>SDBS01003791.1_pt1 | contig 14834 bp, 19 predicted proteins | sample 2277091 | NCBI WGS metagenome assembly SDBS01 (sample SAMN10404972, study PRJNA504765) | marine sediment metagenome | isolation source: marine sediment core GS10_PC15, 163 cmbsf | place: Arctic Ocean: Southern Knipovich Ridge | collected 2010 | reverse complement strand
ATAATCTTTTTAAGCATTAGAGAACTTCAATTGTAGTAATTTGGTTATCACTAAGATTTAGGAATTCTAATTCTATAAGATTTTCAAGATTTTTAATCTCAGAAATAATATTTCCTGATAATGATAAATCTCGAAGCTTTTTGAGTTTGTCAAGGTTTTTAATTTCTCTGATCTCATTCATGTTTAAAGCAAGTTCTCTTAAATATGTAAATCCGTCAATTCCCTTAATCTCAGCAATATAATTCTGAATCAGGGCTAAACTAGTGATATCAGTAAGCGTTTTGAGTTCTTTAATCTCAGTTATGTTGTAAATGGGTTTTAAATGACTATATTTTCGTGAGAAAGATTTAGAAAAACTTTTAGGTCTAATTATTTCTTGAATACCATTTAACTCTTCATTGTCAAAGAGTAATGGTATTTCATCTTCTGAAAAAAAAGTCTTAGCAAAATAGGAAGTAGTATAAAGCTCATCAAGTCCTTTATTTATTACTTCCCTTTCTTCGAAGTTAAAGTTACATAGAAAACCTTCCTCAAGTAAAAATAGTTTAACTTGCTTTGATCCATTTATAAATCGAAAAACTAACTCATCCTTAAAAACTCTTTTAGCTTTAAAGTCACCTAAATTGTTCAATTCTCTTAAAAGAGGGAAAGATAAACTGTGATGTAAGATCCTCGTATCATAATCACTTTCTATCCAAGCTTGAATATTCGAACAGTGACCCCAAAATTCCTCTTTCGGACTTAAATTTGATTGAGTGTACTTTGGGTTAGGCGTTTCTTGCTCTAAATCGTCGATAGAAGTAAGATCATCATATTTTTCCAATCTTGCTAATGGGATATTGACTATTAACGCTTTGCATTGCCTAAATAGTTTATTATTGATATAAATTTTAGTTCTGCCATCCTCTAACTTGAGAGAAATATGTTTACTAATCTGAACAAAATTTTCCTCAAAATGGGGGTAAAATAATTTATTACTCATTAAACTTGCTAAGATTATATAAATTTGCTTCTAATCTAACTTAAAACTATAAACAATAATTAAATAGAAATATGTATATAAAAAAATATGGTATGAGTTATTTATTACCTAAGAAATGATCCAATTCTAACTGATTGGTCGGATCTTTTGTTATTATAACTGTATCACCTGGAAGAAATGTTTCACCATTAGTACGTTTTGCTTCATAAAATCTCAATTGTGCTTCCACAGACCAGAATCTCGGGGCGAAGCCATATTCAAATGCTAAGGAAGCTATCTTTCCTTGAGCTATGTATTCCCTCTTGTTATCATCATTAAGATTTGTTTTATGATTCTCCTTGCGTATCCATAAGTAATTATTAAGCAAGTTATTTTCTTTATTAAAATCAATATGATGAATAACGGCAATCTCAACCCCTTCTTCGTTAGTTGCTACTAAATTTACAATTATTAAAAGAAAAATTACCCTATACCAGCCAAAAAGTTCAGACGTGTTCATCCCCCATACTTTGCGCCGAATAGAATGGATAGGCACAGGAATAGGTGAAGATATCAAGATTGATCTTTTTTTAAATTCTTCCCACATCCTCAATATTACTTCACAAACAAATACAAGCCTTCAATACTTTTGGTGGTATGTATGGCAAGGAAGCAACTACTCAAAATTAACTCAATCAACTTACCAAATTCGTATTCAAGACACAAATAATCCCAAATATACCATGTTCAGTTCTAACTTTACTATAACAAATGAAAAACGCTTATCTGTAATAACCCCACTTAGAAACACGCCTTATAAAGCTGGGAGTACCATGAATATTGTGTGGGCAAATGATTCTCCATTCGATACGGTTCTTATTGAGCTTAAAAAAGAAATTATTCTTATACAAAAAATCGCAACAGTTATAAATACAGACTCTTTTAATTGGACAATTCCTTCGAATTTAAAAGGCGGTACCAATTATTATCTCACTATTAAGACAACGGATAATGGAGCGATGGGAGAGAGCAATTTATTTACCATCGTACCTGTTCTAATATTAATGGAGTTTCAAGCCCCACTATTAACCACTAGCCTTATATTACTAGCCATAACAAGCATATACCTATGGTGGAGAGCAAGAGAATCCCGAAAATATTGATATAGCATCAGGAGATCCTTATCTTATAAAGGATATATTCACTTTTGCTTTTTCTTAACTGACTGAGGAAAAATCCCCTTTAGTTTTTGTTCGACAGTCTGTGTATCAGTCCCAAAGATTCTGTCTAATTGATTTTTAAACTCCCTAAATTGAGAAACTTCAGATAAATTTTTGTTTGTATAACTTGATTTAAAATCTTGTACTACATTTCTTAGCATGGGGAGAATAATCTTATTGATGTACTTCTCATTTTTTTTTTCTTTGTCCAAAATGGCATATGAGGTTAAAGCTTCAGGTTCCTCGCTATCATTTGATAGAATATCATCTTCAATAAATGTAATGCAATATTTTGTTCCTTCAAAATATTCGACTGAACCGCTTAAAAAAGCAGATTCGGCAAAACTTTTAAAAGCTGTTAAGAGTGAACTCCGTAAATCTGGGTCTATTTTTCCTTGAGTACTTTTATGATAACTCTTCTTTACTAATGTAAAACCTCTAAACATCAGCCCAGCTTCTCGAACAACCATTTCAATAATCTTTTGGGAGTAATTTAAGTATAAATCGGTTTTAAAAACAGATAATCAACATCCACTATTTTAATAATACCTATTAGTTCTATTAAATTCTTTGCCAAATTAGCTTTTCATTAATAAACCATTTGTCTGAATAATCTTACTTAAGTATGATAAAAAGAGTTATTATTTTTGTTAGCTACTTAAATTGTATGATTGGAAAGGAAAAAATTAGGCTGTGTGCTGAAAATATCACAAGGAGTATCAGTATACAAAAAGAAGGAGAGTTAATTCTTATAAAGGGCGGTTTTTACACTCATGAATTACTTGAAGAAATAGGATTAAGTGTTCTAAGAAGGGGGGGATTACCACATATCACATGTACAAGTGATTATTTCGATGAATCAATGTTTCAAGATGAACTTATAAAAACCAATATAATTGAAAAAACACCCCTGCATTATTTAAAATTACTAGAAAATATTGACGCATATATTGTAATGGAGCCTCTTGAAGATCCTTCCATTAGGAACAACGTCCCGAAAGAGAAATTGGATGCGTATGCTAAATCGATTTCACCCCTTAGAGACATAATCTATGGATTTAAAGAAAAATATGCACCTGGAAAGAAATGGTGCTATGCTGCTTGGCCTTCAAAAAAAGCAGCTAAGTTCTATAACATTGAGTATGATATGTTCGAAAGATTCATCGTAGACGGGATGAGTATACCATCTGAAGAAATTACGGGTATTGTCAAAAATATTGGCAAGAAATTCGAAAATGCTAAGAAAGTATATGTAACTGACGAATTTGGGACAGATTTTTGGGTATCTGTTGAAGATCGAGCCAAGGTTCTTGATGATGGAATTTTATCTAATGATCAAATAGCTTTAGGTGATTTAGGGTGTAATTTACCTTCAGGTGAGGTGTTCTTCCCACCCCATGAAAAACAAGGTGAAGGGAAGATCTTCGTTCCTCTTACAAAAGAAAGATATACCCATAAAATTCTTAAAAATGTAGAATTGACTTTTAAAAATGGAAAATTAGTGCTAGATAAAGTTACCGCTGATTCAAACCTTGACGTTTTAATTGAGGCTTTTAAACAACGCGAAGAGCTCGATAAAATTAATAATGTTCCTGATTTGAGGACATATAATGTTGCTGAACTTGGAATTGGGTGTAATCCCGTGATAACTAAAGCTATTGGTTATATTCTAACAGATGAGAAAATTAATGGGAGTGTTCATGTAGCGTTTGGATTTAATAAATCATTTGGAGGAACTTCAACATCTCAGATGCACTGGGATTTTGTTACAGCTGCTCAAGCAAATATTACTGTTGAATATAAGGATGATTCTAAAAAAGCCATAATGGAAAATGGAAAGTTAATTAGTGTTTAATATTAAATAGGATTTTCAATTTATTTCGAGATCTTCTTAAAAATTTTTTTCTAAATATTCTATAATTTTCTCTAATACAAGACTTTTAAAAGTTATTCGGTCTGTTTTAAAAATATACTTTTGTACAATTGTCTCTTTAGATGAGGAAAATCCAATAAAAACTAAACCCACAGGTTTTTCTTGAGTACCGCCAGTAGGACCAGCAATACCGCTTACACCAATTCCAATATCCACTTTTGAAAGTTTTCTAATATTTTTTGCTAATTGAAATACCACATTTTTAGAGACAGCTCCATGGTCATCTATAGTTTTTGGTTCTATATCAAGTAACTCTATCTTTGCTTGGTTACTATAGCAAATAATCCCTCTTTCAAAAACTTTAGAAGCTCCAGAGATGTTCGTAAACATATGAGAAATAAACCCTCCAGTACAGCTTTCAGCTAGAGACATTCTTAAATTTCTTGAAATAAATTTTTCTATTATATTCTTAATTCTTTCTAACAAATCCATAATTTTAATTACCCATCAGATTCAATTTTCCTCTCATGTGAAAATACATTCATCTTACATTGATTACAAAGCTTCACTTTTCTTTTATCTTGAATAACCATTTATTTCAATGTAAACAAATAAAAATAAAAAACATCTTAATAATAACAAATAACAATAAATAAAAAAATAATTTCTTATAATTTCGAAAATTGATCCATAAACAACTGAATATTCTGAACAAAATTCTAAGGGATGAAAAAAATGGGAAAAAATAAAGATGCGAAAGGCTTCGTCTTCAAAATCACAGATCTATAGAATTCTTCTCTAGAGTGGACTTATTGGAGATGGAGCTGTAGGAAAAACATCCTTAATCAAAAAATATACTCAAGGTAGCTTTCAAAAAGATTACATTAAAACATTGGGAGCTCAATTTTCTAAATACGATGAGGATATTGATGGAAATAATTGTAAATTATTCTTTTGGGATATAGCTGGTCAGAGAGAGTTTGATTTCATGCGTCCAACTTTTTATAAGGGTTCTAAAGCCGCAATAATAGTCTTTAGCCATACTAGTCCTGAAAGTTTTGAACACATTTCGGAATGGAATGAAGATATCAAAACTCATACTGGAGACCTTCCTATTGTTTTACTTGGTAACAAAACCGATCTTGTTGATGAAAAGGATTTACAGGATGAAAAGGTTCAACAAATTGTAAAAGAATTGGGTTTTCTCGCGTATTTTAAAACCTCCGCTAAGACCGGAAATGGTGTTTATACCGCATTTCAAGCAATAATTCAGAATTTATATGAAAAATACAAAGAAGCTTAAAAAATGTATGATGGGACAGATCAAGGCTATCCAAAAATTTTGTTTTTTTCATCAAGCCACTGTGCTCCTTGCCAACCCGTGGAGAAAATGCTCAAAAGGATCAATTTTTCGTTGTTTGGGAAAAAATTGAGAATAGAAAAAATATCAATTGATCTTGAAGAAAATAGAGACCTAACTCAAAAACATCGGATAACATCAGTCCCAACTCTAATAATCTCAGATAAGAGACTATCTATAAATATTACAGAAGAAGAAATCACCGATGCAGTGCTTTACGCATTCATCTCATCAGTAAAGATTTAAAAAATAAAATAATAATTTGCAATTAAAAAGAAACAAAATAGAAAAAAAAAGAAATATTACTAAAAAAAGTGAAAAATTATGGACAGACAATTACTTTCTAAAATTCTAGCTCAAATGAGAAAAAATTTAAAAGATGGTAAATCCATTGGTGATATGAAGGTTGGTGCCCTACTAGCAAGATAATTAAAATTCTAGATTTCCTAGAATCCATAGAATTAGGACATCAATTGGAAGCCATTTTTTATTACTTAGGGCATGAATTGGGTACTACCTTAAAGGTGAAGCAAGTAAAAGATGTAGACCAAATTCCCAATGCTCTAAAAAATCTTATATCTCAATTCAATCTTGGTGAAGTGGAGATAACTGAAAGCTCAGATGAGATTGTGCAATTAAAGATGAAAGGCCATTCTTCCATTAAGGATCTAATTAAAAAAGGCATAAAAACCACGGGAAGTTTTTGCTCATTTGAAGCGGGTTTATTAGCAGGAGTGGTAGAGAAATTAAGTGATAGACATTGTTTTGCTCAGGAGATTGGGTGCAGTTTGCAAACAGGTGAGAATTACTGTGAGTTTATGATAGTTTTTCAAAAGGATTAATATATGAAAAATTACCTTTTGTAATTGGTTCAATATTCTTAGGTATGAAGTAGAAAATTATTAATAATCATAATCTATAATTTGAATATAAAATAAAATAATAAGTCACTAAACCATTTGTTTAGTGATAATCAGCAAAAAAGGTTTGATAAATTTTGGATCTTAAATATATAGTGAAGACCGTTCTTCTAGGTGATGCCGGAGTTGGTAAGACCTCACTTGTATACCGATTTATTGAAAACAAGTTCAGAGATAACTATAAAAGTACACTTGGTGTAAATCTCATGAAGAAGGATATGGAAGTCGAGGGGTATGGGGGTGTTTCTGCTCAAATTTGGGATCTTGGAGGTCAAGAAAGTTTCAGATCTCTAAGAAAACTCTATTTAGAAGGAGCAAATGGAGGTTTAGTTATTTTTGATCTCACTGATAAAAAATCTTTTGATAAGCTTAATGATTGGTTAGAAAGCTTTAGGGAGGCAAGAGGAGATCAACCGCTATTATTGATAGGTAATAAATCGGATTTAAAAAACCAACTAAAAATAACAGAAAAAGAAGCGAATAAGTATGCTAAGAATAATAATATGGATCTCATTCTAACATCTGCAAAGACTGGACAGAATGTTGAAGAGGCATTCATCAACTTAAATAAACGAATTTTAGATAAGATTTCGAAAACAAAATAAAATCCCTCTAATTTTAAACCAATTTTTGATGATTGAAACAATGACTCACAAAATTTGGTGCTTATAGCACGATTCTTTTATAAATCTACCACCTTTATAAAGGAAGATTTATTTAAATACAAATAACAAAAGAACCTTGAAAAATGAAGTTTTTTTTGTTTCTAAATTTTACAATTACAATTATCACTTCAAGATTAATATGTCAGAAGAAAAAACCGAAGTTGAAGGAGATCGAGAAGAAAAATCTACAGAAGGAGACGCAGAAGGGGAAGCAGGAGATTTTCACCATGACGCAGATTTAGATTACAAAATAGAAAACGTTGTTGCGACTGTTGTTGTAGAGATTACAGAAAAGATTGATTTAAACCAAATTGCTAGAAAACATGCGGACGTAGAATATAATCCAGAACGTTTCCCTGGGCTAGTGATGCGAATTGAAAAACCCCGTGCGACAATTTTAATATTCTCAACTGGAAAAATGGTTGTGACTGGATTAAGAAAATCAACGGAAGCCCCAAAAGTTGTAGAAAAGGTTGTAAAGAATATCAAAAAAGCAGGCATAAAAGTATCCAATCCAGAAATTACTATTCAAAATATCGTTGCATCTGGGGATTTACACACGAATATTGATTTGAACATGGCAGCCATCGTTATGGAGTATGCTATGTATGAACCCGAAGTGTTTCCCGGACTTATATATAGAATGCAAGACCCTAAGACAGTTTTCTTGATATTCAGTACAGGACGTATAGTCTGTACGGGGGCTAAAAGAAAAGAAATCGTAAGGGAAGCAGTTATAAAATTAAATAAAGAAGTTAGAGAATTAGGTGTAGCTAAAAAAGACATGGGAAGCTCTGATTATCAGGATATTACTTTTATTTAACTTTTTTTTGTTTTTATTTATTTTTGCGATATCGAAGAAATGGGATTCGCTGATTTAGATTTTCTCCAATAATAATGATGGAGAATTTAAATTTGAAGAGCTTTTTTAGTACTAATCGCACCAATAGAAGAAAGATACTCTTCGTATAGTACTTTAATTAATTTAAATTTCTTAGCTTTATTGAAGGCTTGTAAAAATAATTGATTTAAAGATTTCTGGTTATTGGTTTCATATACATTTTCCTTAAGATCTATCTGATCGCTATATTGATCAAGAAAATTGCATAAAATATACCTATTTTCTTTCCTCATGTTTACTGTATTAAGCGTGCCATACATCTGTAAAATCAGAGGAGTTTGGTATTTAATTTCCTTTTGGTTTAGTAAGAGGAATTTCTTAAGATAATTTTTACTATTTAAACTTACCGACATAAACTTATAAATTCAAAAAACCTTTTGAAAAGAAGTAATACTTAGAAGATACGAACATTTCAATCTAAGTTATTTGGCTTTAATCTCATATTTTTATGTAATATACATCTCTCTTAGTGTTATAACCAATAATTCTATTTTTTATAAGTGTTTTGAGAACAGAGGTTAACCAATTTGTGCTTGTTTTAATAGATTTTTTCAATTCATCAAAACTAATTCCATCATTTATAGCTAGCTGAAATAAAATTTTGCTCTTTACAGGTAAATAATCTATAGAAAGCACTGCAGAGAAACGTTCTTGAATGTCGTACTCTTTTGTCTTTAAATAAGCGACTTCATTACTTAATTTTGTAATAACAGCATCAGTCGTTCGAAAGGCACTTAGACTATTTTTGAACATTTCTTCTAAACGGGTTCTTAATTTGTCCTCATTGATATCTCTATCCATTTCTTTATTAAATTCATCAACAAGCTCTAGATAGTCTTTACCATCATCATATTGGCTTAAAACTAAGACAGCAATCATTTCTTTATTTACATTATAATAGGATACTGAGTTCCATTGTTTTTCTTTAGAAATTATATATGATTCAGTAAAATTGTGAGATATAGTAATTTGTTGTATTATTGGCTCTGGAATATCTAAATCTTCAGGGTATCTCATGTAAACGATCCCACCTATCACCTCATCCCACTTAATTAAAAAGATCCCCGTCGGCATTGGTCCCTTTTTTATCTTTTTTTGTAATATCTCTCTAAAATAACCTTCTTAATAAAATAATATCATATATTAATAAAAATTTAGTTGTTATTTGCTTAATCAATCAAATTTATCACAGATAGGAAAACCACCAACTACTTATATGAGAAATTTGATTGATTTTTAGATTTAACGCAAAAAATAAATAAAACAATAATGAATTGTTATGTAGTGAGAAAATTTTGAATGTATACTACGTATATATCTTAGAAACTGTTGCAAAGGATGGAAAAAAAAGATATTATACAGGTTATACAAACGATCTTTTAAGAAGATGGACCCAACATCGTAAAGGGAAAGGTGCGAAATTCTGTCGGGGTAAGAACATTGAATTAAAACATTTTGAAACATATATTACCAGAAAAGAAGCAATGAGGAGAGAATTAGAGATAAAATCTTTTTCTAAACTTCAAAAAAAAGAATTAATAAAAAATAACTAAAACTTATCGTGAATTTCATTGGAAGCCTTAAACTTCATAATTTGCTTAGCTGGATTACCTGCTTCAGGTAAATCTACTTTTTCAATTGCTTTAAAAAAAGGTTTAGAAAGAGAACTTAAAAACCTTAAAGTTAAAATCGTCGATCCTGATAAGATTCGAAAGGACTTAACTTCTAACGAGTTTGATCATAACATTGAACCATTAGTTAGGGAAAAGAATCTAAATTTAATAAGTGAGGAGATAAAAAGGGGATTTATTGTAATTAATGATGATTTAAACTACTACGTCAGCATGAGACATGATATTAAAAAAATTGCTGATAATTTTAAAATAAATTATTTTATAATACATATCTCTACCCCACTTGAGATTTGTATAGAATGGAATAGCGATAGGGGGGAACCTATACCGAATAAGGTTATTAAACAAATTCAAAATAAATTTGATAAATTTGGTAAGTACGGATGGGATCATCCAGAAGCCAGCTATGATTTATCTCAAATCCGAAACTTAGACAAAGAAATCGAAGAATTAGTAAGTTTTTTACTAAAACAGGTTAATTTATCGTTTGAGATAAGTAAATCCGATTCTAACTTAAAAACCTCCTCAAGATTATATAATCATAATTTAGACAAGGCAACAAGAAATTATGTAGGGAAATTACTGAAAGATCCCCTGCTTTTTTCTTTTAAAAAGAAGATTTTAGAAGTGAGAAAATTGTTTATAAAACTTAATAAACACAGGTTGATTGAAGGGGAGACTGAAATTATAAAAATATTTAAAGATTGGCTGGAAAAAAGTCAAGGTATTAAAATATCTGATGAGTTCATTTAGAATAATATTATATAACTAAAGGAAAAAGAAATTAAAGCATAAATACTTTAAATAATTGCATTTAGATATTTTGACTTAAACATTTATTTCTAGAGATTATGAAAATGCCGCAAGAAAAACAGATAAGAAAAATTACCAAATTAAGAATCGAAAGATTAAAAAAAGGTAGAAGTGGACGTTCCTTATGTTATATTTCCCAAGATGTGATGTTCAATTTAGAATTAAGCACTGGTGACATTATAGAAATAAGGGGAAAGAAAAAAACTACAGGTATTGCAGTTTCAAGCTCTGAAGATAAAGGTAAAGAAGTTATAAGGTTAGATGGTCTTCAACGACTGAATGCGGGAGCTACTATTGGTGAGTTTGTTTCAGTGCAACTAGCAGAAGTATATCCTGCAAAAGAAATTGTTTTAACACCTACAAGACCAGATCTTGATTTAAAAAGACAAGCGGATGCAATAAAAAGTAAGTTAATTGATAAACCTGTTGTCCTTGGGGATATTGTTGATGTTTTAGGAACTTTTGTTCAAAGAGAAGATCGGGATAATCCGATGTCTGAAATCATGAAAATGTTTTCTTTTGGGGGAAAAAAAAGGACAACATTAGGAACATTACGGTTAATTGTTGAAAATTTAAAGCCTGCTGACAAAGTTGTAAAAATAACTCGTGATACAATAATAAAAGTAAATAAAAGAGTTGCAGTATTGAATGTTTCCGGGGGAGTCGTTACTTATGATGATGTTGGAGGTTTAACTGATCAGATACAAAGAATTCGAGAGATGGTCGAATTGCCACTGAAGCATCCTGAATTATTCCATCGCTTAAACATTGATCCCCCTAAAGGAGTGCTATTTTATGGACCTTCTGGTACGGGAAAAACATTAATGGCTAAAGCGGTATCTCAAGAATCTAGTGCCAATTTTATTACAATTAATGGTCCAGAGATTATGAGCAAATTTTATGGAGCAAGTGAGGGAAGGCTTCGTGAAATTTTCAGGGAAGCAGAAGAAAATGCTCCCTCTATAATATTTATTGATGAAATTGATTCAATTGCTCCAAAAAGAGTAGATACTTCTGGTGAAGTCGAGAGACGTGTAGTTTCCCAATTATTATCTTTAATGGATGGTTTACGAGGAAGAGGAGAAACTATATGTATTGGTGCGACAAATAGGATTAATTCTATTGATGAAGCTTTAAGGAGACCAGGCCGATTTGATAGAGAAATTGAATTTGGGGTTCCAAATGTGAATGGAAGAAAGGAAATTTTCCAAATACATTCTAGAGGAATGCCCCTTGAGGATGATGTGAAATTAGACCGTTATGCTGAAATATCCCATGGTTTTGTTGGGGCAGATATCATGGCAGTAACAAGAGAAGCGGCAATGTTTTCACTACGGAGAATTCTACCAAAGATAAATTTAAATGAACCTATACCAAGTGAAATCATTCAAGAAATAACCATTAGAGATGAAGATTTTAATAAAGCTATCAATATGATAGAACCATCAGCTATGCGAGAAGTTATGGTGGAAATCCCAGATGCTTCTTGGGAAGATATAGGAGGTCTAGAGGAGATTAAGCAGGAATTAAGGGAAGCTGTAGATTGGCCTTTAAAATACCCACAACTTTTTGAAAAAGCAGGTATACGACCTCTAAATGGTATTCTCCTTTTTGGGCCACCTGGATGCGGTAAAACTCTTTTGGCAAAAGCAATTGCAAACGAAAGCATGTCTAATTTCATTGCGATTAAAGGACCAGAGATCTTTTCCAAATGGGTTGGAGAAAGTGAAAGAGCAGTAAGAGAAATTTTTCGAAAGGCACGACAAGCTGCACCTTCAATATTATATTTTGACGAAATTGATGCTATAACCGCTGGGAGAGGTGGTAGTGAAGGTACACATACGTTCGCATCAATTGTTAATCAAATCTTGGTAGAAATGGATGGAATTGAGAATAGAAAGGGAATTGTTATTATTGCAAGCACAAATCGTCCAGATATAGTTGATCCTGCTTTTTTAAGACCAGGTCGATTTGATCGTTTAATCTTCGTTAAAGAACCTGATTATGGCGCAAGATTAAAAATCTTGGAAGTACATACTAAAAATATGCCTTTAGCTGAGGAGGTTTCATTAAAAAGAATAGCACAAAATACAGTTGGATATAGTGGTGCTGATCTCGAAAATGTGTGCCGTGAGGCAGGAATGCAAGCAATTAGAGAAAAAATGGACGCATTAGAGAAAATAGAAAATAAACATTTTGAATTTGCTTTGTCAAAAATAAAATCAACTATTCCCAAGGAAGTAACAGAAAAATACGAAAGTATTGCCAAACAGATAACAGAAACTCGAAATATAAAGGATTCTAAGTCAGATCTTTACAGATAATTTTTTACATGCGTTTCAATTCTATTCATTGCTTTTTTGAGTTTTTCCATTTCAGTTGCATAAGAGATTCGTATCATGTTCTGAGAATAAGACCCAAAAATAGATCCGGGAACTACTGCTACTGATTGTTCCCTCATTATCTCTCTTGAAAATGTATCCCCATTTATATTAAACTTGTCAGTCGATGGCATAATGTAAAATGCACCATTTGGTTTAACTACATCGAAACCAATATCCTTTAGTCTATTGTAAACGAAGACTCTTCTTTTATCAAAACTCTCCCATTCTTTGTTGAAAAATTTTAGATCCATTTTTAATGCTTCTACATATCCATATTGAGCCGCGTGATTAGTACCAGCAGCAGTATACTGATGGTATTTTTCCATCAAGTCAATGATTTCTTTAGAAGCAACAGCATAGCCTAGCCTAAACCCCGTAGCTGAAAATAATTTTGACATAGCATTTATAGTTATTGTGTGGTCAAACATTCCATTCAAAGACGCTGGACTTGTATGTTTCAGGCCTTCAAAGATATAATTTTCATAAACTTCATCTGTAATTAAGTATAGATCATTTTCTATTACCAAATCAACAATTTCCTCTAAGTTTTTTAACCCTAAAGAATAACCTGTTGGATTATTTGGAGAATTAATAAGGATTGCTTTAGTCTTGCTTGTTATGGACTTTTTAATACTTTCAATATTTGGGCTAAAATCTTCTTTTCTTTCAATTTCAATTATTTTTACTCCAAAAAATAGTCCACAATAAAAGTAGGATACAAAATTTGGGGAGGAAATAATTAATTCATCACCAGGATTAAAAATAGCTGCATAAGATAAAGTAATTGCCTGGCTTCCACCATTGGTAACGATTATATTTTCCTTCCAGTTAGCATTGAGATTATTATTCTTGCTTAATTTATTTTCAATTAATTGTAGAAGTTTAGGTATTCCTCTGGTAGGCGCATAAGTTGTAATCCCTTTTTTCAAAGCCTCAATGTTTCCTAGTATGACAGGTTCAGGCGTTTGAAAATCTGGTTGTCCAATCCCTAAACTTATTACATCTGAGCGTCCTGCTGCAAGATCAAATAATTCCCTTATAGCTGATTTAGGGGCTTTTGACACCCTAAGAGACGTTTCTTTCATGATAATTCGTTTCTGGAAAAAGGTTGGAATAGATTTGATTAAAAATCTTCGTTATAAAAAGACTTTTCTCGAATCTATAGGATATTTACAAAATAACATCATGATTATTTAAAATTTGCTTTACTAAAAACAGGAAGGCTTCCTCTATATTTTCCCCTAATTTTGCACTCGTTTCAATGAATTGACTAGCTCTTATTTCTTTAGCTAATTCTTTTCCTCTCTCAGTAGGAACTACTCTTTGATCATTCAAGTCAGATTTATTACCAATCAGAACAAAAACACTTTCTTTTCTCACATATTTTTTAAAATCTTTCATCCACTTAGAACTGATACTACTAAAGGTATTATAACGAGTTAAGTCATATATAATTAAAGCACCTTCAACACCAGAAAAATACATAGACCTTACAACGGAGTATTTTTCTTGTCCGGCTAAATCCCATAAGATCAATCTCACTTTTACAATAGAGCTTGATCCCTCAATATCCACATCTTTACGGACTATATTAGCTCCTAATGTTGGTTTATAGTCCTCTTGGAAGGTTCCTTCACAAAATTTGTTTATAAGACTTGTTTTTCCAACTGCTGCATTACCTAGAATTAAGATTTTAAACACAAACTCCCGTAAATCCTTGGATTCAACTATACTCATATTGGTTTTTTTTAATCAAGCCTTCATTTTTACTAGTGGATTTATAATATTAATTTGTAATTTGACTTTCATCTATTTAATGTTTTCTCCAATAAATGATTTCTGCATTTCTTTTATTTTCGAGAAATATAAAAATCTTTTCATGTGAAAAGATACTGAACATTAGACTTGAAATATTTCTTTTACTAATTGTTTTAGTACTTTTTAATACTTTTTCTCAATTTTCAGCCTTAAAGCAAAAGTATTATGATTCGGATCATTCGAATCCAAAATATCACCGTAGTGCATTACAGTGTAATCGGAGGATAATGATTTTTCCAAACTGTGAACCAAAAATCCAGTAAATAAATCGCATGGAATTCCAAT
>SDBS01003790.1_pt1 | contig 14834 bp, 11 predicted proteins | sample 2277091 | NCBI WGS metagenome assembly SDBS01 (sample SAMN10404972, study PRJNA504765) | marine sediment metagenome | isolation source: marine sediment core GS10_PC15, 163 cmbsf | place: Arctic Ocean: Southern Knipovich Ridge | collected 2010 | reverse complement strand
CCCAGGTAAGAGAGATTACTTTCACTCCATCTATCTGCTACATTTACACCGCCTGTTTCGGATAGTTTTGGGCTTTGTTTTGTTATGCAAACTTACCCACAAGCATATGCCTTATATGTAGTTTGTGTTCCTAAAGACCTTAAGTTTTGCCGCAGGCAACCTTTCAGATTCCACCTCGCAATGGACACCCTTGTCTTTTAGCTAATGGTTGGCACTATCAACCCCCATATCGGACTTTCACCGACTAGTAATCACCCATGCTGGGCGCAATAAAATAGTTAGTTTAATACTTTTCCTCTAATAATAGTTAGATTATTTACAAAACGCTTATTACCTAAAATTATTTCTCCTTCACCATCTTCAAAGTTGAATTCACCTTTTTCAATCTCCAGGACAGTTATATCAGCATAACTACCCGTTTTAAGTGTTCCAATTTTTTCATTTATATTAATGGCTCTTGCTGGTTCATAAGTTACGGCTCTAACCACATCGTTTAAATCAACTCCTAGATTAATAAACTTAGACATTGTATTTAATAAGTCATAAGCAGGGCCATCTATTGAACGAGTATGTACATCGCTACTAATAGTATCTGGTAAAAAACCTAGGCTAATAGCCCTTCTTGCAACATTAAATGAAAACCCTCTTGATCCATGTCCAACATCAAAAATTACGCCTCTCTTCCTTGCATCTAATACCTCAGATATCAGGAGATCGTTGTGTTGTGAAATAATTGAATTACTACTTGAAAAACAGTGGGTAAGAATATCTCCTTTTTCTAATAGATCAAGAGCTTCTTGTATCATTCTTCGGGAGGTTACTGGTTTTCCTCCACCTACATGAACCATTAAAGGTTTCTTAAGTTCTTTTGCTGCTGCTTTGGCAATACGAATTGGTTCAATCCCAAAAACCGCTCCTCCACCACTTGTACTACAGCGGACTTTTATTCCACATATTAATTTATCAAATTTACGTCCGGCTTTAACTGCTTCTGAATAGTCGGCAATCCGGAGATCACATATTTCCGGTATATTCATGACTTTTCCTAAATTACAGATACCTGAATAAGCAATATTTAAAAATGCTAATATGTTACATTTTGATCTTTCAATAACATGCGTCTTAAAACCTTCAATATTTCCAGCACCAGCTGTACCAGCATCAACCATTGTAGTTACACCAGTATTAACACATAAGGGATCTGGGTTGATACCAATTCCTGTCCCACCCCAGTAAACGTGTGTATGAAAATCAATTAAGCCAGGAACAACAATCTTATCTTTAACATTAATAATCCTTTTTGTACTATCTTCAGAAATATATTTACTTATCTTGGATATTTTATTACCTTCTATTGCTAAATCACCAATCAAATCTATATTTTGGCTAGGATCTAAAATCCTGCCACCTTTAAGAATTAAATCGAATTGTAACATTTTATTCCTCCCTATTCTCTCTAGAGAATTATAACTTAATTTATGTATAATAATTTCTTTGTTGCTATACCATGACAATTGACAAAAGTCTGTTTAGATAGAATTGCTGATATCGTAATAACAAAGTTTGATATAACACACAGGTGTATCATAATAACATTTTATTACTTTAATTTATGAAATAATATAGATTTTATATCTACATTTATTTCAAATAAAATTATATTTCATAATAATCCGTATTTTTATCTAAGGGGAAAACTGGTCTGAGTAGATTTTTAAATGAATAATTATTTAAATTTGCACTTGATAATCCACCACTATCTATTTCCCAAATTCCACCCTTAGCAATTTTTTCGAAGGTCGCCCTAAAATGAACTGCTGATTTAACAACAATAATTTTCCGATCACGTGGTTCAATGCCCATAATACGGAAAATTTCTGCATCCGAAACTTGAATTCTTTTTTCTGTTACAATGATCTCTATTTCAGATAGGACTAAAACAACCGTAAGGCCCATCTTCCCGGGTAAATTTCTAAATAACGGAAATTTATATATAAAATTACCATCAGATATTGTTTTGACATAAAATTTCCCACTAATAGGTTCGCTATTTTTCGAAGATAATTTACCGCCTAAATTAAGTTCAACAATATTACCTACCCCTGCTGCAACTGCCATATGAACTGATTCTGGATCAGCTATTACCCCGACACTTGAATTTCTAGCTCCTGCATCCAATAGCGCTCTAAGCACAGTAACATCATCTCCTGTTGCTCCACCGCCAGGATTATCAGCACCATCACTAAGAAGACATAAACCTTTCTTATTCAAGAGAGCCTCAGCTACTGCTTGCTCGGGAGAAATTAAATCTTTCAAAAAATCTTGTCTCATATTCCAAGCCTTTCGAGCAATCTTTTGTGACCATTTAAGAGCAATCTTTTTATTAGCATTACTTGTTACTAAAACACTAAAAGTAGCATCAGGTACATCAGAATAAATGAAACCAACTGCTATTGATGTATTGATTACTTTATTATCATCCATTACTATTTCTTCTAAAAAACTCATTAATTTTGAAGTAGGATACTCTCTTGTTTTAAAAAAAGATCCTGGGATAGCCATTGGTAACTTTATGAAAGAAAAAGTTGGTTTAAAATCTCCTTTTATGATATTGATGATTATTTCAGCAGCTTCTCTACCTCGATCATACGTATCGATATGTGGATATGTCCGGTATACAACACAGCAATCAACATTATTGATCATTCGTCTCGATAGATTTGCATGGAAATCAACAACAACAACAATAGGAATATCTTTACCTAATAACTCTTTTATAGCGGAAACTAAATCACCTTCTGGATCAAAATTATTACTAACAACCATTGCACCATGTAAAGACAATAAAACACCATCTAAAGGTCTTTTATCTGCTAACCGTTTAAGTAGTTCTTTTTTTAAAAATTCATAAGCATCTTTTTCCACCATTCCGGAAGGGGTAGCCATTGCTGCAATAGTTGGAACAATAACTACATTCATCTTTTCTTCTAAATAATTAATCATACCTCCTAATACCCAGCTACTATTACGATACCTATCTATTACTGCTTCATCAAAAAAAAGATCTCTTTCCTTAAATTGTTCAATAGTTGTAGATAATGGATTAAAAACATTTGTTTCGTGAACTATTTGTCCAAGTGCTATACGCATAAAGAGGACCTCCATATTTAATAATCTGTCTATCCAGCTAATTTTGGATAATTAATTCAATGCTAAATTAAGATTTGATGTCATTACTACTATTAATGAGTTTTCCCGCGAGCCATTACCGGCCATATCGTTTCTATTTTATCTCCACGAAACCCGTAAACAACATCATTTTCATTAGTGACTCCATTAGCATTATTAGGAATTATTGTTAATCTTTCACCTAAATTTGGTCTTTTTGTGCAAGCACCAAAATCGCAAGTTGTGTGTTCATCAGAAAGTTTAATAATATTTGCCTTTGGATATTTAACAATATGACCAAAACCAATGTTAAACTCATACCCGCCGTAAGATAATGTTTTACTTCCTGCATCCAAAATCACTCGATTAGTAGTTGGTCGGCTAACAACTGTTGTAATTACTCGCATAGCACATTGCTCAAATGTAGCCACACCAGCAGCTTTAACCTTAATACAATCATTATAAATATAGAGACCAGGACGAGTTTCATTTATACCAAATGGTTGTCTTCCTTTGTGCCAGGCATTCCAAATAAAAACAGTACCCCCCGCACTAATTGTTTCTACTTGTATGTTATTTTTTTCCATTAATCGAACTGTCTCCTTAAAAAATTCTCCAGTATTTTCTACATTCGACATATCAGGTAGACCACCCTTAAAAGTAAGCAAACCCTTAAATTTAAGGCCAATGGATCTTTCCACTAGCTTGGCCAATTGAATTACCTCATGCGGGCTTTGTACCCCTGTTCTACTCCCCCCTATGTCACATTCAATTAATATATTAATTGGTTTTCCACTTTTTTCCCCTGCTTCATTAATACCTGATAGAGTAAATTCAGAGTCAATAGCAACTGTAATCTTCGCCTGCTGGTTTAAACGTACCAGTCTTTCTAATTTTTTCTTTCCCATAATATTAAACGAAATCAAAATATCCTTCAACCCAGCGTTAACCATTACCTCTGCTTCGCTTAATTTTTGACAGGTGATCCCTATCGCCCCCGCATTTATTTGCATATGCGATATTGCAGGTATTTTGTGTGTCTTAACGTGCGGTCTATTTTTGATTTGATATTTATTAAGAAGTTCTTGCATTCTGACAATATTCTCCTCTAAAATATCTAAGTTTACAACTACTGCTGGCGTATCCAAATCATAAATTTTCACAATATCTACCTCCTATTTCGTTATGAATACTTTCGGCTAAATAAACTTAACTTGATAAGGCGTAACTTTTTATTAATCCTTAAACCAGAATAATGAACAATTGACTAACTAAAACTAATACATTTTGCAATTGTTATTTTAGATTAGGCCTGATATCTTAAAACTATTTCCATATTAAAATCATAAATATAATTTAAAAAATAAAACATATATGGAATCATGGATCTTTATTTTACAGATACTATTTATATTTTTTTTGGATAAAAACAAGCAACACTATGATTGCTACCTATATCGATAAGCTCTGGTTCTAAATTTTCACATTTTTCCTGCTTTATAGGACACCGCGAAGCAAACTTACAACCTTTTGGAAGAATGGTCTGATCGGGGGGAGAACCCTTTAATATTATTCGCTTTTTTTTCTCCTGTGTTCCAATTGAAGGAATAGCTGATAAAAGACATTGGCTATAAGGATGCAAAGACTTACCAAAAAACATATCTTCTCTGTCTGCAAGCTCTACTATTTTTCCTAAATACATAATTAAAACTCTATCACTAACATATTGTGCCAAAATCAAATTGTGAGTAATAAATATATAGGTATAACCTTTTTGAACCTGTAAACGTATTAATAAATTAATGACTTGTGATTGCACTGAAACGTCTAAAGATGAGGTAGGTTCATCAAGTATTATTAATTCAGGTTCAAGAGCAATTGCTCGAGCTATCGCAATTCTTTGCTTTTGCCCTCCACTAAACTCATGAGGAAAGCGTTCCAAATGTTCTGCTGATAAACCAATTTCTTTAGCTAAAATGATGACCTTTTCCTTCAATTCATTTTTTTTTGCAAGGTTATGAATTATTATTCCACGAGAAATATTATCATAAACTGTCATTGCTGGGTTTAGCGAAGAAAAAGGATTTTGAAAAATATATTGAATTTTACGCCTATAAGGTTTCAATTTTCCCCATTTCAAGTGAGAAATATCAACTCCAAGATAGTTTATGGCACCAGACGTTGGCTCATGAATCCGACAAATCGTTTTTGCAAGGGTAGTTTTCCCACACCCTGATTCACCTACTATAGCCAAGGTTTTATTTTTTTTAATTTGAAAAGAAACCCCATTTAGGGCAAAGACTGTATTATGAGTATAATAGTACTTGTAAAGATCAACTATATCTACTAGATTTATTATTTTGTTTTCCATTAAACATACTCCTAACTAAATAGGTTAAGTTATTTAATTCCTAGTTGTACTAGTACATCGTTATGAGTAATCCAACAACTTCACAGTAATTATTATTGCAGAATCTTTATCTATTTCGACTAATAACCAATATAAATTAATATAAATGGCAACTTACAAAGTGTTCCGGACCTATTTCTTTTTCCTGAGGTTTTTGACTCCTACAAATAGGCATTGCTTGTTGACACCGGGATTCAAAAAAGCATCCAGAAGGAAGATTAGTCAAATCTGGAACCGTTCCTTTTATTATTCCTAATTTTTTTTTGCTTTGTCTTTCTCTTGGTATAGCATCAAATAAACCTTTCGTGTAAGGATGCTTATGATCATTCACTATCGTTTCAATCCTTGCTGTTTCTACAATTATCCCTACATACATTACAGCAACATAATCACAAAACTCTGAGATAACGCCGAAATCATGCGAGATAAATATCGTTGAAAAATAAAGTTCCTTTTGTAATTTCTTAAGCAATTCAAGTATTTGTGCTTGTATAGTAACATCCAAACTAGTCGTTGGTTCATCTGCAATTAAGATAATAGGTTTACAAGCTAATCCTATTGCTATCGTAATTCGTTGTTGCATGCCACCGCTTAATTCGAAAGGATATAATTGAGAGATTCGATTTGGATTAGGCATACCAACAAGCTCTAAAGTGGACAACATTTCCTCGTGTGCTTCCCTAAAATTAATGTTTTGATGTATACGAATAGCTTCCATGATTTGTTTTCCAACCCGCATTATCGGATTGAGTGAAGAAGTAGGATCTTGAAATATTATTACTATTTCTTTACCACGAATTTTGCGAAGCTCTTTTTCAGTAAGACTAAGTAAATCCTTGCCTCTAAACCAAATATTACCTTCAACAATTTCTGCTGTTTTGCTTGGTAAAAGACCAAGAATTGATTTAGCTAATAAACTCTTACCACAACCAGTTTCACCAACAATTCCAAGGTTTTTATTCTCTTCAATAGAAAGGTTCACACCATTGAGAGCTTTTATAACTCCCCGTTCCGAAAAGAAGTAACACTTCAAATTATTTATTTTAAGTATTTGATTATTGTTACTCATTTTACCACGTCCTGAATTCTCGTATCGAGAATATCCCTAAGGTTATCTCCTAAAATATTAAAAGATAATGTTACAATAGCCAGTGTTATCGAAGGGAAAACAAGAAGATAAGGGTAACTACGCATATATTCACGAGCATTGACCAATAATGTTCCCCATTCTGGATGTGGTGGAGGAACACCAAGTCCTAAAAAACCTAATGCAGCTGCTCCCATAATAACTCGGGAAATATACAGAGTCGATTGTACAATAATTGGTGAAGTAATATTTGGTAAAATATATCTAAAAATTATACTTGCTTTTGGTTCTCCGATTAATGTTGCTGCAATTACAAAATCCATATGTCTAATCGAAATAGCTGATCCATAAACTAGACGTATAAAATGAGGAATTGCCCAAATAGTAAGAGCAATAATACAATTTCTTAGTCCAGGACCTAAAGCAGCTATTAAAACTAAAATAAGAAGAAGATATGGAAAAGCCATCATTATATCTGTTGCCCGCATAATTATATCACCAAATCGCCCCCCTAAGCCTCCAGCGATTAAACCCAAAATTGTTCCAATAATCACTGCTGAAAAAGTTGCTACAAAACCTATAGTTAAAGAAAGACGAGCACCATATATTACTCTGGAAAATAGGCAACGTCCTAGATCATCTGTACCGAAAAAATAAGAACTACTTGGCGGGGAAAACCTTTCTCTTAAATTACTTTTATAAGGATCATGAGGAGCAATCCAAGGAGCAAATATAGCAACTAGTACAATAAACATACAAAATATAAGGCTAATAATCGCAATTTTTCTGCGTTTCAATCTCATATAAAAGATTTTAATACGAGATATATTTTTGGATTTTCTTTTTTCCATAGTCATTTGTTCAATCCTTCTTTGATTAATATTAACTATTTGTTCCTTATAAAAAAATTTTTCTATGCTCATATCATAATTATAAATACTTTGAACAAAGCTAACTACTAACTTAAATCAACTTCCACTATCATCTCCAATTCAATAGCTGAATTTGCTGGAAGTTCATTTATAGCTAAAGCGCATCTTGAATGATGGCCACGCTCACCAAAAATATCAATTAGAAGTTCGGAGGCACCATTTATTACATTTGGTTGACTGGTAAAACCTGTAGCGCTATTGACATAACCATGAACATTAACAATTTTAACAACTTTATTAAGATCTCCAATAGCCATTTTAAGTACAGAAATGGCGTTAATACATGCTATCCTAGCAGCTAACTTCCCCTGCTGTTCTGTTAAATCCTTTCCAACCTTACCCTGGTATTTAATTTCTCCATTAAGCTTACATATCTGTCCTGATATATAGATAAGATTATTTGTTCTCTGATAAGGTAAATATCTACCACCAGGCTGAGAAGGAACTGGCAGTTCTATTCCCATATTTTTCAATTTCTTCTCAATGTCCATATTGATTCTCCTCAACTCAAGATCTATAAACTCGTAACACTTGATACCAACAAACGGTTTTATTATGATAATCTGCCCTTGCTATACTTGTTCTTGCCTCGTCAATAAATTTTAATTTGTGGATTAATCATTGCATACAATATGTCAAGAATGGTATTGACCAAAATAATTGTAACGAGAAATACAATTGCCGCCCCTCTAATAATAGGAAAATCACGACCTAGTATGGCATTAAGCATCAGCCAACCCATTCCCGACCAAGAAAAGATAAGTTCTGCTACCATTGCTCCGCCCATAAGAATTCCAAATTGTAAACCCAAAACAGTAACGATTGTAATGAGCATGTTGGGCATTGCGTGGAATAAAATTACAGACCGTTCAGGAAGTCCTTTTGCTCTTGCTGTCATAATATAATCTTGCCCCATAATATCTAGCATTGTTGAACGTGTGATTCTAGCTAAGATAACGGATGTATATAAACCTAGGCTAAGAGCAGGTAAGAAAATATATTTCAATCCACCAGTACCATAAATAGGAAACCAACGTAATTGAAAACCAAAAATATACATTAAAAAAAGGGCAATCACGAATATAGGCATAGATATACCAAGCATGATAAATACACTTAATAATCCATCTATGGGGGAACCATGGTAATACCCACATAATGCACCTATGGGAACCGCTAAAATAAAAGATATCATTGCAGCAAATAAAGCTAGTTTTAAAGTGTTAAAGTATACAGTAGCTATTGAGTCTAATACTGAACGTCTAGTATACCACGATTTTCCTAAATCAAATTTAGTAATAAGTTTCCAAATGAAATCAAAATATTGTTCAATAAATGGCCTATCAACTCCCAACTGTCTTCGCAAAGATATTCTAGTTTCTGGAGTTATGCTCTCTTGGAGTATAACTTCGGCTGGATCTCCGGCTCCAATAAAAAGAACAGCAAAAACCAAACTTGATGAAATAATCATTACTAACAAAGCTGCTATTAATCTCTTTAAGATATATTTAAACAATATTATATCTCCTAAATGATTTACAAAGATTAATATTAGATAACCCCCAATGATTGGGGGTTATCTAATTAACAACTATTCTAGCCAGACACCAGCATAGAGGTATTGATTAACAAAGACAGGATGAGGTGCAAATCCTTTAACATTACTTTTCATCGCCCACACATTATTTAAATCATAAAGTGGGATAGCTAGAGCATCTTCGTAGAACATGATTTGGATAGCCTCAAGAACCTTTAAACGAGCTTCAGACCATCTTGCCATTTTAAATTCTGCTTCCATTAATGTATCTAAGACACCTCCACTACGCCGACTGAAATTGAGTCCAGCAGGACTTAGGTTGTCTCCATGATAATTACCATAAAGACCGTGGGTAGGTTCAAGATATTGTGTTCCAAAACTTCCAAAGTATAGATCATAAGACCTCTCTTCTTTTGGGCGTCGTAAGCTAGCAAAGAAAGTACCTGTTTCCAAGCTAATAATGGTGACATCAATACCAATTTCTCTTAGATAAGCATCAACCATTTGGGCTGTTGAGGCATTCCTGGGATCCCTATCAGGTGGAACACCAATTGTGACTTCTAATTGTTTTCCATCTTTACGAAGAATACCATCACTTCCTTGTTCCCAACCTTCTTCAGCGAAAAGTTCTAGCGCTTTATCTGAATTATATTCATATTCTTGAGGAAAATATCCCCAATTGCTCTTAGTAATTACGCTATAAGCAGTTTCTGCTAATTCTCCCATGGTTTCTGCAATTGCTTCTGTGTCAATTGCCAGAGATATGGCTTTTCTCATATTACGATTTTGCCAATTTGGAACTTCAAAGTCGTAATCAAGTTTTATAATCCGGTCACTTGCTATCGATTCGATTATATAGTTTGGATCCTCTTTCAATCTTTCAACCGCAGTGGGTGATGGGTCACAAATCAAGTCAACTTGACCTGTTTCAAGCGCCATAATTCTTGTTTCATCATCAGGTATAATATCAAATTTTAGTTCATCAAGATAAGGTGCTCCACCCCACCAATCATCGTTTCGCTCAAGAAGAACGTGATCATGGTATACCCAATCCTTAAACTTAAATGGACCAGTACCTGAGGGATTCTGTGCAAATTCATCTCCTAATTCTTCAAAAAGTTTTTGATCTGCCATAGGAATACCCCCAGAACTTGCTGCAACAGCAAGAAAAGGAGCAAATGGTTTTGATAATTTAAAAACTACTGTGTATTCATCTTCAATGATAACATCTGTAATAAGTGTACCAACAAGAGCATAAGGAACACCAGGATCATTCGGATTTGTATAACGTTCAATATTCCACTTTACCGCTTCAGCATTAAAAATATTACCCGAATGAAATTTAACACCTTCTCTCAATTTAAAACGAATTTCCGTATCACTTAACCATTCCCAATCTATAGCTAAAGCTGGTACAACACTTCCATCTGGCATCATCCGCGTGAGGGCCTCAAAAATATTCCAGTGCACATATGCAGAAGTTAATCCATGCTTGTTCGGGTCAAAGCCTTCTACATCCGCGGTAAGGCCTACTGTTAGACGGCCCCCTTGCTTAGGGGTAGCGGCCAAAGCCGGCAGACAAAGTCCTACCATCAAAAAAACAACGAGAAATAACCCAGTGATAATAATTCTCTTATTAAACTTCACAATAAACAACTCCTTTTAAAATTTTTTTAATTAAAAAAATCTTAGAAACTAATTTAATACTATAGACACCACCCCCTCTTTCTTTACAAAATCCCTTCTTTTTTTAAACCTTCAGCTATATGATTTAAACCTAATTTTTCTAATACTTTACTAGTAGGAATACCATTTTTATCCCATTCCCTTAGTTGGTAATATTCTTTTAGCATTTCATCTAGTTCATTCTTACTTATTATTTGACCTTTAATTGATTCACGGTTAGATAGTCCTCCTGTGTATGAATCTAAACTTTCATTCTTTGCTCGTATCTTGCTAGTCTTACTAGGTTCTAGTCCTATAGGCCCTACATCTAATGGTTCAGACATCCTATGAGGCAATATATCATCTTTCTTGCTCATTCCTTCCCGAACATTAAACGCTCTGGCTATATTATTTGCTCTTTCTGAAACAGTCATTAATTCTTCAATACTATAATTTAATCCTGTTGCAGCATTAATAAATTCTTTTATGACTGTTAAGCTGGACACGGGATTCCAGGGTTCAAATACATGTCCACAACCTCCAAATAGATCAAGCAATATCCTAATATCTTGCCCCTTTAAGGTAACATAAGCCTTTTCCCTCCCTGCCGCGAGAGGGCTGACCGAATCAATAATCCCAACTTCAGGAAAAGAATTTTTTTTCATATAAGCTCTATCTGGAACAGCTTCAGTATGCGCAGCTCCCCGAGGACCCATAGCATATATTAAACCTTGTCCTTTCTTCCCTCGCGGCTCCTGCATAGCAAATTCGAGTCCCTTAACATGCATTGCAAATTTTTGGGAACCTTTACCAATTTTTTCAGAAGCAATCCGTACACCCTCTGATAAAAGGTTGCCTACACCCTCACGAAAACCTATTTTCCTAACTAATTCAACTATGCCTTCAGAATTACCCCATGTTAATTCAATTCCATCTAAATCTTCCTTTCTTAAAATACCTTTTTCGTAGCATTCCATAGCCCATGCAATAACTACCCCTGTAGACATAGTATCTATTCCTAATGAATTACATAATTCATTTGCTTTTGCAATAGATTCAAGGTTAGCATTTAAACAGTTAGAACCTAATGTAGCTAGAGTCTCATATTCTGGGCCACCATATTTTGGCTCAACTGGCTTAAAAGGACCAGAGCTAACCTCCACTCCACTAATGCATTTCATCACACATCCTGCACACCTATATCTTTCTATTAATATTGTATCTGCCATTTTCTTGTGAGATATTTCGCCACATTCTTCAAAAAAACCAGATTGGAAATTTTTAGTAGGCAACAACCCTATTTCGTTTAGAGCAGCCACCCCATAAGATGTACCATACTTCATAATTAAATTTTTTTGAGGGTCTTCTTTAATCCTTTGGATAAGCTCTTTTATTAACTTCTTAACTAACTTTGGATCATGATATTTAATAATACCTGTTCCTTTAATAGCAATAGCTTTCATTTTTTTTGAACCCATCACTGCTCCCATTCCAGTCCGTCCAAAAGCCCGGTGTTTGCCAGTAAGAACAGCTGCAAATTTACACATCTTTTCTCCACCCGGTCCAATCACTGCTACACTAGATTTGTCACTAGTTTCTTTTTTTATCTTATCTTCAGCATCGCCAGTAGTATCCCCCCAGAGGTGTTCTGCTGATCTAAATTCAACCTTACCATTGTCTATCCAGACATAAACTGGTTTAGGGGAAATACCTTCAATAATGATATGATCGAATCCAGACATTTTCATTTCGCGTCCTAAACTTCCAGCAGCGCTTGACTCCCCATATCCACCGGTTAAAGGGGATTTTGCAATCATCTGAATCCTAGTTCCACCAGGAACTATAGTACCAGTTATAGGCCCAGTGGAAAAAATTATCTTATTCTCAGCACCTAATGGGTCAACTCCTCGCGGTAATTCATTAAAAAGAATATTAGCACCAAATCCACGCGGACCCAGATATTTTTTTAGCGTTTCTTCGTTTATGGGTTCCTCAAAAAAAGTCTTTTTAGAAAGATTAATTCTTAATAGCTTCCCAGCAAAAGCAAACATTACTATTCCTCCCTTTTTTTATTCTAAATTATTCATCGATTATGTTTATTATTACAATGATTCTAGTTCTAAAGAATATTTTTATAAACATTTAAAACTTTTTTTCTAGCTGTTTCTTTATTCAGAAATAATTATAACTTTAACTTTATTCTTATTCTTGAATATCAATTGGTTTGCCATTATTAATTGATTTGTATATTGCATCAATTACACGGTTAACAGCAAGACCATCATAACCATTAACTATAGGCTCTGAATCCGAAATAATACAATCGACAAAACTCTTTATACATCTATCTACAGATCCAACTTCTTCATCCATAATATTACCAAATGCGAATATTTCAGGATAATCAATACCATCAGAGGTATATTTAGTAATAGCTCCATGCTGCTTTAAATCAAGTTTATAGCCACCCTTCGTGCCTACAAGTTCAAACTTTATATCGCTATTTACAGGTGTACCCTTAGGCAAAACCCATGAGTTTTCTAAAACTAAAACGGTACCTTTTTGAAACTCTAGAATGCTTTGAAAAAAATCTGGAGTGTTGATTCCTTTATTACAAAGAACTTTTTTTCGACTAACAGCATATACTCTTTTAACTTCATCCTCCAAAATCCAGCGTGCTACATCAATAATAAGACAGCCAACAAATAGCAATACAGAAGAATGACCAGCCCAACTTAGCATTTCAGTAGGAACACTAATTTTATTACTATACCTGGCAAATCCATGAATTGGAGTTCCAATTTCACCTTGGGAGAAGGCTTGTTTAAGGTGGAAGAAAGGTAAAGCCCATCTGCTATTAAATTCTACCATAAGTTTGCATCCAGAAGATTCTGCTGCTTTAACAATTGCCTCAGCATCCTCGAGGGTACTTGCAAGGGGCTTCTCTATAAGTATATGTTTACCTGCTTGCAAAGCCTCAAGTGCCGGAGCACGATGCAGATGATCAGGTGTTACTATAGATACTCCATCTATTTCTGGATGTTTTTTAAACATTGTTTTAACATCACCATATGAATGAGAAATAGAGTGTTGTTTAGCTAACACCTTGGCACGCTCTTCATTAAGATCGCAAATAGCTACAACGTTAGCTCTTGGATGTTTTTTATAAATCTCTAAGTGTTTTTTGCCCCATAATCCAGCTCCTATTAAAGCTAAATTAACAATTTCTTTCATTATAAATTACCTCCTATATATTTTAATTTGTGCCTTTCGGAAAACTCTGAAACCCTTGTCTTGCAAGGCTTTTAGAGTACCTCTATTTTATTCTTCACCTCCACCCTTGAAACCCTTATCTGATAAGGGTTTTAGGAAGGTTGCTGCTAAGACGGGTAACAAAGATAAGATTCGCTTTATTAAATCTTTTCTTCCGAATATTTAATTCTCAAAGAGCGAGTTTTCTGAAAGCCTATTTTAATTTAATAATATAATATGGTTACTGCCCAAAAAGTACCCAAACTTTACAAATAACATCAATCAACCTATTTAAATTATTTACTCTATGCACCTTGAAAATTTATGAATCTATCCGTGTAGCCGAATAGAAAACCATTTATTCCCTCGCCAAGCTTATCTATAGCTGTGATGGTTGAAAATTAAAGGACTTTTCCTCTTGCAGCAACAGGCCACATAGTTTCTATATGTCCATTTCGTACTCCATAAACTAAGTCATGAGCATTAGTCACATTATTACAGTAATTTGGTATGATTGTAACGTGCTCTCCAATAGAAGGTTTTCTTCTGCAAGCAGAAAAATCTGAAATTCCATGTTCTTCTGAAAGCCTAACGATTTTAGCTTTAGGATACTCTATTATATGGCCAAATCCTTCTACCCATTGGGAACCTGCAAGAGTAAGGGTTTTTGAACCAGCATCAAGCACAGCTCTATCAGATGTTGGCCTGCTTACCACTGTACTAACTATCTTCATTGCACAATCTTTATAAGAAGCAACTCCAAAAGACACTTTAACGCAATCA
>SDBS01003788.1_pt1 | contig 14837 bp, 15 predicted proteins | sample 2277091 | NCBI WGS metagenome assembly SDBS01 (sample SAMN10404972, study PRJNA504765) | marine sediment metagenome | isolation source: marine sediment core GS10_PC15, 163 cmbsf | place: Arctic Ocean: Southern Knipovich Ridge | collected 2010 | reverse complement strand
GACTGGATCGATTTCCTTGCGGAAAACAAAGACATCCGCTCCAACACAAGTGTCTGCTTCACAATGGATCTACCTGAAGAACAACTCAAGGCTCTTGTCAAACGGCTTGCAGATGAAGAGGTCGCATTTGACTGCGGTTCCTACAGAGATGCTCCTCCAGGACTTCGATTCTGGTGCGGGGCCACTGTGGATAAATCCGATCTGGAGATAGTAACGCAATGGCTGGAATGGGCTTATAACGAAGTAAAATAAACACAACGGATTTAAGTTGAAAACACACGAAATCCAAGTTTCCTCCGGAAACAGCCAGATATGTGTGGGAGAGTCTATCCAAAATTTGACACACTATTTAGGCAGCGGAAAAAAAGTCGTAATCACAGATTCCAATGTACGCCGCTGCCACGGTTTTCGCTTTTCAGACTATGACACCATAGAAATCGAACCCGGTGAACAAAACAAGACACTGGAGACGGTCGAAAAAATCTACGCAAAGTTTCTTGAGTTGGAACTGGACCGCTCCTCATTTGTTATTGCGATTGGGGGGGGTATTGTCTGCGATGTGGCCGGTTTTGCAGCCTCGACTTTTATGCGCGGAATAGACTTCGGATTTGTCCCCTCTACTCTGCTAGCTCAGGTCGACGCCAGCATCGGGGGAAAAAATGGAGTCAATTTCCGAGGCTACAAAAATCTCGTCGGAGTCTTCAACCAGCCGCAGTTTGTACTCTGCGATATCGATCTCCTGTACACTCTCCCCGAGAGAGAGCTGGCATGTGGAATGGCAGAAGTTGTCAAACATGCCGTAATCCGGAGCGCTTCTCTGTTCGAGTTTCTCGAACAGGAGTGGGCCGACCTTCTCTCTCTTCAGAAAGACACCGTCGAAAAAGTCATCAACGATTCGATCGTGATCAAGTCATGGATCGTGCAATCCGATGCTCTAGAAAAAGGAGAACGGAAAAAACTCAATTTCGGCCATACACTCGGCCATGCGATCGAAAAAGAAGGGCAGATGTCTCACGGGGAAGCCATCAGTATCGGCATGGTTATGGCATCCAAGATTTCTGCAGCAAGAGGGATGCTCGCCCATCAAGAAGTTGATCACATCACCTCACTCCTCAAGAATTTAAAACTACCCACAGAAGTATCATCCAACAAAAAACTTATTCTCGATGCTGTAAAAAAAGATAAAAAGCGCCAAGGTAAAGATATCCACTTTGTCCTTCTGTCAGAAATCGGAAAAGCAGAAGTGACTCCCATGACCTACACTGAGTTGGAGGGCTATATTCACGATCTGTGTTAGCCTGGCAGAAAGAACAGCAGAGAAGCTGATAAACACGCCAAGGAGTATTAGGCACTATAAAAAAAACTAAAAAAAGCCTCTAGAATTTTAAAGTCAGTCTGTATTTGTGGCCCAAATCTTTCATCTTGAATTTAAATGACTTAATGACCTTAATTTCTGGAATATTCCATTTAGCGATACATGCATAGACTTCCTTGAATCCCTGAATTTTCGCATACTCCAAAATTTTTTTATGCAATTGTTTTGAAATCCCCTGATTTCTGTAGGATTTGGAAACAAAGGTAATCTGCAAGAAGAACTCCGCAGGGGTCCATTTGGCAGTTACGGGCAGAACGTCATACATGTTATCCACCTCGGGTGCCCCCAGAGAAGGATATCCCATGAGAAATCCCACAACTTTCTTATTGGAAACTGCAATAAATGTTTTGTACTTATTCCCGTGTTTGAGATAACGGTTCCTGTAATTTTCAATTCCGGATTTTATGGTGACATGTGTAAATTTCTCAGCAAGTTCCGACTCAAGTTCGCGGACGAGCTGCAAAACATGTTTCAGATCTCTGGGTTTGTATTCGCGGATTTTAACATCTATGCTCATCTTATTTTCCCAAAAACGTCAGCAATCAAATCTTATTATTTCTATAATATCAAAAATACACTTTTTTTTCTCTCTTCATTTTTTTTAACCGGATGCACCGGCCCTATTTGCTTTTGGTCTTCTCTTGATATAATAAAGAATATGGGATGAACACTCCCAGAACGCAACGAAACTGGAGACGGATATGAAACTCACAAAAATATTTTCGATGTTATTTCTCTCTGTTTTTTGTCTTTTGATAACCATGCCGTTATTTCCTGCCCAAAACACATCCAAGTACGACCTCCTGTTCATAAACGGTAAGGTGATGGACGGGACGGGCAATCCTAGCTTTTATGCGGATGTGGCTGTGAGAGATGGAAAAATTGCTGCCATCGGACGGCTTAAAGATAAGGTCCAAGCCAACCGCGTGATCGATATCAAGGGAAAAATCATTGCTCCGGGGTTTATAGACATTCATTCGCACGCCTTTGACAGTGTGGCCGATGAAAGTGTTTGGAAGAGCGAGGAGAAGCGATTCTCTGCACCCAATTACGTAAGTCAAGGTGTGACGACTCTAGTCTCTAACCAGTGCGGGAATTCTCCTCTTTCCATTAAACAGCAGAGAGTATTTCTGACAAAAACAGGAATCGGCCTCAATACATTGCTTTTGATCGGGCACAATGACGTACGACGGCACGTGATGGGAAATGATTTCCAAAGGCCAGCCAGTGTGGATGAGGTCAATCAGATGAAACTCATAATCCGGCAGGCAATGGAAGATGGCGCGGCCGGCATCTCTTCAGGTCTTGAATATGTCCCGAGCATCTGGAGCACGATCGAAGAAGTGATCGCCCTCGTCGAAGAGATCGTTCCCTTTGGAGGTTTTTTTCAAGCCCACGAGAGGGCGGCGGGTTTGACGCCCATGTGGTATGTGCCGAGCCAGGACAAACCCGGCCCGCCCACCATGCTGGGAAACATTGTGGAACTGATCGAAGTCGGAAAGAGGACGGGAGCAAAAGTGATAGCGACTCATATCAAAGCCCGAGGTGTCGATTTTTGGGGTGGAAGCCGGGCCATCATCCGACTGATCAATGAGGCTCGGGAACAGGGCGTTGATATCTGGGCCGACGCCTACCCCTATAACTCATCGGGCAGCGATGGGAGTGTGGTCCTGATCCCCCGATGGGCCCTAGGAAGAAATTACCAGGAAACACTCAAGGGCGTCCTCCAAGATCCGGAAAAGAAAAAAGATTTGTTTATGGATATCAAACACGCTTTTAACTGGAGAGGAAACGCCGAAAACATCCTCGTCATGGATTATCCCGATACATCCTATGTTGGGAAAAACATTGCTTCACTTGCCGAAGACAACGGCATCTCTGATATTGAGATAGTGATAAAACTCCAGCTCGAGGGATTCGCCAAAAGACGAGGGGGAGCCAGGTTGCGGAGTTTTTCCATGTCTGAGATAGATATCGAAGCCTTTTATACCCAACCCTGGACAGCCACTTCATCAGATGGACGTATCGCTCTTCCAACAGACGGCCCGGTCCACGCACGATTTTACGGGACATTTCCCAGGAAAATCCGGCATTACGCCATGGAAAGAAAAGTACTCACCGTAGAAAATGCCGTAAGATCCCAAACGTCTCTTCCGGCACAAATCCTTGGTCTGCGGGACCGGGGACTGCTCCAGGAAGGCCACCATGCCGATATCGTCGTCTTTGATCCAGTAAACATTAGGGACACCGCGACATTCTTTGAACCCCACCAGTATGCGGAGGGAATCGATTTTGTTCTGGTAAATGGCGTCTTTGTGGTCGAAAAGGGAGAACTCACATGGAAAAAACCTGGAATCGTGATCACCAATCCCGGCGCCAAAATATGCCCTAATATGCTGGAGGCTGAGAAAACCCTTGGGACGGCTCATCTTCTCATATAAAGAAGAACCCGTGAATCCTTGAATCTTTTGCACCAACTACTTGGAAAAAGATACAAAATAAAATAAAAAGAACTTGAGAAAACTAGAGTAATAAGTAGAATAGGTCATATTGGAGGACGACATGAAGAAATATTTTACTATTTTTGTCGTCATCATGTGCCTTGTTATCTTATCCTGCTCAACGGGTGATAAAAGCGTAGAAACCGGCCCAACCGGCGTCGCTTTTGTTGAGAACAGCCTGGATGATGTCATCGCTCAGGCAAAAGTAGAGAACAAGCTCATTTTGATCGACTTTTTCTCACCCACGTGAGGGGGCTGCGTAGCGCTGGACAAGTTTGTCTGGCAAGATAACGAAGTTGGAGAATTCGTCAACAAAACATATATCCCCCTCCGAGTCCAAACCCAGGATCCCGACAGCGGGTATCCTCAATACCGGAAAGATTTCAGCATTCCGGGAACTCCTACAGTCATTTTCCTCGATGCCGATGGTAAGGAAATCGACCGCTTTGTCGGTTACGGCGGAGAAGAAGACAGGGATGAAACCTTCCAAAAGGTCAAGGACTATGCCGCAGGAATAAACACCCTTCCTTCCCTTCTTACCGATCTGGAAAAAAATCCTAACGATGTGGAGTTGAATTTTAAGCTTGCTGAAAAATACCAGGACCGTTATGAAATGGACAAAACCACACCTTATTTTGAGAAGGTCCTGGAACTCGATCCCAACGATGAAAAGGGACACAAGGTCGAAGCCACCTACCAGATAGCACTTTTTCAAGCCCGGACCGATTTGAACGTCGATCCTCTAAAAGCCTTTATTGCCACAAATCCCGAAGAAAAATACCTGGTTAATGCCTATGACACCCTGGCATCTACTTACTCAAGAAAAAAAGATACTGAAAATACAGTCGCCACCTATGAAGAAGCCCTCCAGAAACTTCCTGATAATGCCCGATTGATGTACTCCTATTCCAGCACGATCTTCCGCGGAAAGATGGAAGATCTGTATGATAAGGGTCTGGAGCTGAACGAAAAAGTCAAAACTCTTGATCCCGATATGGAAGTCAGCACGATCTATAATCTGGTGACCTACTACACGAATTTAGAGGATAAGGAAAAAATCATCGAGACCTTTGAAAACGCGATAGCACAGAATCCCGATAATACCGGATTGAAAAGCAGCTATGCCTCATCCATCAACAGCTTAGAAATCGAAACCAAATACGACCATGGTATCGAAATCATGGAGAATGCTCTTGCGGCTGATCCCGATGCCGTATACATGAATTACACGCTCGGCCTTCTCTACCACAAGAAGGGTGAACTTGAGAAAGCTATTGCCGCTGTGAAAAAAGTCGTAGAAAAATACCCCACGCGAAAGGTCTATCTAAATACCTTGGAAAAAATGGAGAAAGAACTGGAAGAATCGAATAAGAACTAAAAGAATTCGATTCCGGCAATGAATATGGGTTTTAATTTCCCATCTCTTATGGATTTTCCTGTATTAAAAACATAACTGCCGCCTGCGCCCAACACCAAGGAAAATCCTCCTGATAGAGGGATGTCCAGTAAAACCCGTCCTTCAAACATAAATTGGTCGGGGAGCAATTGCGTGTGACGGAAAAGTCTTTTATTGTCCCTGAACCGGTATCCCAAATCCGCTCCTAAAGATAGATTACCGACGGGAAACATGGCGCCGTAGTGGAAACCGTATGTCAATGATCCACCGATATTGTCTTCTAAATTGCCGTACCCTATGGATAGAATCGAATACAGGTAATTGACTGCAAATTTCACTCCTGCTGTTGCGGCAACCGTGTTCCCTCCCCATAAGGTTCCTCGAATGCGGCCATTTTCAGCCAGATTTACCAAACCAAACGGAACACCCGTGTTCTCCTCTTGAGTGTAATTGACAATCCCAATCTGGACTCCTTTGGAAGTCCCCGCAACATTCACAACGCCAACTTGGAGGCCTTCTGAATGGGCTGCAACATTAAACGGCGCAGTTTGAAAACCCCTGAGCACATCACCTGTGACATTAAATACTCCGGCAGCCTGCAGCCCATAACAATTATCACCGGTCACATTAAAAACTCCAGCCGCTTGTAAACCTTTGAATTCCTCTCCGGTTACACTAAAAATACCGCTGGCTTGAAGACCCTTGAACGTTTCCCCGGCAACGGAAGCCAAACCAGAAAGCTGTAAACCGAATCCTTCCCGACCGGCCACGTTGATCAAACAAGTACTCTGAATGCCTTTAAAATTGTCACCGACTACATTGATCAAACCCGATCCTTGAATACCGTAAAAGCTGTCGCCGGCCACGTTGATTAAACCTGAGAGCTGCATTCCACGTCCTGTATCGCCTACCACTCCCATAAGACCGCAAAGTTGAATGCCCATAAGATCACCGTTGATCACTGACCCTCCAGCGCTTATATCCAATCCTCTGACACTGCCGACCTTTCCATAGGCCAGCGACAGGTTGAAGTTGACACTGTCATACTCAGACTGATTCAGACTTATTGGATAATAGAGGGAAAAATTAACCACATAATGCTTTCCTGATCTGTCCTCTTCATCCTCCTGGGCAAATACGGATGATACCACTCCCGTCAGGACCAAAACTAATACTAGAACGATAAATTTCTGTTTCATGACGCACCTCTGTTGTCACATAAATTAATATCATATATAAATACGTTGATTATGCCACTTAAGTTCCCCCCTTGCACCTCAAAAAATTGATTCTGTTCCTGAACCTTCTTCTTTACACTTTCGACCTTCATAGACAACTAAACACTTCATCAGATCAAAAGTGTTACTAATCTTTTTGCCCTCTATTTGACCCAATCATTTTGACTATTGTATGCTAATCGATAATGTCTCCTGAAATCCTATCCTATCTGGGAATAGATCCCTCTGCCGAGTCAAAGGATTATGTCCACAATAAAAAGCCGTTCCAACTCCACACCCTTCTGACTGAGCAGAGGCACACAAAAACCATGAATCTGAGCTATGTGATAAAAGAGAATGTATCAGAGGGCCTGAGACAGATTTTTTCCGTAGACGAAGACATCTCCAGAAAATTCAAGTCGATGTCCCGGGACACAACACTTCTTACCCAAGCCGCCCGTGCGGTCAGCCAGGCCATAAGAGAAAAGAAAAAAATATATATCTACGGCTGTGGGGCAACAGGCCGGTTATCCAAGCAGATGGAAAGCGCCATCTGGAGGCCTTTCTGGACAAAAATCAAAAGACAAAAATTTTGGAAAACACTTAAATCGTCACTGCTCGATGACATCGAAGACCGTCTCATCGGTGAAATGACCGGAGGAGACCGGGCTCTCATCAGCTCCCTGGAGGGCTTTGAAGATCTCCAGCTTATGGGCAAACTTCAACTTGAAGACCGAGGCATCGAAAAAGGAGATGCCGTCTTCTGTATTACGGAAGGAGGAGAAACATCATCGGTGATCGGAACAATTCTCTCTGCAGTTGATTTTTATGGATCACTTACGGAAGAGACAATAGAGGACGCTCGGAATCATCTCTATTTTATCTACAACAACCCGGACACCGTTCTCCTGCCTTTTAAAAGAAGCCGCAGAGTGATCGAACATCCTGCGATCACAAAAATCAATCTGGCCACAGGCCCACAGGCCATAACCGGTTCCACACGGATGCAGGCCACGACATCAGAAACATTTGTAATGGGCCTCATCCTTGAAGCAGGGATTTACGACATTCTCAAGGACTTATTGTCCCAAAAAGAGCTGGAACAGCTTGGCTTTTCCCAAGCAACTAAAATAGAAAAGAGACTCCCAGAATTTGAAAAGATCCAAAAACTCCTTGTATCTTCGATAGAGGATGTTGCCCGGTTCACCGCTCTGGAATCTGAGACTTACCAAAACAAAAGGCTGGTCACTTATTTTGCCAAAAAGCCATTGATCACGGTGTTTATCGATTGCACAGAAAGAAGCCCCACTTTCCATCTTTTTCCTCTGGACACCATCCTTGAAAAAAAAAGAAAATGCTGGCTTCAGGTATGGACAGAGGCAGAAGACGGACAGCACGCATGGAGGAATTTCCTTGGACGGAATTTTAGGGGATTGGACAAAGGATTCTACAAAGACTCCTTCGAAAAAGTGATTCAAGATCCTTATCTAAAAAAAGCCTCTCTGACCAGCCTGGCCAAAGCGGGCAGCGACCAGGAACAACTCTATGATTTTTCGTTCTCGGAAGAAAATATCACACAAAGAGGGCCCCAGGAGGGCGATCTTGGAGTCCTTGTGTGCGTGGATGAGGAAATCGAAGAACTCCTCAATCCAAATTCGCAATCTTTGCAGTTTCTTAAACTCTTTAAAGATAAAGAGGCCCGGGTAGCACTCATCCTTATCGGAGAGAGAACATCAAAGGACATAGAAACTCTACTCCAACAGATACCTTTCGAAAAAAACGAGGACGTTGTTCTTTATATTAAACTTGATAAGGATGATGATCCCTTAAATTTAAGAAGAGAAATACTCCTTAAGATCCTTCTAAACGGCCATTCAACCGGAGTCATGGCCAGGCTGGGAAAAGTTGTGGGAAACACCATGACCAATGTCAAACCCAGCAACCTCAAACTCATCGGGCGGGCAACTCATTTGATCCACAACCATGTCAATGACCATGTACCCATTACGTACGCTCAAGCCAATGCTGTGCTGTTCGATGCGATAGATTTTCTGGCCAGCCTGGGAGGGCAAACAGGTGAAGTGGAGCTGTCCATTTTACGCATTCTTGAAACCTTTAAACAAAAAAAATCCGTCACCTGGGAAAGAGCCCTCCGTGTCGCAGAAACACACGGGCTCGAAAAATATTTGAAAACATACAATCCGGCACCTGACCGGTGATTTGTGAATCTCTTGTCAAATTTGTATACTCTTGAGGATTGAGGCAGATAATTGGGTTTTACATTTATCGACTACCTTGTCCTTTTCCTTTATTTTGTGGGAGTCACCGTCTTCGGGATAATTCTATCCGGCCGTCAGAAGACCACTTCGGATTATTTCCTGGGAGGACATCAAATTCCATGGTGGGCCGTGCTGTTTTCGGTTGTCGCCACAGAGACGAGCACTCTGACTTTTATCAGCATCCCGGCTGTGGCCTACGGAGGGAATTTAACCTTCCTCCAGATCGTTTTTGGATACATCACAGGACGGACTATTGTCAGCTTCCTGTTCCTCCCTAAATACCACCAAAGTCGTTTATCCACGGCCTATCAATTCCTCGGCCGCCGGTTCGGCAGCAGCCTGCGCACCATCACCAGTTCAACCTTTATGGTCACGCGGCTTTTGGCCGATGGTGTGCGTCTCTTTGCATCGGCCATCCCTATTGCCATCATTCTCCGGCTGGCAGGAGCACGGATCTCTGACCTGAACATCTATCTAATTGCCATCCTGATGATTTCTACAGTGACTGTTATTTACACCTTTTTTGGAGGAATAAAGGCCGTGGTCTGGATGGATGTCATCCAGATGGGAGTCTACATTGGAGGAGCGCTGCTCGCCGTTTGGATTTTACTCTCCCGCCTGTCCCCGAATTTGACCAGTACTATTGGAATGGTCCAGGAAGCAGGGAAACTCAAGTTTATTGATTTCGGATGGGGGATGAACTTTAAAACTTTTATCGCTCAGCCCTACACATTTTTTACGGCCCTTTTTGGAGGCGCCGTTTTCTCCGTAGCCTCTCACGGCACCGACCAGCTCATCGTCCAAAGGCTTCTCACGACAAAAAGTCTCCGCTCCAGCCAGAAGGCCCTCATAGGAAGCGGACTTGTGGTTTTCCTGCAGTTTGCTCTTTTTATGTTCATCGGACTTCTGCTTTTCGGATTCTACGGCGGACAGACTCCTGACCAACTGGGACTGGCCACGGCCGATGAGATTTTTGCTAAATTTATAGTGGAGGAAATACCGGCGGGACTATCTGGATTGATCATAGCGGCCATTCTGGCTGCCGCCATGAGTACACTGTCATCCTCCATTAACTCGCTGGCCTCATCGACAACGTTAGATATCTACAAACCCCACTGGGGAAAAACCAACTCTCCGGAAAAAGACCTGAAAATATCCCGGATGATCACCATTTTTTGGGGTTTTATTATCACAGGTTCCGCTTTTTTCTTCGCCGCTCTTCAGCTGAACTCCTCGGGAGAACGGCCCGCGGTAGTGGAATTGGGCTTGAGTATCGCATCCTACACCTACGGCGGCCTGCTTGGAGTATTTTTGTTGGGAATCCTTTCCAAGAAAATCAGACATACGGATGCACTTTTCGGTTTTTTTTCAGGTCTGACAGCGCTCCTCTTCTTAGTGAAGGGTCCAATACAGAATTTGCTTCCTGGCCAGGGTTTGAACCTAGCCTGGCCGCTGTACACGGTAGTGGGCGCCTCAATCGTGGTCATAGTGGGACACATTTCCTTCTTTGTCCGAAGACGCTGATCCAATAGCTCTCTCCTCTTTAGCAATCAAATCAAAGAATCGGATCAATCAAGGCTGAAATTTGATTGAAGATATGGACGTTCAGGTCTTCCTTTGATAATTTTTCTATTTTTTCAGGCAGAACGGGTCTTCCGAACCGCATGGTGATCGGTCTTGGCCGGATCACCCAGGAGTCCTTACTCTTGAGTTGAAAAAGCCCGGAAAGGCCAATGGGTATGATAGGGACTTTGGCTTGTTTGGCCAGATGAAAGGGAAGCTTTTTAAAAGGGCCGAGCCGCCCATCGAGTGTCCGGTGTCCCTCAGGAAGGATAGCGATGGACTTCCCGCTCTTGAGGACTTGTTCTGTTTTTTTTATGCTCCGAATAGACGCATGGATATTTTTTCTGTCAATGGGAATGTTGCCCAACCGCCGGATCGCCCAGCCGTAGACAGGCCACTTAAACTGACGCAGCGCCTCGACGGCCCGGACAAAAGTCGGTATATAAGCCGCAAGAAGCGGAATGTCGAAGAGGCTGACATGGTTGGACATAAAAAGGTAGGTCTGATTTGGGGCTACATTCTCCTCCCCTTCAACACACACTTTGACAAAAATGATCTTAAAAAGCAGCTTAAAGCTATTCTTTAAAAAGGGATCAAAGGTCTCTGGTTTGAGAAAAAGAGTCAGGAAAATGGTGATAAAACAAAGACAAACGAAATAAAGGCCTCCGACAATCCATACATATAGCGAAACAAGATATTTCATTTCCAGAAAACAGGAACATCTTTATGAAGGCATTCTACTGAGACCGGAGTAATGCCGATAAGTTCGCCATCTGGAGCTAAAACCTTGGGCGAATCTGTTTCGATATTGATGCTTTTCGCCTTGAACTGCTCAACTTCCTCAAATTGGAGATGTTCGCCGGTAAAGATTTTTGGGAAACATTTCATCAGCCTACGCCGTGTGATCTTGCCCAAGAGTGTCACATCCAATAATCCGTCGTCAATCTCCGCATTTGGTGCCATTAGAAAATTGGCCGTGTATCGCGTGTTTGAAATCTCGACAAAAATGTTTTCTCTTTCGATGATTTTTCCATCGGCCTCTATAGTCAGGTTGTAGGCCTTGAGAAAAGCTGTTTGGTAGAGAACTCCATAGGTATAGGCAATATTGCCGAAAATCTTCAATTTGTGAGCCGTCTTTCCGACATCGGCGACAAATCCAAGGCCCAAAATGTTGAGAAAATAGTAATCCTGACCGTGTGTCTGGAAAACGCCGACATCGACATTCCGTGGTTTTTCCATGGCGATGATGTCGACGGCCTCCTCCCAGCGGGTGGAATCGAGTTCGAGATCTCTGGCAAAAGCGTTTCCTGTCCCGACCGGAAGAACTCCCAACGGGATCGTCTTTTTAGCAGGATTCTGATAGTAGCCGTTGATCACCTCAAAAAGAGTTCCATCCCCGCCCGCAGCCACCACACCGTCATATTGGCTGAAATCAGCACTACGGACAATCTCTACGGCATGTTCAGGATAGTCGGTCAGGCATAGATCAAACGAGATATTCTTTTCATTTAATTTAGACTCCACATCGGGAAGGATTTTTTTGGCCCGCTTGTGGCCGGCCATATTGTTGTAGACGAGTAATACTTTCATAGTGCCCCTTATCCAATCATTTTCGACGTTCTTGTGTCAAGATGGGAGGAAAATTTATGGAGATTTAACGCAGTTTCAAAACCTGAGTTTTATAGCACTTGAGACACCAGGGCTTTCCCTGCTCATAAACGAGAGGTTCTTTAAGAATTCGGTTACAGCCAGTACAGGAAGCCGATGTGGGCCCCATCGCTTTGTTTTTATCTTCTCGTGATTTCTTGGAAGTCACATTTTTCTTTTTGATATGTTCGTTAATCCATTTCTTTGCTTTCTTGTAGAAGGTTCCCCCGAAGAAGATGGCAATGAGTTCCAGTAAAAGGTCCATTATCCTTGTTTCTTAATAATTCTGATTCTATCAATATCAAAATATCTAGTTTTCTTCAAACGAATAATGATCGACTCATTGAGAAACTTGACAGGACTTTTCTCCATACGTTATAAATCACATTGGACTTCATAAAATAAAATGAGATTACAAAAGGAATAATAATGAAAACATTCGAATCTATCGCCCTCGGCATTCCCAATCTTTTATTACCCAAAACAGTTACGGATATATCCAAATGGGCAGTCATTGCCTGTGACCAGTACACGTCTGATAAGGAGTACTGGAAGAAAGTCAAAGATTTAGTTGGCAGCACTCCCTCCGCATTAAACCTCATATTTCCCGAAGTCTACCTGGGGGAAGAAGACGCAGAGACAAGAATCACCCGTATCAGGGAACACATGCAGAAGTATTTAGAGGACGACCTCTTTGAGGAGAATGAGGGCATCGTTTATGTCGAACGCCAGACTGGTTCACACACGCGTAAAGGCCTTGTGGCCTGCCTCGATTTAGACCAGTATGATTTTAATAAATGTGCCACAAGCCTGATTCGTGCGACAGAAGGGACCATTCTCGATAGACTTCCTCCTCGTGTTAAAATCCGGGAAGGGGCGCCCCTGGAAATCCCTCACATCATGGTATTGATCGACGACCCGGACAATACGGTTATCGGTCCCCTTACAGAAAACAAAGAAAGGCTACAGAAGCTCTATGATATCGAGCTTATGATGGGTTCGGGACATTTAAGCGGCTATAGGGTATCAGATTCCAGATTTGAGAAGGGGATCATCAACGCCTTAGAAGCTCTGTCTCATCCTAATGCCTTTGCAGAAAAATACGGATTACCCTCAGACACACCGGTGATTCTGTATGCCATGGGAGATGGCAACCATTCGTTTGCCACGGCCAAAACCATATGGGAAAAAACAAAAGAAAATGTTGAAGATAAAATCGCTGTGATGAATTCTCCTCTTCGTTACGGCCTGGTTGAACTTGTTAACCTCCACGATGAGGCCTTAATATTCGAACCGATCCATAGAGTTGTGTTCGAACTGGCTCAAGGGAGAAATGCCCTAGAAGAAATGAAAACGTACTATCCGGATCGATGCCGCCTAGTGAATGTGGCTTCTCTTGAAGAAATGTTGGCCGAAGTAAATAGACAAAAAGGAAGCCCCCATAAAATCGGCGTGGTCTCTCCATCCGGATTTGGCATCTTCGAATTATCAAATCCAGAGGCCAACCTTCCGGCAGCCACTCTTCAGAACTTTCTCAATGATTTCATGGATAATGAAGGAGCCCGGGAAGTCGATTATATTCACGGCACAGATTCACTCGTCCGGCTCGGACAGAAAGAAGGGAACATCGGTTTCTACCTTCCGGCCATGGATAAATTTGACTTGTTTAAGACAGTGATCCTGGATGGAGCCACGCCCCGGAAGACATTCTCCCTTGGTGAAGCCTTTGAAAAGAGGTTTTATATGGAAGCCCGCAAACTTTCTTAAATAAAAGGGATCGCGTCGCGACCCCTTTTTTTGATAGACGAATCCAACTGAAAACAGACTTCTCCTGGGAAGGAGAAATCGGTTGGAATTAAACGTTATTTGGTTAGGATAAGATTAATAGCGTCTTCCGCCGCCGCCGCCACCAAATCCACCACCACCACCACCACCACCGGGTCGGCGGTTTTCTGTGCGGGGTCGGGCTTCATTAACTTTAATGGATCGACCTTTCAGATCTTTTTCATTCATGCCAGAAATTGCAGCCGTACCTTCTTCATTCTTCGGCATCTCAACGAAACCGAAACCACGTGAACGTCCAGAAAATTTATCCGTGACGATTTTCGCGGATTCCACTTCTCCAAAAGCCGCAAAGGCTTCGCGTAAGTCATCCTCAGTGAGGTCCCAGGGCAAATTGCCCACATAGATATTCATAGTAACTCCTTAAAAAAATATAAACCAAAAGGAATGGAGTCTTAGACCTAAGTCATGAATTCCAATCCTTTCATCTAAACAAAAAAAACCCGGCAACGACCTACTCTCCCACTTAGCGCCCCAAGCAGTACCATCGGCACTAAAGGGCTTAACTTCCGTGTTCGGAATGGGAACGGGTGTTTCCCCTTTGTTGTGGTTGCCGGGAAATAATCTTATCATAATATTTAGGAAATGTCTTTCAATCGATTTTACCTTGAATAAACTTTATGGTCAAGCCTCACGGTCTATTAGTACTGGTTAGCTCAATCCATTACTGGACTTACACACCCAGCCTATCAACCTTGTGGTCTACAAGGGACCTTTAGCCCTAAAAGGGAAGGGAAATCTAATCTTGGGACGAGTTTCCCGCTTATATGCTTTCAGCGGTTATCTCAACCAAACGTAGCTACCCAGCGATGCCCCTGGCGGGACAACTGGCACACTATAGGTTTGTCCGTTCCGGTCCTTTCGTACTAGGAACAGGCTCCCTCAAATTTCCTCCGCCTACCGTGGATAGGGACCGAACTGTCTCGCGACGTTCTAAACCCAGCTCACGTACCGCTTTAATGGGCGAACAGCCCAACCCTTGGGACCGGCTTCAGCCCCAGGATGCGATGAGCCGAC
>SDBS01003787.1_pt1 | contig 14838 bp, 15 predicted proteins | sample 2277091 | NCBI WGS metagenome assembly SDBS01 (sample SAMN10404972, study PRJNA504765) | marine sediment metagenome | isolation source: marine sediment core GS10_PC15, 163 cmbsf | place: Arctic Ocean: Southern Knipovich Ridge | collected 2010 | reverse complement strand
TACAGGACTTTGGTGGCCGAGTCCCTGTACCAGTACTCGATGTAGCCTAGGTCGGCCACTGGCTCACAGAACAGGCCAGTCTCCTCCCTCACCTCGCGCAAGGTTGCCTGTAGAGGTTTCTCGCCCTTCTCGATCAGCCCTTTCGGCAGTCCCCACACCTTGCCCTTCCCGGTCGCTATCAGGACCACCCACATGTGGCCATTCCTCGGCTGATAGACGACGCCTCCCGCGGATCTCTGGACCTTGGCTTTGCCCATTCGTGCACCCTCAGCGTGACCACCGCTCGACGTATTCACAATCATAGCAACGGCCTGGCTCCCAGTCAAGCGACCTCAGCCTGCTCTTGGGGCCCTTTCCGGAGAGGAGGAAACCTGCTATACTAGATGTTGCCACGTATAGGCTCGGTGTAGCACCGGCGCACGTACATGAGTAGTGGCAAGGATCGTTGCTGAATGAGAAGACCTGACTCCCCAAGAGTACTGGAACTCAGCCCCATAGGTCATGTAGAGAACGGAGTCCAGCCGGGGCACGAGGTCACCTGGGAAGACATTGATTCCAAGATACTCATCTACCCAGAGTGGGCAGAGGGACTCGAAGGGTTAGAAGAGTTCTCTCACATCGTCGTGCTTTTCTGGTTGGATAGACCCAGACAAGAAGGGACACCCCTGAAGGTGCACCCAGAGGCTAGAGAGGACCTGCCGTTGGTGGGCGTGTTTGCCACCCGCAGCCCGATACGCCCGAACCCCATCGGCCTGACGGCGGTAGAGCTGCTGTCCAAAGACGTTAGCACATTGTGCGTCCGGGGTCTAGACGCGTACCACGGCACGCCCATACTGGACATCAAGCCGTACCTCGTCCGAGGCGACATGAAGCGTGGGGCCGCAATACCCGAGTGGCTCCGGCGGTTGTGGGAAGAGCAGGACACTAAGGGATGACCGGGTTAGCGTAGCAGTAGCAGCAGCCACTGGGACAGTGCATGGTATATGAGCCGATGTCCACGCTGGGGGTGCACCCGCATCCAGGCCGCTGCCCTCTGTCTTTGCCAGTCGGCGCCCGGAGCCCTAGAGGATGAAGCTGAGTCAGCAACTCGCCATCAATGCACTTCGAGGGCATCGCGCCTCCCTCTCGCAGCCTGTCGTCGCTACAGGCGTGAATGGCGAGCCCCAACGGTTCGGCGAAGGAGACTAGTTCCCGCACCATCCGTAGCCGGTCAGCTAGCGGCGGGTCATACCAGTCCCATCCCTTCCGGCGTCGCACCTTGCGGTACAAGGTGGCGAAGGAGATGCAAATGGTCTCCAGGCCGTAGGCAGCACATGCCTCCAGTATGTCCCTCCCTTGCGGGAAGCTGCTTCTGATCTGACCATCATCGCGCCAATGAACGATGGGGTCGAACCGCACGGTCACCCGTCGAGGATCGCCGACCAACTCGATCAGGTCCGGCACCTGTTCTACGACCTTAGTCCAGGAGCTAATGCTAGGCTCCAGAGCAGTTCCCCCGAGGCCGGTGATGGTTAGGTGACAGAAGACCTGATCATACGTCGCCAGGGCGTGGCACAGGCCCCCCTCGTCGCCCAGCAGGCGGGAGAAGTCCTTCGACCATAACACCATGGTGTGCACGTCTTCTGTCCGGAGCGAAACCGACCTGATTCGTCCAGTGTAAGGCTGCGGCACCTCTACCTCGCCGGCGCGAATGGCCTCAGCTAGCCAGCGGGGAAAATGCATCGGTAGGTCCGTTCGTCGTGAGGCGGAAATCACCTGTCTCATGGGAACGTGGCGTCATTTGTCGGAGGGCTGCGTCCCTCGCTGCGACTTTTCCCGCTCGTAGTGTGTGCGCTTCAACGGGGCACACCGTGGGCCGAAGCCCTTACTACAAACGATCAGCCCTCTCCCAGCAGCTCCTCCGCTCTCCTCACGATGTCGTCGGCATCCGCCAGGGGTCCTCTGCCTTCGATGCCGGTGGCGAGTTTGCCCACCTTGGGTCCAACGAAACTGTACCCCAGTTCCTGTAGCCTTCTGATGTTCTCCTGGACCACGCGATTCTCATACATGTTCACGTTCATGGCAGGTGCAATGAGCACGGGGGCCCTGGTGGCCATCACCGCGCAGGTCAACATATTGTCCGCGATACCGTGCGCGATCTTTCCAATCGTATTCGCCGTCGCAGGAGCTATCAGAAACAGATCTGCTTTCTCGGCCAGACTGATGTGCTCGATCTGCCAATCGGTTGAGGGATCAAACATGTCCACGATGACAGGCTTCCCCGTGAGGCTGCGGAAAGTCAGGGGAGCAACGAGCTTAGTGCCAGCCTCAGTGATCACCACTATCACATCGGCACCTTTGCTCTGCAACTTCCTGGCCACAGTAGGAGCCTTGTAGGCCGCGATGCTCCCTGTAACGCCCAGTACCACCGTTTTCCCTTCCAGTGACATCTACCACCTCCTGATCGAGCACTCGCTAGCCAGAATGGGACCTCGTTCTCTCAGCCACGGCATCCAGCAACATCCGAGCGATCTCCTGTTTCCCCTCCGCCATGTCCTCCACAGCGCCAGCTTGGTTCACCATGTATCCCACATGATGCCCCTGCTCGATTTCGCGGAGATCATTGGCTAGCACGAGGTCTGCTTTGTTATTCGTCAGTGAACGGTGAGCCGCCTCGATCAGCTCGGGCCTCGTCTTGTCCACCTCCAGCTTGAAACCGACGAGGATGGTCTCAGGCTGAAGGTCCTTGATGACCTTCACCACCTTTGGGGTCCGAACCAGTCTTATCCACCACTCTTCCTTGCCGGATCGCGTCTTCTCGTCAGCGTATGTCTCGGGCACATAGTCCAACACTGCCATGGAGTGCAATACGGCATCATACCGCTCTCTCCGCAACTGCTCTTTGATGACTTCCATCAACTCGTCCACCGTCTCGACCTGCAACAGTCTGAGACGGGAGAAGGATTCTGCACCTACGACCTCGGGATCCGGAGTCAGGCTACCCTTGCCATAGACAAACGTGACTGAGGCACCCCGCGACAGCGCCTGTGTGGCCATGACGACTCCCAAGCGACCGGTCGACTTGTTGGTGATGTAGCGGATCGCGTCCAGAGGTCCTCTCGTGGGGCCTGAAGTGATCAGTATCTTCTTTCCGACGAGATCTCCCACTCTTCCTCCTGCTTTGGCTGTGCAAATCCATATCTCCTGTATTCCGAGCGACAAGGATGATCCCAGGCGACCAGCAACTCCCGTTCTGTCAGCCTGGCGATGAGGGACCAAATGGTCCCAAACACGTCGTCGAAATCCGTGCCATTCTCGGGCGGATCGTGGTTTCCTCGACAGATGGGTGCCTGGTGCTCCCTGAGTAAGTCCTTGACCATGAGCTCGTCCACCTGTCGTCCCCTGTCTTGCAACACCTCGGACGCCCGACGGTATCGGATCAGCGAGCGACGCTGTCTCCTTGCATCATCCTCCGAGAGCTCTTCCTCAGGCGCTTCCCTGCCTAGCAGGTGATTCGTGGCGAGGATGAACCCATCTTCAGGCTCTCTGATCGTCACCCCATTGGGAAGGGCCTCAGCGACTACCGCCCGTCCCCGGGCGTCAGCAATAAGGTAGTTGAAAGCCCCCAGATGAGGTACGGAGGTGACGAAATCGCAAGCTTCTCTCACATCCCGACACGTATCCAGCATAATATCAGTGACCAGATGCCATTGCAGCCCAGGCTCTGTGCTCCTTTGCCGGGGCAAAACGGCTAGGAAGACCCCCAGACCCTGATGGTTCAAGCCATCCGGGCTGCCGGCCCAATGGTGGGTCACGGACAAGCTACGAAAGGCGCCTTTCGGATTGATGCTTCGCAGTTCACGCCATTCTCTGGAATAGTAATACCAATCATAGTTCCTGCCAACGATGAGCGAGCGGTCCCTCGTGTGGGACGGGAGAACCGCCAAGTTCGTGCAGCCCATGTGGGGCAGCGCGTCCCTGGCATAGAAGAAGGCTTTGAAGTCATCGGCGTTGAGCCCGCCGCCCTCTATCATACCCTCCACCTTGTCAAGGAGGGGAGCATGCCTGTCCCTGATTAGAGCTTCACAACGCCGCGCCAGGCTGACCAGTTCGTGATCGGCCTGAGGAACGTGCAAGGACCTGAGCCTGGCTCCCATCCGCAGTCCGATCTCGTAGTAGCTACCCTGGAAGACCTTCACTCCAGGACTTAGGTTCCCGGCCGTCAACTCCGCATCGCCCTCAGTTCATCTATCAAGGCTGGGACCACCTTGTGCAGGTCGGCCACGATGCCCACGTCGCCGACTTTAAAGATGGGAGCGCGCGGATCGCTGTTGATAGCCACAATGAACCTGGCTTCCTTGATCCCTAGGTAGTGCTGAATCGCGCCGGAGATGCCACAGGCGATGTACAGATCAGGGGCTACGACTGTGCCGCCTGCTCCGCCTACCCAATACTCCTTGTGGACCCAACCTTCGTCGAAGGCCCCCCGAGAGGCACCAACTGCACCTCCCATCTCTTTGGCCAGCTCTTCCAGAAGTTGAAAATTCTCCGCGCTGCCGACCCCCCTGCCTCCTGACACCACGACCTTCGCTTCCCCCAAGGCGGGCCTCGACTCCTCCTTCACTGACTTCAGCACCTGAGCTCTGATCTCACCCTCAGCCACCGCCACTACTATTCTCTCCAACTCTCCCGTTCTCGATTCGTTGGGAGGAAAAGGCTCAACAGCCCCGGTACGCACTGTAGCCATTTGCGGGCGCTTCTGAGGGCAAGCGTTGGTCTCCATGAGTCCGCCGTCATGAGTAGGACGCGTGCCCAACAGAATCCTCTCCGCCTGATCCACTTCCAGAGTTGTGCAATCCGGCAGCAGTCCGGTGTCAAGGTGCTGTGCAAGCCCCGGTGCCAGATCGTTGCCCACGTCGGTGGCTCCGAAGAGAACGATCTCCGGCCTCTTCTCGTTGATGAGATCAGCTAGAGCCTGAAGGTAGGCCTGTGTCCGATACTGACCCAGGGCCTCGTCTTCCAGCACGTACACCGTGTCGGCTCCCCGCCATATCAACTCCTCGGCGAGTCCACTCACGTTCTCACCCAGCAGAACGGCCTCTGCCCGTGCCGACAGAAGATCCGCCAGGTCCCTGGCTGCTCCCGTGAGCTCGTAGCTAATAGGTGCCAGCCTCCCCTCCTCCACCTCAGCTACGGCCCAAACGTGCATGTGTTCTGCAACTTCCTCCATCGGTGTCAGCAATTCATCCCACATGTCTATTCCTCCATATGCTCTGGACTTGGAAGGGAGTTATGTCTAGTGGCGGGAACGTAGGTCCCCAGCCGGCCGCTTTTCGACAGTAGCGCCGACCTAGCCTCCCAGACGGCCTCAGATTGCAAACTCCTCGACTGCTCAGGGTCACGATCTTTGCCCCTGCGAGAGGGCCGTCTCAGTCAGGATCGGACAATCACGGCTGGCTGTACCTGTCATGGTTCAAAGACCGCAGCATGTCTCGCGCATGCTGAGAGACCTCTACGTCCTGCATACGACCACCTACGCAAGGCGCTGGGACTGGTCAGCATCAGACTGAATCCTCTCCAACAGCTTCCCGACCTCAGTTACATCCTGGAGGACGAAATCCGCGCCGTCCCCAGCACCCTGATTGCCTATCAGAACAGTGATCATCCCCAAGTCCTTGCCTGTCTTCAGGTTGCGCAACCGATCCTCCACCAAGATGCACTCTTCAGGCTGTGCACTCAGGATCTCGAGGACCTTCCGGTAAGCCCTGAGGTCAGGTTTGGGCAGGTACTCCAGGTCCCTGATGTCTATTACCCGCGAGAAATGCCTGTCAATGCCCAAGGCCCGTAATACGCGCTGCGCGTGCTCAGTAGTGGCGTTTGTGAAGATCACTTTCCTAGGCTGTAGCTCTTCCAGCATCTGATCCAGGCGACCGTCGGGCTTCAGGAACTCCTCCACCGGAAGATCGTGAACGAAAGAGAAATAATCCTCCACGTCGAAGTCGTGGTGAAGGAACAGACCTCTGCCTGTGGTGCCGTACCGCTCGTAGTACTTGAGGCGCAACTCTGACACAGTCTCCGGATCAATACCCATGTGCTCAGACATGTATTCGGTGATGCGCCGGCTCACGAGGTCCATCAACCCGGTATCTTTGGGGTATACGGTCTCGTCTAGGTCGAACAGTACATTCCTAATCGTGTCTTCGCGTTCCAATGCAGTCCTCGTTTTCTGTCAATTCTGCAAGACCATCTGCCGCGCTGCCCGTTCCTCCCGAATCGAGAAGTAGATGCCGCTCAGGATCAAGGTCGCCCCACCAACCTTCACCAGCGTTGGCACCTCGTGAAGGATGAAATAGGCCAGGATCGTCGACCCCACGGGTTCCCCCAAGATGGTGACCGCAACCACCGCCGCTGAAACGTGCCGCAGCGCCCAATTGAAGGAAGAGTGCCCGATGATCTGAGGCACGACAGCTAGGAGGACGAACATGAGGTACGTCTGCGGTGAGTAGCCCACGAAGCTCTGCTTGGTCAGTACACACATCAGCACCGCAACGATCGCCGCCATCGAATAGACAATGGAGATGTAGGCCAAAAGGGACATCTTGGGCCTGAGCCGTCTCCCCGCCATCAGGTAGCCCGCGGCCATCATAGCTCCCACGAGTGCCAGGAAATCTCCCCACAGGGCCTCTCCACCCAAGGCTAGGTCGTCCCAACCGATGACCATGCCCCCAAGCACGGCCAGGATAATACCAGCGAACATGCCCGAGCTTACTCGGTCCCGAGTGAAGAGATAGGAAGCTATGCCGACGAATAGCGGATTCGTGGTCACAAAGACCACGGAACTGGCTACCGTTGTGTAATTCAGCGATGCTATCCACAAGGCAAAGTGCAAACTCAGAAGAAGTCCCGACACCAGGGCATACAGCAGGTCCTGCTTGTCCAAACGCTTCACCTCTCCCCAGCATCGGAGAAATCCCACCGGTGCCACGATCAGGGAAGCCAGCGCTAGACGGTAAGCGGCGATGACCAGAGAGGGAGCCTCGGCCAAGCGAATGAAAATGGCGGCGAAGGACACTGCCACCACACCGGCCAGCAGAGCGATATAGAGCCGAGCATCATGTGTGACTGTCATCTCCGATCAGAGGTTGTCACGACCGTAGACGATGTTGCCATCGAAGACAGTCGCCAGCACGCGAGTATTCAGTATCTCCCCAGGCGGTATGTGGAATATGTCTTGCGACAGAACCACCATGTCGGCGAGCTTTCCGGCCGTGATAGATCCCTTTTGCTGTTCCTCCCCGGAGGCATACGCTGCTCCTAGTGTATAGCCGTGTACCGCCTCAGCAATCGAGAGGCACTCCTCAGGGTGCCACCCCCCTTCGGGCTCGCCGTCGGCTCGCTGCCGGGTTACAGCGGCATGAATCCCTACCAAGGGATTCTGGGACTCCACGGGCGCATCGGATCCGAAGGCGAGTCGGGCCCCCGCGTCAAGCAGAGACTTCCATGCGTAGGCCCCGTCCCCTCGACCCGCCCAATACCTTTCAGCGAGAACAATATCCGAGGTGGCATGGATCGGCTGCATGGAAGCTATGATGTCCAGCTCTTTGAAGCGGGGGATATCAGTGGGATGAAGGAGTTGGGCATGCTCGATACGGTGCCGCAACGTCATTCCCGTGTCCTTCTGCCTTTGTTTGGCGAAGGCGTCCAACACGCGACGGTTAGCCTTGTCGCCAATCGCGTGTACCGCACATGCGATTCCACCAGCAGCAGCGCGCTCCACGACGCTCTCAAGCTCATCTTGGCTGATAGCAGCCACACCGAGATTCCCTGGCTGACCCGTGAAGGGCTCCAACATCTCTGCGGTTTGCGAGCCCAGTGTGCCATCGGAGAAGACCTTCACGTTGCCAATGCGCAGACGCTCATTCCCGAAGCCGCTCCTGATACCCACCTTGATCACCTCATCCAAGTTGTCGCGAGGGATCATCATGAAGACGCGAAGCCCCAGCTCACCTTTGTTCAGCATCTCTTGGTAATCGCTCAGCGACTCGCTGCCGTCGCAATCGTGGATGCCTGTCAACCCCAACGTCTGGGCCTCTCCAATCGCCCTCAGTAGGGCTTCCTGTCGCGTCTCTGGCCCCGGGAGTGGCGTGGCATCGTAGACCAGATGCATGGCCTCCTCTTTGAAGATGCCCACGAGTTGACCCGTCTCCTCGTCCCTCTCCATCACACCGCCGGGCGGATCTGGCGTCTCCTCATCAATGCCCGCCATCTGCAAGGCCAACGAGTTGGCCCAGACGACGTGCCCGTCTTTCTTCGTCAAGGCTACAGGGTTATCGGGCGCCACGCGGTCCAAGTCCTCTTTGCAAGGCGATCCGGCGTCCTGCCAGTCTGCGTCGTTCCAACCCCAACCGAGAACCCACTCCCCAGACGCCGCCTGCTTTACGTGCCTCTCAACCCTGGTCAGGGTCGCTTGCAGCGAGAAAGCACCATCCAACAGCACCCTCGTCGAACTCAGAGCATGCCATAGGAAATGCAGGTGGCAATCGATGAAGCCCGGCAGCACAGTTCTGCCCCCGAGATCAATGACACTCCATTCTTTGCCCTGCTGTACTTCTCTCAGATCGTCGTCTTTGCCGACGGCGAGGATCCGTGAGCCACGGATGGCCACGGCTTCGGCGCGAGGAAATGCAGGGTCCATGGTATACACCTTGCCGTTCAACAGCAGTAGATCATCGCTCATGCTGCATTGTCTCTCCTGACTTCACGGGCAATGCCAAAGGCCGGCTTCCCGTCTTGCGTCTTCCAGCTTCGGCAAGTTCGATTAGCTACTGAAGAACCCCTTTCCTCTTCAGTTCGCCTAGCAGCTCTCTGGCAGCCTGAGAAGGCTCACCGGTGATCAGCCTGGCTCGCACCCTCTCAGGTCCGGCGAGGGTACTCCTCACATCGGTCGTGGTACTCTCCTCTATCTCCTCGGGCGTCAGGCCCAAATCCTCTATCCCCCAAATGATGACCGTCTGCTCGTCGTACGCGGCTATGGACCCTGGCAGGCTGGGAAAGCGGGGCTTGTTAGCGCCCTCGTCGATGGACAGGAGAGCAGGCAAGGGGGCCTCTATGATTGCGTAACCGCCCGAGAGCTTGTGTCTGGCAGTGACTTTCCCTTCTCCGACGACCAGATGACTGGCCCTCGTGATCTGAGGCAGATCGAGGTGCTGCGCCAGTCGTGGCCCAAACTGCCCGCTCCCGTCTCCCAGGGCTTTGTGCCCCGTCAAGATCAGATCGTAGTTGCCGATCTTCTGCATCGCCTTGGCCAGTATGAGGACCGCCGCGGAGACATCCACGTCTGAAAACGCGTCATCAGTGAGCAAGACGGCTTCATCAACATCCATGGCTAGTGCTTCCCTCAAGATGTCCTCCGCCTCGGCGGGTCCCATGCTTATCACCACCACCTCAGCAGCCTGTTCGTCCTTCAACTTCAGAGCTTCCTCAAGAGCGTACCTGTCCCCAGGATTCATCATCAGCTCCGCGCTGCGGGTGTCGAGGATCCCTCGCGAACGGCTCACCCGCACTGTGGTTGGGTCGTAGACCTGCTTGATGGCTGCGATCACCTTCATGCGTGGACTCCTCCTATGGCTCTATCTGTACGCCCAGCTTTCGGAAGGCCTCCATGGCGATGACGACACGCTGTATCTCATTGGCACCTTCGAAGATCTCCGTGATCCTGGCATCGCGGTACATCTGTTCCACTGGATAGTCCCTCATATATCCCAGAGCGCCGTGTATCTGGACACCCTTGTCCACCACCCGGGCCAGCACCTCCGAGCCGAAGAGCTTGCAGATGCCGCCCAGCTGCCTGTAGGGCCGACCAGAGTCCGCCAGCCAGGCCACACGATACACCAGGGAGCGTAGGGCCTCGATCTCGGTAATCATATCGGCGACCATGAACTGGATGGCTTGCTTCTGAGCTATGGGCACGCCGAACTGCTCGCGATACTTGGCGTATTCGAGAGATACCTTCAGCACTCCCTCGGCCCCTCCGAGGCAGCCGGCACCCAACCCATGGCGACCATGATCGAGCGTGCGCATCGCGGTCAGAAAGCCCATCCCTACCTGTCCAATCACGTTCTCGGTGGGCACGCGACACCCGTCGAAAACCAGCTCCGCCGTCGAGGAACCGACTATGCCCATCTTCTCGTCGATGGTTCCAAGAGAGAAGCCAGCGAAACCCTTCTCCACCACGAAGGCGGTGTGTCCTCCCCGATAGCCCATCGTCTTGTCAGTCACGGCGAAAACGCTGAACACCTCGGCATCCACCCCGTTGGTGATCCATATCTTCGTCCCATCGAGGATGTAGCTATCACCCTCCCTCACGGCTGCGAGACTTATGGAGGCGGCATCGGAGCCGGCGTTGGGCTCGGTGAGGGCGAAAGCAGCGATCTTCTCACCGGTGCATAGGGGAGGCAGGTATCTCTGCTTGAGTCGCTCGCTGCCGTCGAGATGGATGGCCATAGCACCGATACTGGAGTGAGCGCCCACGAGGACGGCCACCGAGGGGTTGCCTTTCATCAACTCCTCCATGAGGATACAGTACCCCGTTTCCCCCGCTCCGGCTCCACCGTACTTGGTGGGGAAGGGCACGCCGAAGAACCCCAACTCGCCCATCTGCTGGCGCAGGTCAAGGGGGATGGTGTGCGTCTCCTCTATCTCTGGAGTCCTGGGTGACATTTCCTGTTCGGCGAACTCCCTCACTGCGTGGCGCAGCAACTCGTGCTTCTTCTCAAAAGTGAAATCCATTTTCCACCTCCGCAGTTCCTTCGAACGGACACCGGCCGATCCTACCTCACCGCAAACGTGGTACTTCTCTCGAAGTGCCCATTCAAGTACACCTCCACACGGTATCCTCCCTTCGGCCAGTGATTGGGGCTGGTCAATTCAAAACCCACACAGCCAAAGCCGCCCGCCTCCACCTGGTAGTTGATCTCTTCAATGAACTGCTCGCCGAAATACCACCGACTGGTCACCGTCGATCCGGTGCGCAGGTTGGAAACCTGCACTGAGCAGTAGAACGGACGATCCGCGGCGGAAACCGTGACGTCGTCAACGGGGCAGTAATCAGCATCAAGGGCCGTGGTCAAGACGATGTCATTGATCGAGGACCCACCAGCGAAAACGTCACAGGCAGATAGCAAGACCGCCAAGACGGCCATGACGCAAAGTTGGCACCCCACCCTAAGGATCACTCTCAGTCTCCCTCTTTGCCCGCCCTTCGGGGCAGGCTAACGATATCATCGATCCTTAACACTGTCAAGGCCTCCAAAGGAAAGTCTTGAGGAACACCCACCGGATTGTGCGAGCGTGGCAGGACCGTCGCTCTGCCAGCAGCAGACGATGCCCTGCCCGCCTCGTCAAGACAAGGCCCGAGGTCCTGGCCGAACGGCGACGTCGCCACAACGGCACCATGTATTCCATCTAGTTGGATACCTTTGATGACGGTGCGGCGAGAGGTTCTGAAGATCCAAATGGTCTCTGACACGTTGTCTCCGTGGGCAAGGATGAAGTCGATCATCGATGTGCGAAGGACTTCAAGGTTCGTGGAGTCTCTGATGCCGTCGCAAGAAGAGTCACTCGGGATCGTAGAACCACCTCGGTGGGTGACGAGAGCTGCGGTTGCCTAGGGATCGTAGCACATCTACGACCCAAGGAGATGTCCGCAGACTGGAAATCATGTTCCCGACGAGTTCTAATGGTGTTTGCACGCTGCCTATCCCGATGCTATAATGGATTGACGTCTGGCACCGTAAGAGGACCTAGACAAGAGGTCTTGGATCTTCTGGGCACGCTCTGCTGTGCGCAGCGGTTCGCAGGGCCGCCAGACGGGTGTGGATCCACGCGATGAGCGAACCTACCTGGAAGAAGTACCTTACAGACTACAACGAGGGTCTCGGGTTGGTCTATGAGCGCCTGGTACTCAACGAGTACTTGGACCGTCTACTGGACTCCCATGGCGTCGAAACCGTGCTCGAAGCACCCTTGTTCGGCATGGCTGGTGTTTCCGGCATCAACAGCGTTCACCTGGCACAGCGGGGATGCGACGTCACCCTGGTGGATGTGAACGCCGAGCGACTGGATGGCATCCAGCGCATTTGGGGGGAACTGGGTCTCCAGTGCCGCTTCGTCCTCCAAGGGGACCTCAGTCATTTGCCCTTCGACGATGATTCCTTCGATCTGGCCTGGGAATGGGCTGGCCTGTGGTACCTTCCTGACGCTGCCGGGCTGCTCGAGGAACTTGTGCGGGTCTCCAGACATCTCGTCTTCGTGGCTATGCCCAACAGACTGCAAGTTGGGTACTGGCTGCGCAAACTCGTGGTGGACAAGGAGTTCTTTGCCGGCGTGGATGAGCGGTGGGTGAACATGGGTCTCATCAAGCGCACTCTCGAAGGGCGGGGCCTGACGATAGTCGAGGAGGGAGTACTGGACGTGCCGCCCTGGCCAGACACGGTGATGCCGGCCGCGGAGCTGCTGCGACGCCTGGGCATCAAGTCCAAAAAGCTAGAGCGAAAGTTCAGCGGCGACGACTGGCGTTGGAGCACGATGGACTACTACCTCGGCAGGAGACCAGAACTCGAGGATATCATCAACGGCTACGCCATCCTGGAGAGGATACCCCTGCCTTGGCGAGTGAAGGTGGTGTGGGCTCACCACCGGTATGCGTTGGGGAGCAAGAGGTAGACCAGGTATGAGGATCATGGTCACCGGGGGAGCCGGGTTCATCGGCAGTCACACCGTAGATGCCCTGCTGGCTCGCGGCGATGAAGTGGTGTGTATTGACGACTTCAATGACTACTACAGCCCCCGGCGCAAGCGAGAGAACCTGACCGTAGCCCAGACTTCCTCTTCCTTCCATCTCTACGAGAGCGACATCCGCGACTTCCAGGAGATGGACCGCATCTTCTCCATCGAGAAGCCTCAAAAGGTGATTCACCTCGCGGCCATGGCTGGGGTGCGCAACTCCGTCAAGTTCCCGCTTCTCTACGAAGAAGTCAATGTGAGGGGCACGCTCAACCTCCTGGAACTGGCTTCCCGACGTGGTGTCCGCAACTTCGTCCTGGCGTCTACGTCCTCCGTGTATGGAGCCAGCAAGGAGATCCCCTTCAAGGAAGATAACGCCGCCATGAAGCCCTTGGCACCCTATCCCGCGACCAAGAGGTCGTGTGAACTGCTGGCCCACGTCTATCACCATCTCCATGGGTTGCACTGTGCGGCCCTGCGCTTCTTCACCGTCTATGGGCCCAGGGGAAGGCCGGACATGACCCCCTATCTCTTTACCCAAGCCATATCCTTGGGCAGAGAGATAACCTTGTACGACGACGGACGGCCCCAACGTGATTTCACTTTCATCGAGGACATCATCGGGGGGGTGCTGGCCACTTTGGATGCCGACCTGGAGTACGAGATCATCAATCTGGGCAACTCACAGCCGGTCGTCATGCGGGATTTCGTCACCATTATCGAGGATTTGCTTTGCCGACAGGCGGAGATCGTCTCTCCACCGTTGCCGGCCACTGAACCTCCTCTCACCTACGCGGACATCTCGAAAGCTCGCCGTCTGCTGGGCTATAACCCCACTACCAGTGTGGAGGAGGGCATGCGCCACTTCATCGACTGGTACCAGCAGGAGGCGGCCTGAGATGCTGGAACTCCTGCCTCGCCTGCCAGGGTACATGGCCTTTCGTCGCCTGGGGAAGCCGAGACTCCTCCCCTTCAACTTGGTGGTCAGCTTGACCTATCGTTGCAACTCACGGTGCAAGACCTGTAATGTCTGGCGCAAGTCCGCCGACGAGTTGACCACTGACGAATGGGAGAGGATCTTCCGCAAGATAGGGAAGGCACCCTACTATCTCACCTTCAGTGGCGGCGAACCTTTCCTCCGTTCAGACATCGTGGACATCGTGAGGGCTGCCGGTGCATTATGTCAACCCTCCATCATCACCATCCCCACCAATGCTCTCATAAGTCAGGTAGTCCCACAGAAGGTGGAGCAGATACTGGATGCTGCCCAGGGGATTCAGGTGGGTATCAACGTGTCTCTGGATGGTACTGGCCTGCACCACGATGCGATCAGGGGGGTCGATGGTGCGTACGAAAGGGCGATGGAGACGTATCAAAGGCTGCGAGCTCTGAACCACCGTAACCTGACTCTAGGCGTTCACACCGTCGTCTCTCGCTTCAACGTAGCAGACTTTGCCCAGATCTACGAGGAGCTATCGAAGCTGGAGGCGGATTCCTACATCAGCGAGATGGCGGAGGAACGCGTCGAGCTGGGCACAACAGGCATGGATATCACCCCTTCCCCCCAGGAGTATGCCCGGGTTGCTGACTTCCTGACGACCCAGATCAAGAACAGTCACTACTCAGGCCTGGCGCGAATAACACAGGCCTTCAGAATGCGCTACTACGAACTGGCGAAGAGAACGCTTATCGAGGAAAGGCAGGTCATCCCCTGCTACGCTGGCTTCTCGTCGGGCCACATAGCGCCGGATGGGGACGTCTGGGCCTGCTGCACCCGGGCCGAGCCTCTGGGCAATCTCAGGCAGACCGACTACGATCTGGCTCCCATCTGGTTTGGCGAGCGAGCGGAGGCCATGCGGCGCAGCATTGTGGCTGGAGAATGCTACTGCCCTATGGCCAACGTAGCCTATTCCAACATGCTCCTTCATCCACCGACGTTGCTGCGGGTAGCGCGCCGCGTGCTGTGGCCCTGAATACTCATTGGCGGGGCTCTGAGGTGTCCATGCTGCGAAGAGCGCGACAACTCTATCACGAGCATTACCAGTTCGTCCTGCTTTCTGTTCTCTTCGTCGCCTT
>SDBS01003786.1_pt1 | contig 14839 bp, 10 predicted proteins | sample 2277091 | NCBI WGS metagenome assembly SDBS01 (sample SAMN10404972, study PRJNA504765) | marine sediment metagenome | isolation source: marine sediment core GS10_PC15, 163 cmbsf | place: Arctic Ocean: Southern Knipovich Ridge | collected 2010 | reverse complement strand
TCCTTGACCTCAAGATAAGGGAAATACTGGCCAAACCGAGAGAGTTCTAAAAACAAACAAGAAAACAGAGACTCCATGTTTTGTCGATAGACTTAATCATAAGACTGTATGCATACCCGTTCTCCAACACCAGATTGACAAGTGCTGAGACTTGGCCCACCCGAGTTTTCAGGACATGTTGCATTGTACGAGTGAGGTTTCATGACTTGTTCTGTCGTCTCGTGGGCCCTGGGTCCCCCGGGGGCGTTCCGTACTTCCCCACAGAATACGGCTTTCGATGGATATATCAATACGATAGGGTAGACTGGATTTGGTGTCCATATAGGTGTCCATGTGAGAGGCAAAGTGAGGAAAAGAGAGGCAAAGTGGTAGGAAGTGAAGATTGACGAAATTGAGACTAGGATTCTCTCTTACGTACTTGGCGTCGGTCCTGAGAACACTTGGAATCGGATCCGCAATCCGACGCTCTATCCAATTGAGCTAGAAGCGCACACATATAGATAGATATACTACTTTCCGATGAAAGACAATGCCTTCTCGTTAAGTCATCTATGAGCGATTTTTTAAAAAAGATGGCAGGCTACCAGGTGTTCGCCACCTGCATCCTTTAGCTCTGGCTCATTCTCTCGACAAATAGATTTCACATAACCGCATCTGGTATGGAATCTACACCCCGAGGGAATATTGACAGGGCTGGGAACGTCCCCCATCAAAATTGCTCCCTTTTTTCTAAATCGCGGATTCGGTATAGGTATGGCAGAAAGCAGAGCCTCAGTGTAAGGATGTTTTGGATTATCAAATAATTCTTTCTTCGAAGTCATTTCAACTATCTTGCCGAGATACATTACCGCGACTCTATCGCTTATATGTTTTATTACACTGAGGTCATGAGCTACAAACAAAAGGGTAAGCCCGAATTCTTTCTGTAAATCCTGCAGGAGATTGATGATCTGAGCCTGAATGGAAACATCCAGAGCCGACACGGCCTCGTCTGCAACTATGAACTCTGGATCTGTTGCCAGGGCTCTGGCAATTCCTATTCTTTGCCTTTGGCCACCGCTGAACTCATGAGGATATCTGTTCACTTGATCTGGCGTAAGACCAACCTTTCTCATAATCTCTATTACCTTCTCTTCTTTCTTCTTTTTCCGAGCTACCTTGTGCACTTCCATCGGCTCGGCAATAGCTGCTCCTACAGTCATTCTTGGGTCGAGAGAGCCAAAAGGGTCCTGGTAGATAATCATCATTCTTCTTCTGAGTTTAATCATTTCCTTTCTACTTATATGGGTTATGTCTTGGCCGTCGAAATAAATGCTACCGGCAGTGGCGTCCAGTATTCTCAGGATTACCTTTCCACACGTTGTTTTCCCGCATCCGGACTCTCCCACAAGACCTAGAACTTCTCTCTTTTTTATACAAAAGCTCATACCATCTACAGCTCTAACAGCCTCTTTTTGCCCAAAGAACACCCCACCTGTCCAGAACCATTTCTTCAGATTCCTGACTTCTATTAGACTCTCCATTTTATGCGTTCCCTCTAACCAGATGACATTTTACCAGATGAAGGTCTTCTACTTGTATCAGTTCAGGCATTTCTTTCGCGCATTGCCTCAAGCGCAAATCACATCTCGGATGGAATGGACATCCGGGAGGAAGATCCAGAAGATTAGGTACCAGACCCCTGATTGTATCGAGATGCTCACTCTCTACGTCCAGTCTGGGTATTGATTTCATCAATCCTTTTGTGTATGGGTGAAGTGGATTACGGAAAAGTGTATCCACATCACTGCTTTCTACGATATGTCCTGCATACATCACAGCAACATAGTCACACATTTCGGCAATTACTCCAAGATCATGAGTTATCAGCATCACAGAAGCATCAAATTCCTCTTTCAATTCATGAATTAGTCTTAGAATCTGAGCCTGAATGGTAACATCTAGTGCAGTCGTCGGTTCGTCAGCAATAAGCAGGATAGGATTGCAGGATAAGGCCATAGCAATCATTGCTCTTTGCCTCATTCCTCCCGACAGCTCATGAGGATAGTTCTTCATCCTCTTTCCTGCATCAGGCATCCCTACGATTTTCAATGCTTCTTTGGCTTTTTCTTTTGCCTCCTCTTTTCCCAGCCCTTGATGCAGTTGAATAGATTCCATAATCTCATGACCAATGGTGAATACCGGGTCTAGTGAAGTCATAGGCTCCTGGAAAATCATGGATATCTTTTTGCCCCTAATCTTTCTCATTTCGTTCTCATCTAATTCTAAGAGGTTCTTACCTTCAAAACTGATCTCTCCACCCATAATCTTTCCGGGAGGGCTAGGAATTAGTCTCATAATGGAGAGTGCGGTAACGCTCTTACCGCATCCAGATTCTCCAACGAGCCCCAGAGTCTCACCGACGTTAATGGTGAAACTAATGCGGTTTACAGCTCTTACCGCTCCTTCATGGCTAAAGAAATGCGTTTCCAGATTTCTTACCTTGAGTAACTCTTTCTCTTTCATATCCTACGTCTTGAGTCTTGGATCCAGAATATCTCTTAGGCCGTCCCCCAGAAGATTTAATCCCAGCACCGAGAGGAGTATTGCTAACCCCGGGAAGGTTGCAGCCCACCACGCTCCGCTCACAATATAGGAATAGCTCTTGGAGAGCATAGCTCCCCATTCCGGTGTTGGAGGCTGAGCACCCAGTCCCAGGAAACCCAGTGCTGCGCAGTCAAGAATAGCTGTCGCCAGCATCAAGGTTCCGTATACAATGACGGGTGCCATGCTGTTCGGTAGAACATGACGAAATATGATTCTCCAATGACTGGAACCTATTGCTTTTTGTACTTCGATGTATTCCATCTCCTTGATATAGAGCACCGAACTTCTTATGATTCTCGCCATTTGGGGAGTGTAGACTATACCTATAGCAACCATGGCTTTATCCAGTCCCTGGCCTATAACTGCTACGATGACTATTGCTAAAAGCAAGGCTGGAAATGCAAACATGACATCGACTATTCTCATAACTGCCGCATCTACTCCTCCCCCATAATAACCTGCTATCACTCCGAGAGTTATGCCGAGAAGCATGGCGATTCCGACCGCAACAAAACCCGCACTGAGACTCACCCTGGCTCCATAGAGAACTCTCGAGAGGACACCTCTTCCCAGTGCATCGGTTCCCAGGGGCATGCCCTTTATCCCATCTTCACTCCAGAATCCGGGTTTCAACTTGTTGAAAAGCTCGGGAGGAGAAGGACTGGGATCGTTGGGGGCAATATGATTTGCCAGTATCGCACACAAAACCAGGATAACGACAATTGTCAAACCAAAAACTGCTGATCTATTGTACTTGAACCTTCTTATTAGCTCTTTTGCCCTTGTCTCTCGTTTCCTTTCCATTTTCTTCCTATTCGTAATGAATTCTTGGGTCGATAAAGACGTAGATAACATCTGTCATCAAATTCACAACTACAAACACCAAAGCAAAAAATAGCACACATCCCTGCACAGCAGGGTAATCCCTCATACGCACTGCACTTACAACGTATCTCCCTATTCCGGGCCAGGAGAAAACTGTTTCGGTCAGAATAGCTCCCGCAAGAAGCAGGCCAAAGTTTAGTCCAATTACGGTGACCACGGGAATCAGTGCATTTCTTACAGCGTGTTTGTAGATTACCACTCTCTCTGACAGGCCCTTTGCTCTTTCCGTCCTTATGAAATCCTGCCTCAACACCTCCAGCATACTGGACCTGGTTACTCTGGCGATAGTTGCCATGGGTATTGTCCCCAGGGCAATGGAAGGCAGAATTAAGTAACGAAGCGTGCTTACTAGGGCCGCATAATTCCCGGTAATTATGCTGTCGAGAATATAGAAACCTGTGATGCGATGAAAAGGGATAAGAATATCTATCCTGCCTCCTATGGGTAGCCATCGCAGGTACACCCCGAAAATCATCATAAGCATAATGCCCAGCCAAAAAACAGGCATTGATACACCGAAGAGTGCTATTCCCATAAATGTATAATCGAGTGCAGAATACTGCTTGGATGCGGAGACAATGCCCGCCACGGTTCCAATACCAATAGCCAAGATCATTGCCAGGAAAGCGAGCTCAAATGTGTTGGGAAATCTATCCAGGATCTCTTTGGTCACGCGTTCGTTAGACACGATAGAGCGGCCCATATCGCCGCGCAAGACATTACCAAGCCATATCCCATATTGAATGTAGAGAGGCTTATCTAATCCGTATTTTTCCCTTATAGCATTGATTGTCTGCTGAGATGCATGTTCTCCAGCCATGGTTCTTGCAGGGTCACCCGGGGCGAGATGCATTAGAGAAAATGCAATGATTGAAGTCCCCAGCAAAACTGGTACTAGCATCAATAATCTCTTTACAATATACCACTTCAATTAATCAATACCTTATCGTCTCTTAAGTAGATTTTTGCCTGCGGGCAGGCCCTAACATAAAGGTGCCTTGACCTGTGCCATCTTTTGAACCTGCGTAGGCTTGATTTCTTCAAGTATTCTCATATTACATTTCTAACAGTAAGGGGGTGATCGAAATCACCCCCTCGCTGAAAAAGATCTAAACAAAAACACTCTTCCTTATTCTATCCACACAGGATAGAAGAACTTTCTCGATGTGGGATGGAGGGCATAACCCTGGACATTCTTCCTGAAGACTACGTTCTGGTTTGAATGAGCCAGATATACCCATGGAGCCGCTTCGTGTATCAGTTGCTGCACTATTCTGTAGTATTCTGCCCTTTTCTTCACATCGTAGGTTTGCAGTGCCTGGGAAAGCAGGAATTGTACTCCCTCATCATTGTAAAAGCCGTAGTTTCCGGCCGAGCCTATTGAAGCAGCATTTGGTCCATATAGTACATTCATAAAGTTGTCCGGGTCTCCATTATCACCTGTCCATCCCAGAAGGCACATCTGATGGTTTCCGGCTTCGGTTTCCTGAAGATAAGTCCCCCAATCCACTTGATAGAACTTCACCGTTATACCCACAGCAGCCAGATAGCTTTGAATCGCTTCACCAATCTTTGGGGGATCGAACATGTAAGGTCTCGATACCGGCATTACATGCAAAGTGACCTCGAAGCCATCTGGATATCCAGCTTCGGCCAAAAGCGTCCTTGCTTTTTGGGGGTCATACGGATAGTCCTCTACACCATCATTGTACCCCAGCATGAAGGGTGGCATTCCGTTCTTCGCCACTATCGCAGTTCCCATATAGAGGTCATCCACTATCGCCTGCTTGTCAATGGCATAGTTGATTGCCTGTCTTACCTCCTTCTTGGTAAGGGGCTCAAAATATCCGGGGGTCTTAACCCAGGGCTCATTCGAATCGCGCACGCCATTTGCGTTTGCATCCTTGTATCCATACCCGGTATTCATAGCCATATATCCAACATTCATTCCTGGTTCTGATAGGAGTTTCAAATCTGCGTTAGCTCTTATCTTGTCAAAATGAGCCGGATCTGGATACTCAATTCCGTGCACTTCGCCCACTTCTAGAGCCATAAGTCTTGCCGAAGCATCGGGGATGACCCTGAAGATTACTCTATCCAGTTTTGGCTTCTCACGCCAATAGTTATCATTCGCCTCCAAGGTGATATGGTCATCTTTCACCCATTCAACGAACTTGAAAGGCCCCGTTCCCGCAGGGTTCCTAAAGGCATCCGCACCCCATTTCTCCGCATTGGTGGGACTGACAATATTGACGGTGAACATGGCAAGACTGGTCATTATTGAGGCATTTATCCTCTTCAGGGTGAGCTTCACTGTGTAGTCATCAATTTTCACCATCTTGTCTACATCGCCGAACATGTACCCCCAATACGCCCATTCGCCACGTTCGTGGTAAGGATGATTTGTGTCATACTGTCTGGCAAAGGAAAAAACAACTGCATCCGCGTTGAAAGCTGTCCCATCGTGGAACTTGACTCCCCGTCTCAATTTGAAGGTAATTTCCTTACCATCTTCAGATGTTTCCCATGATGTAGCCAAGGCGGGTTGAATTTCCGTGGAACCTGATTTATATTCAACTAAGCCCTCAAAAATGTTGTCCATTCTCTGGATGGATTCTCCGTCGGTTACGTCTGCAGGATCCAATCTAACTGCATCTCCGGAGCTACCAAACACTAGTGTTCCCCCAGCTTGAGCAGCTGAGGCACCAAAGGCGCCAAAGATTAGACCGGTCGCTATCACGATAACCAACCACATTTTACGTTTCATCATTTTTTTCTCCTCCTGGTGTCTTGTTCCCAGACTCTAGACTCGTTCCTCACCTCCTTTTTCTTCATTCGGGCTTGAAATTAGCGAACTGCAACGCTATCCCTGAAAAAGGCATTTTCTAATCTATCATCCAAAGTGAATTTGTCAACCTCAATCAATCTGTCCATTTCTTCATTAGCAGCAAGCTCATTATCAAAAGCTGGCGGTACCTTTTGAATATTGAATGTTGCTAATTCGTCTGTTGAACCTTTGCACCTTTCACCAAAAGCCACCCGCAAAATCCAAATTCCGCAACAATCATAACCACGATCCCCGGGTAAGTTATCACTTCGTAGCTCGGGGCAAGAAAGAATGTAAAAACTGGTATCAGAAAGCTAAAACATGCAATCATCAACAGGACGCCCCAGATTCTGGGAAAGTAGCCCGACTTGTAAACCAAAAACCCGAGGGGAAATAGCCAAAGGCCGTGAAATATCTGGGCGATAAAATATCCAGCTTCAAACGAATTAAGAGATAACATCACCTGAGCATGCAACTGACCTGCTTCGAATACTGTCAAGTATTCAGCACCGCTCAAAAGCAGCAGGGGAGCAAAATAGTTAAGCATATTGATGAACGATATAGGTACACTGGCCAAAACGAATATCACCATAAGCGAAGCAAGGTTTTTGTTAACTGGTTTGAGTAACACGTAGAAAGCTAGGGGTAACAAAAGAAAAGACGTAATCATGATTATATCGCTCACAAAGCCAAGACGGAATAGCAACTCATTAGCCATAATATTATTGGCTGTTGCTGCGGCATCTCCGGGCACAATAAGCCTCTGGCGCACAAAAAATTCAGCGGAGATGCCGGCTACTATCACAATCAGATACAGCAACCCTGCGACTCTTGCAGCTTTGCGTTGTGATAAATCGGCGATACTTGCGGTCTTCTTGTTTGTATTCATTTTTTCTTCCTCCCTTTTTTGTTATTATGTTCCAAAGTTATTACTACTTTTCCTTTGGCGTGTCCTTCTCCAAAATACCGGAGAGCTTCAGGGACCTCACTTAACGGGTAGCGTCTATCTATAACAGGTACTACTTTGCCTGCCTCAAAAAGCTCTTTTAGAAAAGCCAAATCCTTGTTTGGTTTATGCGCCAGAATACCCATTTTCTTACTCCCGGCCATTGAAATCAATGGTCCCAGGAACAAGACTTGGAACATTAGAGCCATGGAACCTCCGACCATGACATAAATTCCCTTGGGGCTTAATGCACGCTTGTAATCGAAAATCGAATGATATGCCGCAACATCAAGAATAAAGTCATAATGTTGCCCATTTTTGGTGAAATCTTCCTTTGTGTAATCAATGACCTGGTCTGCACCAATCGAGCGCATCATGTCCAATTTCCTCGTACTGTCAACGCCTGTCACTTTAGCCCCGAATGATTTGGCAATCTGCACCGCAAACGTACCCGCACCACCACCCGCACCATTAATCAAAACCTTTTGTCCTTTCTGAATCTGTACTTTATCGCGAAGACCCTGCAGAGCGAGGAGTGCCGCTTGAGGTACGGCCGCTGCTTCCTCGAATGTCATACTGGCCGATTTCAGCGCTAATGCATTTTCAGGAATACATACATACTCGGCAAAACCGCCCCAACCACACCCAGATATATCCCCGAACACCTCATCACCCATTTGAAACTGCTCTACGTTTTTGCCAACCGCTTCAACCCGCCCAGCTATGTCAACTCCGAGTATCTTGATTTTTGGTTTTAGAAGCCCAAATAGCAGGCGGTTCACGAACGGCTTACCTCTCAGAAGACCCCAGTCCCAGTCATTTACGGATGCCGCATGAATTCTTACCAGTATTTCATTGTCCTTGGGAGTAGGTTTTTCTACCTCTTTGAGCTGAAGAACATCGGGAGATCCATATTTTTGATATACAATTGCTTTCATAAGTATTCTCCCTAATCTACCTTGACTTGCTCATCTAAACTTTGTTTGTATCTGTTTTGGCAGACCCGGAAGCGATTGCAGATGAATTGAATCCCTTAACTATCAGCCATACCGCTAGAACCATTTCATTCACGGCTATTGGAAGCCACAAAAAGGTCGGGATCGTCGAAAAAGCACCATGGCCGGATATAGCTAAGAAGCCTGCGTCTACTAATACCAATGCGCCTCCAATAAGACCCCAAACTGATATAAATCGTGGAATGAGTTTTTATTGATATGATAAAGGGTTTTCTGTTTGGGTTGGTATCACTGGCGGAGAGGGAGGGATTCGAACCCTCGGAAGAGCTTTTGACCCTCCACACGATTTCCAATCGTGCACTTTCGGCCGCTCAGTCACCTCTCCGGTTATTCCTGATTATGGCAAACGAGTAGACGGGGCTACCAACTCTATTTATACCAAAAACTGTCTCAAAAGCAACCCAATTGGGTCTGTTTTGGGCATGCTGCTAACAAAGGACCAAAACCAGGGTAGGGGAGAAATTTTGAGAGTTGCTATTGATGATTCTCCACAAACCAATCAATCAATCGTCGAGAAATGCTGGCTTTGTCTGGTATGCGAGGCAAGCTGTCAGCCCGATACCAGCCTGCATCTACAATCTCAGTTTCATCAAGGGTAATTTCACCGCCAGCATAATGGGCTGTAAAAGCGACCATAAGCGAGCTGGGAAAAGGCCATGGTTGGCTACCGAAGTAACTTATATTTTGTACTTCTATACCAACCTCCTCCCTGAGCTCCCTCCTCACGCATTCCTCAAGTGTTTCTCCCGGTTCCACAAAACCGGCAACAACACTGTATAATCCAGCTGTAAAGCGCTCGGCATGGGTGAGAAGTATCTCGTTGCCCTTGATGACTGCCACTATCATGGCTGGAGATATGCGAGGAAAATTTATGAGGTCACACTGAGGGCAGATTTTGGCCCTTTCCTCAGGTTTATCTTTGGTGGGAGTTCCGCATTGCCCGCAATACTGGTGCACCCGATCCCAATTCATAATTTGCTTAGCATAGCCAGATACCCAGAATAGATTCTCTTCCAGCAATCCAAATAGCTCTCGCAGGTCCCGAAAGGCCATATCCTCAGGAGCCGAAACATCGGTAGTTAACTCTGCGGAATAGCAGGGAATCCCGCCTAGCATACCAAGGTACTGTTTTCGTATTGGTTCTAGATCCAAGGTTTCCAAGCAAATGGCGTGCGGGATGAAGGCCGCTTTATCCCTCAATTCAATGAGGAGATCGTCACCACGAAACACAAACCACCAAGCAGGTTTCTCCTCTTCCGTTGCTGGCACCACTGCTGGTACAAAATTCATGGGCAATCCTTTACTCCTCCTTCATAACGAGAGAGGGTTTCATGTCAAATCCTTCATTGATAATGATATTCTCTTTCTCTCTATATCTATATTCATCACCTTTACTTTCACGTGTTGCTGCAACTGAACAACATCTGCTGGCCTATTTACAAATTTATCTGCCAATTGTGAAACATGCACCAAGCCATCCTCTTTAATTCCTATATCAACAAAAACTCCAAAGTTAGCAACATTGGTCACAATTCCCGGTAAAATCATTCCTATCTCCAGGTCTTCAATCTTGTGTATTTCCTCTCTAAACTCAAAGATCTCTATTTTCTTTCTCGGATCTCTACCTGGCTTTGCTAATTCAGCTATAATATCCATTAATGTTGGCAGGCCTACCTGATCGGCTACATAGTTTTTTATCTCTATTTTATTTCTCAATTCCTCATTATTCAGCAATTCAGAAATAGAATTTCCCAGATCTTCTGCCATTTGCTGTACAATATGATAACTTTCTGGATGAACAGCACTATTGTCTAGAGGATTACTTGCATTGTGTATGCGCAAAAACCCTGCACATTGTTCAAATGCTTTATTACCTAGCCGAGGGACTTTCTTTAATTCCTCCCTCGAGCAAAGTAGGCCATTTTCTTTCCGGTAGTCAATAATATTTTTGGCCAATTGAGGTCCTAACCCGGAAACATAGGTTAATAAATGCTTGCTTGCGGTATTTAGATTCACTCCTACCAAATTCACACTACTTTCTACCACGCGATCAAGGCTCTCCTTCAATTTGTTTTGATCAACATCATGCTGATATTGCCCTACCCCCATTGACCTGGGTTCGATTTTCACCAACTCCGCCAACGGGTCCGTTAGCCTTCTTCCTATGGAAATGGTCCCTCTTACTGTTACATCATATTGCGGAAACTCTTCTCTTGCAGTAGGTGAGGCAGAATATACTGATGCTCCATCCTCGTTGACTGTGAATATCTGGACATCTTTTTCGAATTTAATCTCTTTTATGAATTTTTCTGTTTCTCGGCCGGCGGTGCCGTTACCAACAGCAATCGCTTCAATTTCATAGCCATTGACCAATAACTTGATCTTTTTAGCTGCTTGATTGATTTTTTCTTGAGGTTGGTGCGGGAAAATAGTCTCGTTAGATAACACATTCCCCTGTTCATCCAAGCAAACTACCTTACACCCGGTGCGGTAACCCGGGTCTATGGCCAGTACTCTTTTTTGCCCCAACGCTGGAGCTAATAATAATTGTCCCAAGTTTTCGGCAAATACATTGATAGCTTCTCTATCTGCTTTTTCCTTTGAACTATTAGCGAATTCAGTTTCAAGGGAAGGTCTCAACAACCGTGGGTAACCATCTTCTATTGCCAGGCAGACTTGTTCTGATGATTCATTGTTGCCTTTAACAAAAATTTCTTCAAGACTCCTCAAAGCAGAGTCCTGGGGAGGAGCTATCGATACTCTTAAGAACCCTTCATTTTCTCCCCTCCTCATAGCTAATAGCCTGTGAGAAGGACATCTATTCAAACCTTCTTCATAGTCAAAATAATCTTTGTATTTGATGCCTTCTTCTTTGGTTTTTACCACTTTGGAGTTGATTATTGCCTTTTTGCTAAACAATCTTCGGATTTTGTTTCTGGCTCTCTGATCTTCACTAATCCATTCCGATATAATATCTCTGGCTCCTTGTAAGACATCTTCAATAGTTGGAGCTTTTTCACTAATGAATGATTTTGCTCTCTCATAAATATGAGATTCCTCTTGCTTCATGATTATCTTTGCCAGGGGCTCAAGCCCTTTTTCTCTTGCAAGAAGCGCACGCGTCTTTCTTTTGGGCTTATACGGCAGGTAAATGTCTTCCAATTCAGTCAAAGCGTATGTATTCTCAAGCTCAAGCCTTAATTCATCGGTTAATTTTCCTTGTTTCTCAATGGAATTGATAATACTTTCCCTTCGTTTGTCCACTTCCTTTAGTTTTGCCAACTGTTCTTTGATCGCCGTGATTTGGACTTCATCAAGACTACCGGTTGCTTCTTTTCTATATCGGGAGATAAAGGGCACAGTAGCATCTTTTTCCAATAACTCTACCGTACTTTCAATCTGCCGCGCTGAAATGGCCAGTTTATCAGTAATTATTTCGAGATGCTGTTTGTTCATAAGATTCTTATCCCTTTCAAGTTCATAATGCTTTCTTTAGCCAGTTAAGCTTCCGCCGCTACCTAGTGACACGATGGCTTGGAATTTTCTACTCTTTGAAAAGCTTTAATTGTAACCCGTTAGCCCTTTGCCGAGCTTTTGTTGAAAAAAAGGGAGCTTTTATATTCTTGATATCTGATGGAATGTCAACCAGAAACGATGAAGGATAGCGCTTCACCCTTCTCCCTCTTACTTTCCTAGTTTCTGCGTATGACAGGAAAAGAGACTCTTTTGCCCGGGTCATACCAACATAGAAAAGCCGACGTTCCTCATCTAAATCCACTTTTTTATGATACTCATTATAAGGAATGAGCCCTTCCTCGCAGCCCACGATGAATACGGCCTTCCACTCAAGCCCCTTGGATGCATGTAGTGTCATAAGTGTGACCCCTTCGACGCGTGGATCGTAAAAATCGCTATCTATACCCAAGCTAATTGTAGTAGAGAATTCGGAGAGACTGGCGCAGGAAAGAGCACCTTCCATCAAAGGCAACCAGTGCGGTTGTTGGAATTCTTCCTCTTCCATCCCCGTGGCAAGACCAGCACATTCTAATGCCTTTCGGATATCCTTACCCCGAAGAGCTGCAGCCACACTTTCCATATTCATTCCAAAATGCATAATGGCCTGAGATTCTGCCTCTGATAGTTCACCCCATTTTTTTAACCAGTCCAAAATATTTTCATTTCCAGAAAAATCAGAGTGGAGCGCGTTGACAAGTCTTGAAGTAGAATGCTTTGAAAGACCCGGTATCCCAATATAGAAAAGATTTTCGGCATGAAAAACATTATGTGGCTCTCCAGCCAATTTAATGCAAGCAAGGGCGGCCTTGATCTCTTTATTGTCTAGAATACTTGTGCGTTGGGTCGGTATTCCTGAGCGTCCAAGTGCCTTCACAATAGAATCACCTACTGAATGCACACGGTAAAGAACGGCAATATCCCCAAATGAAATATCACTGATATTTCCCTCGCCCGCACGTCCTGTATCAACGGCAAAATGACTCGATCCACCAATGAGCTCCTCGATGGTCTTCAAAACATTCTCTGCTTCAGAGCTTTCAGTAGGCAGCCGGTTGATGTCGACACGCGGGGAGCCTGGTATTTCACTCCATAACTCTTGTTTATTTGTAAAAGCACAGCATGAAATCATATGACCACTAGCTTTCAAAATAGTATTAGTCGAACGATAACTTCTCCTGAGGGTTACGAGGTGAGCATCAGGATAATCATCCCTGAAGCGTGCAAAGTACCTCACCTCAGAACCTCTGAATCCATATATGGCCTGATCAGGATCACCTATGACAAAAAAATCTTTACCAGCCGGGGTCAAGAGCCGCAAGAGCCGATATTGAAGCGCATTCACATCCTGATATTCATCAACAAAGATATGCTGCCATTGTTGGCTGTACCCCGCAAGTAGCTCTTGATTATTCATCAAGAGTGAAAGCGGGAGAAGGAGAAGATCAGTAAAATCGATGAGGGCATGCTTGCGTTTATATCCAGCGTAGTATCCGAAAACATCACCTATTTGCTGGTAGATATCCTCCGGATTAGCAATGTGATCTCCACTTTTTTCAATGAAATTAATGATACGCTTTTCCAGAGAAGAAAAATCTGGCATACTGCCCAAATCTTTCCTCTGTTTGCTTATACGGGAAAAGATATGGGCCATATCATTTTCAGAAAGAACCACAGGCTCTTTTTTCACGCCGAGCTGACTATGATTTTCAATGATAATCTTAAGACCCAACTTATGAAAAGTAGTAATTTCCGGGCTTTCCCCGACCCCTTCTCTCGCTAATACGGCCTCAACACGTCCTACCATTTCTCGTGCGGCACGATTTGAAAAGGTAACCGCCAGGATACTTCGAGGGAGAACAGATTTTTCCCTAATGAGCCATATGATTCGTTCAACCAGAGTTCTGGTTTTACCTGTCCCTGGGCCGGCTGTAACCAGAAGCGCTCCAAAAGGACTTTTAACCGCCTCCTCCTGTGCCTGATTAAGTGTCCAACTCTTCTGGCGTTTTTCTTTTGGAAGTTCAAAAAGCAATTCGCCTCTTCCAGCATTTGTATCAAAGGAAACCTTCGCCTCTCTTTTTGTTAGTGTATCATATTCTTTTTCCTGAAGGGGAAAAAAAGTCGCCTGGCCCCCGTAGTCATTACGTTCCTTCTTGGTAAAGATCTGAATGGTTCCATATTGGCCATCAAAGCCAGGAGAAGCATGCACTCTACCATTCCTTACTCTTCTTATTGCCTCCACCAGGATGCCGGAAGCGCATTTCTTAATAGCATCAAAAGGTAAAGTACGAAGTATCGATAATTCCGGACCGAGCGCACCAAGGAGCCTTTGATATTCATGCTGAACCTTCTTGCTTAGAGGTCCGCTATCGATAATCTCTGCGAGTATTTTATCGAGGGAGACAATACTTTCATAGGAAAGCGCTGCACTCGGTTTGTGTCCCATTGCATGGTCAGCTAATTCAACAACCCGGTACATGACTCCCAGCGTGAGTTGCTTGCCACAGCTTGGACAGATGCCATTGCATTTCTTGCTCTGCTGTGGCGAAAGACAGACATCACATTTCCTGTGTCCGTCAAAATGATATTTTCCTTCTTGGGGGAAAAACTCCAGAGTACCAAGAAAACCTTCCTTCGAGCCATGCCTAAGTGCATTCATTATGGCATCATAACTCATTTCGCAGTCAAAAAGATTAGCCTCTCTTCCAATTTTTGGCGCCGAGTGCGCATCGGAATTACTTACCAAGTTATACCCATCTAATTTCGAGACCATCCAATTCATGGGAGGATCGGAAGAAAGGCCCGTTTCCAGGGCAAAAATATGGTCCGAAAGATCCCGGTAACATTCTTCAATAGAATCAAATCCTGACTTCGAGCCAAGAACAGAAAACCACGGGGTCCAGATATGTGCTGGTATCAAGACAGCGTCTCTTGAGGTCTCGAGTAGAATCTCAAGCAAATCTCTTGAGTCAAGACCTAGTATAGGACGGCCATCGGAGCGTATATTACCAATAAGATGGAGTCTATTTGCAAACCGTGAAGCTGAATCAAAATCGGGCATACATA
>SDBS01003785.1_pt1 | contig 14841 bp, 10 predicted proteins | sample 2277091 | NCBI WGS metagenome assembly SDBS01 (sample SAMN10404972, study PRJNA504765) | marine sediment metagenome | isolation source: marine sediment core GS10_PC15, 163 cmbsf | place: Arctic Ocean: Southern Knipovich Ridge | collected 2010 | reverse complement strand
GCGGATATTTCCTTCAATACCTTTTCTGTGCTGCCACTGAAAACAGAAACAGCCTGCCCAAGCCGGGTAGAGATCTTTACCGGATCGGTTACAGTTAATTGGTTCAAAAAAATAAAACTACCACTCTTTAAAGATTGTCCGGACATGATCATCCTGATGGCAGGAACAAGATTCAGAATTCTCTTTTTCTGTAAATCCATAATTAAAATTTTACGGGTTTAGATAGGTTTACCGGATGATGAATTTTGAAATGTACTAAAATAGTATTGAAAAACAGCATGGCCCAGCTTTTCCATATCATCACGTGAACCAGGCTTATAGTCTTTTCCCTCCCTGGCCACCAAATATTGATGGGCCGCCACATAGGCCGCACCCCTGTATGAGATTCGCATCAGGCTATTGTCAAGAGGAATATCCCCTCTACAACTCACGGTGACAGGCCGCATGGCTGTTGTATTGTGCTCTGTTCCAAAAGATACCACAAATTTATTGTCATAGAAGTATTCTGCATATTCTTTCAGTTTTGTAAAACTGTTTCTAAACGGAATGAATTCAATGGAATTGATACCGCGCTGTTTCAGTACTTCACGTAATTGCTCCTTTCCGTTTTCGAATTCAGTGATCTGACCACCGGCACCATCCAGAAGCAAGGGATAGGTAGGTATACCACCTGCATCTTTAACAAGTTCAATAATTTCTTCAAACCCTGGAAATGCCTGATCATCCTCCGCAACAAAGGCAGGAGCTCCCGATTTCAGTAAGCCGGACCTAAGTTCTTCTTCTATTCCTGCTATATCCTCCCTTTGTTTTCCAGATGGCTTCCCTCCCAAGACTTTTGAAAGTAACTCAAAGTACTCCTTATCGCTTGCAGCCTTATCTTCCAGTTTCAGCCTAATTACTCTTGCCACATGCCTTTCACGAAGCAGTTTAAGGGCATGCTGCTCAATGAGTTCATCTACCGACAGGGATATATCAATTTCCTGACGCAAAAGCCACGCATTCAACAGACCAATCATCTGTAATACCTGTTTCTGACTTCCTGCTATCATTCTTTCAAGTTTCTGACGCTGATTTTCATGTAGTGTCACCGGATAAGCTAGTCCTTTGCCACTAATATAGATCCTTCCCGGATTATTTGGATCGTTTACTTTAATACCCTTATTCAGGTCTTCTTTGCTGATCCCTATAAACTCTATATTCAATAGTGGAAATACTGCATGATCGGTGCACTGCTTTATGAATTCACCATATCCGTCAGTCACATAGAAATCATTAATTCCCAGCACCCTGACTTCTTCATCAACTGCCATCAGAACAGCTTTCTCAACACTTTCAAAGGCACTGAAGGAATATGGAGTATGTATATGGTTGTTGATCTTTACCGGAGCCATTGACGGTATCCCTGAATTCAATTCAAGTAATTGGTCCCTGTCCGGAAATTGTGTTAGCCAGTTCATCCCTTTTTATGTTATTAACATATTGTCTGGTAAAAATAGTTCATCCCCTACGGGGAAAAATTATAAATTCTATCACTTTATTCTACAATACTATATCCCCTACGGGGAAGTCGCTGCAGATGATAAAGTATTGTAACAAAATGGTAATCCCCATTTGTTTTGCTGGGCCTGTTTCAAAAGCTAATTTTCGGACAGCTGTCATCCTGAACCTGTTTCAGGATCTATTCATAATCAACAATTTAAGATCCTAAAATAAATTACGAATGACATCGCTTTGCACTTATGAAGCAGCCTCTAAACAGTTTACAACTTTTAATCATAATCATAATTTCTTAGCAGACATTAGTGTTTTTTGAATCAGACTCCTAACCTGCTTCTTCTTAATTTTTCACCTCTTGTAAAGTTATTGATTGTTTTGTGATCTTTTAACGGAACAATTCTTTCGTGGATTGCATCCAGTATCCAGGATGCCTGTGGGAAGAAATAGTCCTCCAGTTCGTATGCCGGAATAATCCAGTTCCTGGATCCCACTACCACCGGTGGTGCATCCAGATCATCAAATCCCAGTTCGGTTATATTCTGTGCCATATCCTTCAGGTAAGAACCTCTTTCGCTGGCATCACTGACCAACAGAATTCGTCCTGTTTTTTTAAGTGATTTCAGTACAATTTCATAATTGAAAGGCACCAGCGACCGGGCATCTATAATCTCAGTCGACATCCCATACTTATCCTGAAGTTGATCTGCAGCCTCCATAGCCCTGTAAAGAGTAGCACCAATGGTAAGGATAGTGATATCCTCGCCAGATCGTTTGATATCCGGCTCTCCAATGGGAATCTCATAATACTTCTCCGGAACACCCTCTTTATGAAACATTTCACCAATACCATAAAGGCGCTGGCTTTCAAAATAAATCACCGGATCGGTCCCCTGCAGGGCTGCATTCATTAATCCTTTTGCATCGTAGGGTGTTGCCGGGAAAACAACCTTGATTCCGGGAATATGTGCCACCAGCGATGACCAGTCCTGGGAGTGCTGGGCACCATATTTTGATCCTACTGAAACCCTCAATACTACCGGCATTTTTATCAGGTTGCCGCTCATTGACTGCCACTTTGGAAGCTGGTTGAATACCTCATCCCCTGACCTGCCCAGGAAATCACAATACATTATCTCCGGGATCACCCTGCCTCCACACATGCCATACCCGATGGCAGTACCCACAATGGCTCCCTCCGAGATGGGTGAATTAAACAATCTGTGATATGGTAATGCTTCGGTAAGTCCCCGGTAAACAGCAAAGGCTCCTCCCCAGTCACGGTTCTCCTCGCCATAAGCTATAAGAGTTGGATCCTTATAATACCTGTCAATAATAGCCTCAAATATCCCGTCCCTGAACTGATACTGCTTCATAGCCGGGTAGGCTTTCCCTTTTTCATCAAAAGCATACCGCTCTTTCTTTGAGATCTGCTTAAGCCTGGTATTCTCATTCAGGGGAATGTTTACTTCGGGTTCACGATCTTCCATTTTGTCCACCGATTCATTCGAAAACATCATTTCTCCGATCAGTTCGGGATTTGTTTCCAGGTTCATTCTTGGGGATAGCTTTTCATCAATGGAGAGTTTGAATGAGTACATGATCAGCTTCCTTGTTTCAGCCTCTATCTTGTTGAGTGTTGCCTGATCAGCAATTCCTGCATTCACTAATTCTTTTCTATAAGATTCAATGGAGTCAAAAGATTCCCAGGCTTCAATTTCTTCTTTAGAACGGTATGATGATGAATCAGATGGAGAATGACCGCTAAACCTGTAAGTTAATACATCCAGGAGCACAGGGCCCTTCTTTTCCCTGAGTAATTGTATTTTCCGTTCATAGGCATCGATCACTGCCAGCGGATTGTAGCCATCCACCCGTTCAGCGTGCATGTTTTCCCGGTTCACTGCTGCTCCCACCCTGGCGGCAATAGTATATCCCATGGTCTCCCCACAGGTCTGGCCTCCCATCCCGTACTGGTTATTCATGATATTGAAAATAATAGGCAGGCCTCCTTTCATATCTCCCTCCCACAATTCACGGTATTGGTCCATGGCTGCAAAGGTCATCCCCTCCCATACAGGTCCGCATCCGAGGGAAGCATCCCCAATGTTAGCCACCACAATGCCAGCTTTCCTGTTAACCTTCTTGAAGAGTGCTGCTCCAACAGCAATATCACCGGAACCACCTACGATGGCATTGTTTGGATAGATACCAAAGGGTGTAAAAAAGGCATGCATAGATCCTCCCAGTCCTTTATTAAAACCGGTTTCTCTTGCAAATATCTCAGCCAGGGTGCCATAGCTAAGAAATTTAATTGCCAGTGACTTAATATCACCCTGATGCCCTTTTTCAACAATTGACAGAATACGGCCGTCGAAAAAAGTCTTCATGATATCATGTAGCCTGTTTTCATCCAGTTTATGAATGGCTGAAAGCCCCTTGGCCAGTATTTCTCCGTGTGACCGGTGTGATCCGAAAATATAATCGTCCATATCCAGGTGATAAGCCATTCCCACTGCAGCAGCTTCCTGTCCGATGGAGAGGTGAGCCGGACCAGGATGTGAATAGGGAACACCATTGTACTCTTCGGTTGTTTTAATCAGGTTCAGCATAGTTTCAAATTCCCTGATGATGAACATATCCCGGTATATCCGTACCATATCATCTTTTGAGTAGCGTGATAGTTCCTCTTTCATTGATTTATCGTAGGCATTAACCGGAATTGATCCCAGCTCCAATGTTGTTGGTTTTCTAAGCTCCAGTGGGTTGATGAATTGATTTTTCGGCATCTTCTTATGAGTTTAATATCCTAAATTTCGTATTACAGACCTATTAATTATTACTTTCAAAGCAACTCAGGCGAGAGCTTTTCTATTTGGTTCTTAATTTCAGCCAGGAACAGTGTGGCCGGACCTCCATCCAGAGCTCTGTGGTCATATGTGAGTGACAGACCTATGAAAGGCTGAAACCCAAAGGATCCATCTTCCATAATAGTCGGTCGTTGTATGATGGTATTCACGCCCAATATGGCTACTTGTGGCAGGTTAATGACCGGAGTGAACATCTCCACTCCGTAATTTCCAAGGTTTGAAACAGAAAAAGATGCAGCCTCAGGTAGCAGCAGATCCGGAGAAATATTTCCCTTCTTTGAGCTTTCAGCCATCTCTTTCAGTTGTAACGAGAGGTCAGGAAGCGACAGCTCATCTGCATTAAGCAGTACTGGCACCATCAATCCCCTCCCGGTATCCACAGCCAGGCCAAGATTCACATTATTGAATCTTCGCAGCTTATCTCCCATTAAATGGGCATTGGCATCGGGAAATTGCTTCAGTGCACGAATCAAGGCATAGCATACCATGTCATTAAGGGTAATATTGCAGGTATATCCTTCCTGCACCCTGCTCTTAACCAGCTTTCTGAGCTGAAGCATCTTTGAGGCATTGGCACTGAGATGGTGGGTTAACTGGGCAGAGTTTTGAAGCGACTGATACATTGCGTTAGCAATGATCTTCCGCATATTGCTCAGCGGAACATCTGTGTATTTTTCCTTCTGTATTCCTCCAGACGACCTGTTGCCTTCCACGAGATCTTTAGAAGTAATCTTTCCGTATGGAGTCTTAGCTTCACCCGGAACTGCCAGTCCCTCATCTTCCAGCTTCTTTTTTGCCAGTGGCGTTAATCGCTTTCCTTTCCTGATCTCTTCAAGGATATCCCTCTCAATGATCCTTCCCCCGGGACCTGAGCCTGCAATGGATTGAAAAACAACACGTCTCTCTCCGGCAAGCTTGCGGGCACGCGGGGAAATGGCAATCCTGCCATTACTTCCCGGCTTAGCGGAAACATGCGCCGCCTCAGGCCCTGGTTCAATCAACCATCCGGAATCAGCATGACCTGTCCTTTCTTTGCTAACACTATTCTTTACTTTCTCCAGGGATTTCCCCTTTGTCTCAGAAGCATCTCCTTCGACAATACCCGGATGATACTCCTCAAATGATTCCCCCTCAACACCTATCACAGCAATATTCTCCAGAACGGGTACATCATCCCCTTCTTCAAAAAAACGTGCCAGCAGAATACCGTCTTCCAGGGCCTCTTCCTCAAAAGCAGCTTTGTCAGTTTCGTATGCAAAAAACAACTCGCCTTTCGACACTTTATCTCCTACATTCTTATACCATTCGGTAAGAATACAGCTCTCCACTGACTGCCCCTGCTTTGGCATTTTTATTAGAGTTGCCATCTATTCTGCTAATTTAATTATTTGCAGTACTTGTATATACAAGTGCAAATATAGTACAATTTTAGAGATAACAAAAATAATTATTACGAATTGTTCAGCTTAATGCTATCTTACTGTATCAATGAATTTTAAAAGTCTTACTAAATAATATTTTGGCAATTTCAAATCAATACTTATATTTACAATTAAATTTTCTGATACTAACATATTCAGACTAATTTAAATGCTAATCAAAGAATCACCACAGTATCGTAAACTATATGAAAAACTCCGGAAGCTGATCGAAGACGGCAGTTATAATCGTGGCGATCTTCTTCCCTCTGAAAACGAACTATGTGCTGTCCATCATCTCACCCGGCCCACTGTAAGAAACGCATTATCCATGCTGGTGAATGAGGGTTTTATAATACGTCAGCAGGGCAAGGGCAGCATTGTACAGGGTAAACCCAAAGGAATTGGCATACTCTCGTTAAGCGGCACAACCTCAGCCATCGGACAGGACAAACTTACCACTCATATCATTGTTAAACCACAAATCAGGAGTTGGGACTATGCCTTTGGTTTTAGTATCACAGAAAAGGAGAAAAGTGTTGGTTGTATCTACCTGGAGCGATTGAGGCTTATTAATAAGGTTCCGGTATTTTATGACATCACCATGATACCCAACCTGAACCTCCCGCGTTTTACCTCCAGGACATTTGAGAACAGGTCCTTGTTTGAAATACTCAGAAAACACTACCATATTCAGGTAAAAGGGGGAGAACAGAAGATACTTTCAATTACGGCAGATAAAAAGATCCGGGAGCATTTTGGAGTCAAAAAAAATCATCCCATCCTCCGGCTTGACCGAAAAATGGAGACCAACCGTGCAGGGTTCTCATTCTATAGTCAGGTATATTGCAACACTGAAGATTACAGTCTGATTGGACGGTTTTAGGGCTGTTTATTGCAAAATAATCCACGATTAGGAATTCTGTAAGACAGAAGAAGATATGAGAGATGAGGGAAAGACAAGAAATTACAAATCTCAAATAATAAAAATCAAATAATACCCAATACTCAAATCCCAATAACCAAACTGCGTGATCTTCATTCGGGGCTGTCTGAAAAGTTGATTTCTCAGTTGTCGTCATCCTGAATATGTCCACACTTTTGTGGCTTGATTTTTTTTGTTAACCTGCAGACGTATATCAGGACAAGACATCTTAAATGCCATACAGCGAACCATAAGCTTTACAGGCCCTGTAGTCTGCTCCCTCTATATTTTCTCCAAAAGCAGCCCATGCTGTCGGCCGGAAAACTTCATCTTCCGGTACATTATGCATGCATACAGGGATTCTTAGCATAGATGCCAGCGAAATCAGCTGGGCTCCAATATGTCCATATGAGAAGGCACCGTGATTTGCGCCCCAGTTAGCCATGACCGAATAGACATCCTTAAAGTTTCCTTCACCGGTAAGTCTTGGCACAAACCAGGTAGTGGGCCAGGTAGGATTGGTACGTTCAACAAGTGTAGAATGTACTTTTTCGGGTAGTTCGATCGTATATCCTTCTGCTATCTGCAATACAGGGCCTAATCCTTTAATGATATTGATACGGCTCATGCTTATAGGCATTCCTCCCCTGGTGTTAAAGGCGGATGAGAATCCACCTCCGCGGAAATACTCTGTAATGGCTGCTCCCCAGCTGGTCTTGTCCAGGCATTTTTCAGCCTCCTCACCTGTAATCTCATACCAGGGTTTCATGGCAGGTTTTCCCTTAATGGTCTGCTGTCCTGTTCCATCAAGTGCAGATGGACCTGAATTTATCAGGTGGATAAATCCATCTTTTGCATCCCCCGTAAGATCAAATCCTGTAACCCGCTTAACCGCCTGCGGACTCCAGTAAGTACGCACATCACTGAACACTTGTGCCGAACCGGTAAGCAGATGTCCAAACAACATAGCCACAGCATTCAGGCTGTCATTTTCAGTGGCCAGCATATAGGGTTCCCTGATCCCGTTCCAGTCGAATGATGAACAAAGTATCGCTTCCATAAAATCACCATTTGGATAATGATCGGTCCACTGCCGCTGTCCCTGGAAACCTGCTGCGATGGCATTATGACCCATTGCCTCCTCTCCAAATCCTAACTCCTTAAGCCTGGGATTCCCAACCATCAGGTCCCTTCCAATAAGGGCCATTTTTGCTACAAACTTCCATTCTTCCTGTTTTTCCTCAATTGATTTCTGTACCTCAGGTGGGTTGAAATCCTCACCTTCCTTACAATTATCTTTTATCCAGGCCATTGCCTTCTTATGTTCCTCCTTGTCATAAATCCCTTCTTCTATTCTCCGGCTAAACTCCGACATATCTACATATTCACAGCGCATACCAAGGTACTCCTCGAAAAAGCCTGCATCTACAATAGATCCGGCAATTCCCATGGATACACTACCCATGGAGAGGTAAGATTTTCCCTTCATGTGTGCCACTGCCAGGCCAGCTTTCACAAAATTCAACAGTTTCACCTTAACGTCTTCGGGTATATCTGTGGAATCTGAATCCTGAACATCTTTGCCATAAATTCCAAATGCGGGTAATCCCTTCTGGTTATGGCCTGCAAGTGCTGCAGCCAGATAAACTGCACCAGGCCGTTCCGTACCATTAAATCCCCAGATTGCCTTTGGAAGCAAGGGATCCATATCAATGGTCTCACTTCCATAGCACCAGCAGGGAGTTACAGTCAGACTGACACCAACACCTTCCCTTGCAAACATCTCAGCCGTAGCTGCAGCTTCTGCCACACCCCCGATACAGCTACCTGGCAGGATGCATTCCACTTTCGTTCCATCAGGATGTTTCAAATGTGATTCGATGAGAGATGCTGCCCTTTTGGCCATCTGCATGGTCTGCTCTTCCAGGGATTCTCTTACACCTCCCAACCTTCCATCAATTGTGGGTCTGATTCCAATTTTTGGAACCTGTCCGGTTAATCTGTTAGCATTCATCGAAAATTATTTTTTTATTTATTAATCTTACAAATTTTTCATACCGTTTATCAGTATCCGGTCTTTTCTGTTTCGGCAAATAGGTTTTCCCAGGGAATGAGTCCTTCACCAGCTTCCTCCCTTCATCCAGGTTTTGAATCTTCCCCATAGTTATGGCCTGGATAAGTATATTTCCAATGGTAGCACCCTCAACGGGACCGGAAATCACCTTCTTTGCACAGATATTGGCGATCTTCTGGTTCAGATAATCAGACTTACTACCCCCTCCTATCAGGTGCAATACTTCAATATTCTTTCCTGATAATAATTCCAATTGTTCAATATAGTATCTGAATGAGAAGCAAAGGCTATCGTATGCACAACGGATATAGCCATTAAAATCTTTAGGAAATCCCTGTCCTGTTTTCCTGAAATATGCATCAAATGCCTGTTTCATATCATCCGGATTATAAAAAAGCGGATCATCCGGATTGATTACCTGCGGTGAGTGCCCCTCGCCAAGGGTCATATTTTCCATATCCGAAAAGGTGATCTTCCCTGGCAGATACTTTTTTAATCCCTGCAAAAGCCATAATCCAACAATATTCTTAAGTGTGCGATAGATGTTATCATACCCGCGTTCGTTGGTAAATCCAAGTTTCAGTGCCGTTTCGCTTATGAGTGGCATATTTGATTCTACGCCCACAATGCACCAGGTACCCGATGAGATATAAGCAAAGTTTGGATTCTCAACCGGCAGTGCTGCAATGGCAGAGGCAGTGTCATGCCCACAGACTGCAATTGTTTCCATAGGGGAGTTTCTACATTCCGAAATTCTAACTTCACCTAGTTTATTGCCCGGCCAGACAAGCTCGCCCAGTTTAGTCTTATCCATATGAAGATGATCCAGAATCTCAGTATCCCATTGGTCCCCTTCCACTCCCAGCATCTGTGATGTGGACGATATGGTAAGTTCATTGAAAGCCTTGCCTGATAACAGGTAGTTAATATAACTTGGAACAAACAGGATGCGGGAAGCTTTTCTGAGAATTTCCGAATCCTTCATTGAAAGAAGCTGGTACAGGGTATTGAAAATGTAGAAATTGATGCCGGTCCGCTGAAAGGTATCCATTTCCGACATTTCTTTTGCCCATAAAGCCTGCATACCATCTGTACGGTTATCCCTGTAAGACACAGGCATTTCAATCAACCCGCCAGCTTCATCAAGGAGCACAAAATCAACTCCCCATGAATCCACCCCGATGCTTACCGGTGTATCTGTATGTTCTTTAATAACTTTTGAAATGCCCAGTTTTATTTCACGAACAATTTTCTCCATATCCCATCTTTCATGGCCTTCCCGGTTTACTATTTCATTACCGAACCGGTATATCTCCTTGTATGACAATCCGGCTTCATTGATTACTCCGAGCATAATCCGTATACTTCCGGCTCCCATATCCACCGCAATGCAGGAAAATTCTTCAGATTGTGCCATGTCCTCTTGTATTTTTTATTGTCTGGGCAATTATGCTGATCGTATAGTTCCATCCCTGGCTATCACTCGATCCGGGCGCAGGAATCTTCTATGAAATCCAGCCTTAGTCTTCCGGAAAAACCGAAATCACTTGGGTGAATTCAGAATTCTGTCTCCCAGCGGCCAGTCCACAGTATCAGGATCAAACTGTAAGGAAGGGATAAAATCCATTGCCTGGTTTCTTACAACTTTCTCATCAAAATCAGCCAGAAGAGCCGATCCTAATCCATTTCTATAAACCGCTTTTCTTTTTGCCAATCCAAAAAGAGTGGCTGTTACCGATTTTTTTTCATAATTTTTTCAGTAGTGTCCGGTAAAAGTTAAATATAAAGCAAGGGAAAAATCAAGAATAGAGAAATTCCCCTTGCAATTGTTAATTTTGTTTTGAACAAACATTATAACCGTGAACAAATCTACAAATTTCAGCGAGCAACAATGAAAAAAAATATAACTATTTATTTAATATTACTGGCAACTCTGTTATTTTCTTCGTGTAAACAAAAAACACTTATTAATCTGGTTCAGGACGGAAAAAGTAATTACCAAATCATAATTACTGAATCAGCAGATGAATACGAGCAGAAGGCTGCCGATGAACTTCATTTGTTCATTGAAGAAATATCAGGAGCTCATTTGGATATCATAAAAGATAATGCAGATGCCCGAACTGAGCATTCAATCATATTAGGAAAAGATAATATGAAATTAAAGGATATTCATTTGTCGTTTGAAGAATTGGGAAAGGATGGATTTATCATTAAAACGGATAAAAAGAATATAATTATTGCCGGAAATAATGGAATGAGTACACTTTATGGTGTTTATTCATTCCTTGAAGATAATTTAGGTGTACGTAAATATACACCTGATTTTACATTTCTTACCAGGAATAAAGACATAGCATTCGAATTAATTGACAGGAAAGACATACCCTTATTCTCTTTCCGGCAGGTACATATTATAAATGGCTACCACCACGAATACGCTCTTTGGCATAAGTTGCACAACTCTGAGCTTAGAGATAAAGATTGGGGAATGTATGTGCACACTTTCGATGATTTTATCCCGGCTGAAAAATATTTCGAAACTAATCCTGAATATTTTTCACTGATAAATGACAAAAGGGTACCTGATGCCCAGATATGCTTATCCAATGAAGAGGTATATGATATAATTGTGGATGATCTTAAAGAAAGAATAAAAGAGAATCCGGAGGCTAAGTATTGGTCTGTGTCACAAAATGACACATATTATCCATGTCAATGCGATAAATGCAAGGCCCTGGATGAGCAATATGGTGGACCTTCCGGAGCTATGTTGTGGTTTGTAAATAAAGTTGCCAGGGAGTTTCCGGAAAAACATATTTCAATGCTGGCTTACCAGTATACACGGCAGGCACCTAAAAACATCATTCCTGAAAAGAATACAAACATAATGCTTTGTACCATAGAATGTAACCGGAGTAAACCCATTGCCGGCAATTCAGGCAAAGGTTCTTTTGCCAGGGATATTGTTGACTGGGGAAAACTAACAGATAATATTTATTTATGGGATTATGTGGTACAATTTAGAAACTATGCTAATCCTTTTCCAAATTTAAGGGTGTTGCAACCAAATATCCAGTTCTTCAGAGACAATAATGTGCGTATGATGTTTCAACAGGGAAGTGGTGGTTCAACCAGTGAATTCCATAACCTGAGGGCATACATCATTTCTAAACTGCTTTGGAATCCTGATGCAGATGTTGATGTCATTATCGGGGATTTTGTAAATAACTATTACGGTCCCGCAGCTCCTTTTATTCTTGAATATATCACAACAATGCACGATGCATTGGAGAAATCAAATGCTACGCTTGGTATCTATGGATATCCCTGGGACGGAGCTTATACCTACCTTACACCTGAATTATTAGATAAGTATACTGAATTGTTTGACAAGGCAGAAGAAGTAGTGAAGGATGATAAAGTATATTACGACAGGTACAGGTTTGCCCGTGTGCCATTAGAATATGCCATCCTTGAAATATCCAGAAGGAATATCACTCCAAAATACTCCATTTTCCTGAAAGAATACGGAATATGGAGGATTAATCCTGAAATGGAAAAACGTCTGGAATTATTTGTTAAGTGGGCAAATGACATGAAATTTGAACGCTTTGATGAACATGGCCATCCAACACCCGATGAATATCATGAAGAGATGCTTGAGTATTTTAAAAAAGGAAGAGTGATTCATTTAGCCTCAGGTAAACCTGTAACATTAACCAGGGCATCGAGCGAAAAATATGATGTAGGAGGTGCACAGGCTTTAACTGATGAAAAGAAAGGTGCAATGGATTGGCATTGTAATTATCTGGGTTTTGAAGGTAGCCGCTTTGAAGCAATAATTGATTTAGAAGAAGAAAAAGAAGTTTCAGATATTTCCATTGATTTTATACAGGACCATGTTTACTGGATTTTTGCACCGGGGAAAGTGAGTTTTTACACCTCAATGGACGGTAAAAACTATAGTTTAGCAGGAACTGATATATTAATGTCTGACAAAAAAGCAATAAACTTCATTGAGAGCTATAATTGTTCATTTACAAAAGTAAAGTGCAGATATATAAAAGTAGTATCAGATAACTACCTGAAATGCCCGGAATGGCATAAAGGAGCAGGAGGAAAAGCCTGGGTTTTTACTGATGAGATTGTTGTAAATTAACCGGGCTGAGAATAAAGCGATCGTTAACCCGGAAAATGTATGCATTTTCCGGGTTAATGCCTTGTTAAGGATCGAAAGTAATGATAAAACCGGGTTCCATAATGACGGGTCATGCATTGCACAAAACAGGAGGTTTAGTGTGTTTAGTGGTTTAGTCACAAAATCAAGAAACAAGAAAAACCTGCCAGAGTCTGAACGAAGTGAGAACCTGGCAGAGTTGAATGATGGAATTTGACGATAGCTGACCATTTTATTGTTTTTATTGACCCCCGTTGGGGATCATATATCAGGTTTGTTGTATCCGCCCCTTTCAGGGACGGTTATTCAAATTTAGCCACTTCGTGGCAAAACCCATAAATAAACGGAGTTCTTAGCAATTCCTTCCTTTTTTATAGGCGCCAAGCGCTTCAAAAGCGCTAGGCGCCTTAACTCTTCAAATAGAAATAGGCTTTTTTCTCTTCATACAAATCAAAAGTGATCAGTTTTGACCGGCCATTCTCAATAAAGAAACTGAGCACAGCAAAATCACCGATACACATTGTGCCATGAGCGAACAAGCTCATTAACAGTGCGGTTGAAATACCTGAATCTACAACCATGAACAGATATACAAACAGTGCACTGATTAAAACAAAGGGGACAATAGCCACAAAAATCATTTCAAAAAATCCTGCAACAAACTTGTCTGCAGCTACATAAAAAACATATTGCGATAAGCTCATGCCAATTCTAATACGTGGAGCTCCTATTATTTTATAGGCCACTGCATGAAGAAATTCATGAAGCGGGATAAGGAGTATGGGAAATACAATAAAGCCTACAAGACCACTCAAAAAAAGATCGCCTAAAGAATAGTCTCCTGTAAAAAAGGAATTCAAAATATGCAATAAAAGGAAAACAAAAAAAATGATATTTGAAATATAGAAAACAGCAGTTGAAAGATTGAATTGTTTTATGTTCTTAAAAACGAACGGAATAACATTCTCATAGGCGAGGACTTCCACCTGTGAATAGGCAGGATTATTCATTATTCCTGAGGGATTTCCAATCATTCCTAATATATAGGTGAAGATTTAAAAGACATTTACTAAACAAAGATAAAGGATCTTATTTTTATTGATATTTCATTCCCAATTATTTATAATGAATCCTGAATGTTTGCCCGTTTTACCCCGGCTTTACCTGAAAATTATGAATTTGGCCCAATTGTTACTTACTTGCATATAATGGATTGGCCTTGATATATGTAAGTTTTGTATTTTTACAAATTATGGCATGTTTCTTGAGCCCGGTATAAGGGAAATTTTATGAAAACCTGGACACATATAATTATTATTTTTTTGTTTTGCAAAAGTCTGTATGCCCAGGATACTAAGACTAAAAGAGCTGATACATTAAATATTTTTCCTGTAACAACTATTGATGGTGAAACAATTCCACTGTTGACTCTTGAGGAAGTTGAAGTATTCGCCCACCCGAAATTCACAAAAAAAAGGTATGCACGCAGATATAGCAGACTGGTAAAGAATGTAAAAAAGGTTTATCCTTATGCTATATTCATAAAGGGTGAACTGGATCAAATAAACGATCATCTTATGATTCTTGAGGATGACAAGGAGAAAAAAAAATACCTTAAACAGGTTCAAAAAGATATAGTAGGTGAGTTTGAATCTGACGTTCGGAAAATGACTTTTACCCAGGGCAAGATCCTCATCAAGCTCATTGACCGGGAAACCGGAGAAACATCTTACGAGTGGTTAAAAGAGATGCGGGGAAACTTATTTGCAGGTTTCTGGCAAACCGTGGCCCGAATTTTTGGTAATGATTTAAAGGCAGAATTTGATGCCACCGGTGAAGACCGGAAAATTGAGCAAATTGTAAGAATGATTGATGCCGGG
>SDBS01003783.1_pt1 | contig 14847 bp, 11 predicted proteins | sample 2277091 | NCBI WGS metagenome assembly SDBS01 (sample SAMN10404972, study PRJNA504765) | marine sediment metagenome | isolation source: marine sediment core GS10_PC15, 163 cmbsf | place: Arctic Ocean: Southern Knipovich Ridge | collected 2010 | reverse complement strand
CCATTGTCTTCCACGAATAGCAATTTAGGGCAGAAATCTGCTATAATAATTATTCATCTTATAGTGAGAATAAAAAAATGCCGATCTACGAATTCAAGTGTTCTAAATGCAAATCGATTTTTGAAATCATTCAAAAAGTGGACGCCCCTGCTCTGAAAAAGTGTCTCAAATGCGGTGCGCCGGTCCGCAAAATCATCTCTCCTTCAGCTCTTCAATTTAAGGGCAGCGGATGGTATATCACAGACTACGCACAAAAAGACAAAAAAAAGCCAGAACCCAAAGAGACAAAAAAAACAGAGAACACCACGGCAAATAAAGAGGTTAAAAAAATCCATCCCTCCTCTTCAACAAAATAGCGTTTTTAAACTTATGAAGATCGTTGTTCGGGCTCCTAATTGGATCGGGGACAGCATCCTCGCCCTTCCTGCCATTGCGGCCCTTCACAAAAATCTCCCTGAAGCAGAAATTTGGATCACCGGACACGAGTGGATCAAAGATATTTTTTTCCCTTTCGATTATATAAAAGGAGTTATTCCCCTTAAACGTCTATCCCGCCTGCGGGGACTCCTTAAAAACGCAAAAATTTTGCAGAGAAACCAATTTGATGTGGGGCTGCTGCTGACCAATTCCTTTTCGTCTGCCATTCTTTTCTGTCTGGCTAAAATCCCACAGCGCTGGGGATATAGCCGTGATTATCGACGGTTTCTGTTAACAAAAAGGGTCAAGATCGACAACCGCTTTTTATCCGTTCATCAGGCACAGTATTACATCAATCTCCTGTCCGGTTTGGGTATTCCTGCATCTTCCGGCTCTCTTTTCTTCAAGCTCGATCCCGCTGTGCAACAAGACGCAAGTGACCTGCTCGTCTCTTTGGGCATAACATTTCAACTCCCGCTTGTCTGTCTCAACCCTGGAGCTTTATACGGATCCGCAAAAAGATGGCCGGCATCACGGTTTGCCGAATTGGCCTCCCTCCTCCAGGAAAGAAATCAGGCCGACATCATTATTGTCGGATCAGAGGACGAGCACGAATTGGCCCAAACCATAGCGTCACACATGGAACATCCCCCTATCATTCTGAGCGGAAAGACGACCGTCTCTCAACTGGCAGGAGTGCTCTATCACGCCACCCTCTTTGTTTCCAACGATTCCGGACCGATGCATGTGGCCAACTCCTTAAAGGTTCCCACGGTTGGCATCTTCGGCCCTACAGATCCTCAGCTCACAGGCCCTTATCAGCAGCCGTCTGCCGTCGTAAAAAAAGACATCGACTGCTGGCCGTGCCGCTATCGCAAGTGCCCCACAGACCACAGATGCATGGAGGATATTTCTGCAGAGGATGTCTACCGCGCTTGTAAAGGATTTATACAATGAAAAGAAAAGCCGTATTTATCGATAGAGACGGAACGATCAACAAGGATGTCGGATATCCCAGCTCATACAGCGTGATCGACATCTATCCCTTCAGTTTCACGGCTGTAAAAAAAATAAAACAGGCAGGACTCCTGGCCATCATTATCACCAACCAATCCGGCATAGGCCGAGGACTCATCAAGGAAGAGAACTTGCAAGATATTCACAATAAATTGAATGCTGATTTCAAACGGCATGACGTCTCCTTTGACGGCATCTATTACTGCCCGCATTATGTTTTCTCGGAAACGGCCAAATACCGGAAAGAATGTTCCTGCCGAAAGCCCAACCCTGGGATGGGAAGGTTGGCCGCCGAAGATCTTCAGGTCGACACGTCTTTATCCTACATGATTGGGGATAAAGTAGAAGACATCCTGTTTGGAATCAACATAAATGCCACCGTGATCCTTGTCCTCACCGGATACGGCCAAGAATCACGCAAAAAGCTTGAAGACAAGGGAATCCAGCCTGCCTATGTGGCCAAAAATTTGCTGGATGCAGCGGAATGGATTGTTGAACAGGAAAAATCGGTGTCTGCTTCATGATCAGATTCAATGATATCCTGGAAAAGCTGTCATCCTCCTATTCTGAAAAGGATCTTGGCCTGCTGAGAAAGGCCTATGTGTTCGCGGCCAGCGCTCATAAAGGTCAAGTCAGAAGATCGGGGGAGCCCTATCTGAGCCATCCTTTAGAAGTGGCCAATATGCTCGCCGATATCCATCTGGATACAACAACTTTAGCTGCTGGTCTTCTCCATGACGTCCTTGAAGACACCGATGTGACGGCACCTGAAATTCACGCAGCGTTTGGCAAAGATATTGCCCATCTCGTCGAAGGCGTCACGAAAATCAGTCTCGTTCAGGAATCTTCCCCCGAAACCAGACAAGCCGAAAGTATCCAGAAAATCATCTTAGCGATGACTGATGATCTGCGGGTCATATTTATCAAGCTCGCCGACAGAATACACAACCTCAAAACCTTAAAATATCTGGACGAAAAAAAGCAAAAGCAGATCGCAGAGGAAACGCTGGAATTGTATGCGCCAATCGCAACCCGGCTTGGGATGGGGAGGATCAAAGCTGAGCTTGAGGATCTCGCTTTTCGTTTTGTCGATCCAGAAAAATACTTCAAAATCAACTCGCTTGTTGAGCCGAAAAGGATGCAGGCAGAAAAAGAACTCAAAAAACACCGGAAAACGATCGAAATCCTTCTCGCCGAGAATAACCTCTCTGCAAAAATATCCTACCGTTTGAAGAGACCGTACAGTATCCATCAAAAGATGAAACAGCAAGATATTTATTTTGACCAGGTCTACGATTTTATGGCCCTGAGATTGATTCTAAACCGCATTTCCGATTGTTATACTGCGCTCGGAATCATTCATCAGAAATGGCCCCACCTTCCCCACCGCTTCCACGACTTCATCTCCATGCCCAAACCGAATCTCTACCAATCCCTTCACACGACCATCATGACAGAAAAAAAACAGATGATAGAGATCCAAATTCGCACTCAGGAGATGCATGATTTGGCAGAAAATGGGATTTCCGCTCACTGGCGTTACAAAGACCCTGATCCTAAATCTAAAATGAAGGATGACAAACGACTCCTGTGGCTTCGAGAAATGGTGGAGATGTACCGGGAACAAAAAAGCCCGAGAGCGTTTCTTAAAAGCTTAAAAACAGGCCTTGTTCCAGAAGAAGTTTTTGTGTACACGCCAAAAGGAAAAACAATGACTCTTCCCCTTGGCGCTTCCGCTCTTGATTTCGCCTTCAAGATTCATTCCGAGATCGGACTTCACGCCGTCGAGGCTAAAGTCAACGGGCGAACAACTCCCCTGAAGACATTCCTTAAAGCCGGGGATGTCGTGGAAATCATTACGTCTCTCGAACCAACGCCGAACCGCCGTTGGTTGAATATGGTATTTACTCCGACGGCAAGGCACCAGTTAAAACACTGGCTCAACCTTCAAGACAAATCTAAAAACACGGAGCTGGGCCAAAAATTGTGGGAAAAAGAATCCGAGAAATACCGCCTCCCTCTCGAGGCGACTAAAAAAACGGCCCTTCTTAAAAATTTGAGCCGCGCATTCCATTATCGCGTCAAGACGATAGAGGACTTTTATGCTCTTATTGGATCTGGAAAAATTGTACTGACCCGGAAATTTATGGAAAATTTGTTTTCTCAAAAAGACCTGCCGGAAAAAAAAGAAACGATTCTTGACAAAGTCGTGACCAAAGTTAAGACGAAGCCAAAGTCCTCCATTCCTGTCAAGGATGCCAAGGGCCGGCTGGTGCAACTGGCTAAATGTTGTTCCCCCATAAATGGGGAGCCGATCACTGGATACATGACTTCTGGAAGAGGGCTGACTATCCACGCGGTCCGCTGTCCCCGCCTCCAAAAGGACTCTCTGGACGAACAGCGCCTCATCGATGTCTCCTGGGACACGGCCAGCACAGGTTTTCACAAAGGGACTATCCTCATAAAAGGAGAAGATTCTCCTGGGGTTTTGGCTAAACTGACCTCGACGATCGCCCAGCTGGGAGGAAACATATCAAAGGCAGAGGTCAAAACCTTTTCCGATAAAAAGGCCCAGATCAAGCTCTCCCTGCGGATTAAAAACATCGACCACTTTCAACGCATCATGAGAAAAATCACAAAAATTAAAGAGATCGATTCTGTGGAGAGGATATAAATGAATGCGTCAACAGTTTTTATGAAGGATTGCAGGTTTTAAGGCTTTTGGCAACTTTTCCTGAACGAATACATCGAGTACAGACCCAGATGTGCTTGGCTTCCGCACCTACCTTTGCTTTGACTCGCTGCAGATTCGGTTTCCACTTTTTCTTGGAGGCTTTATGAGAATGGCTAACGGAATTCCCAAAAATCGGGCCTTTTCCACAAATCGCGCATACTTTTGGCATTGTTAATCACTTCATCCTGAATGATATGAATGTTATTTATAACACATTTCACCCTTTCTTTTCAACTCCTCTTCTCCTCTTGTAGGCATCGAGAGTGTTTTTCATGAGAAAGGCAATTGTCAGGGGGCCAATCCCTCCTGGTACTGGTGTCACAAAGGCAGCTTTTTCAAAGACCTTGGGATGAACGTCTCCAATAACCGTATAGCCTTTTTTGGCAAAGTCTTCTACGCGTTTATCGTCCGGGCCGAACAGCTCAATGACTCTGTCCTTGTCCTCGAATTGACTCGTACCGACGTCCACAACGACGGCGCCCTCTTTGACAAATTCCGGGGTGACAAACGCCGGCATTCCCATAGCGGCGATAAGAATATCCGCCTCTGCCGCCACTTTAGGCAGGTTTTTTGTTCGTGAATGACAGATGGTTACCGTCCCATGAGCATTGGTCATCATCATGGCCAGCGGTTTGCCAACGATGAGGCTCCGCCCGATGATTACGACATTTTGCCCCTCAACAGTAATATTTCGGGATTTGAGCAGCTCCATGATGCCCGTAGGCGTTGCCGGCCGCAGGCCTTTTTCGTTCATCAGGAGGTTGCCCAAGCTGATTGGATGGATGCCGTCCACATCTTTATCCGGGTGGATAGCCGAGATGGCTTCATAGGGGCTCAACTGGGGGGGCAGCGGCAGCTGGACAAGAATGCCATCCATCTCGGTTCTCTCATTCAGCTCTTTTATAGTCTGATGAAGGGATTCCGGCTGTGTGTCTGCAGGCAGGGGGATAACTTCAGAGGAAATTCCAAGCTTTTCACAGGCTCGCTTTTTCATCCTCACATAAATCTGTGAGGCCCTATTCTCCCCCACAAGAATGGCGGCAAGCCCTGGCGCTTCATTTTTGGCGGCCTTAATGCCCAGCACCTCCTTCTTGATCTTTTCTCTTGTCTCCTCAGCCAGCGTTTTTCCTTCAAGCCACTCTGCCATGCGTTTCTCCTTGTGTTCTCTTTCTTATTAGGACAGGGTTTTATTATACATCTGTCCTATTTTTGTAACAATAAAAACAAAAAAGAAGAAGCCTTCTAAGGAAAACATTTTGGCATAAAAATTGCAGCGTCATGTTGTTCTTCGACATATAGACGAATGAACCATATCAACGTATAATAGAAAAAGAATCAACTTAGAGGAAGATTGAGATAATGAAGAAAAAACAACTATCCTTACTCCTTGTCTTTGTCCCCCTGTTCCTTTTTCTCTCCGGATGTGCCTCCATGATGAAAACAAACAGTCAAATGCAGTTTGGTATTCAGGCGGCCCAAAAAGAGCTGTGGAACGAAGCGATATTTCGGTGGGAAAAAGTTATAGAATTCAATCCAGAGTCTGGAGCCGCATACAACAACCTCGCGGTGGCCTTCGAAAAAAAGGGAGAGTGGGACAAAGCGGAAAAGGCCTATGAAGCGGCCGTGAAGTTCGCTCCAAAAAACAAATATATACAATCGAACTACGAAAAATTCAAATCGCGTCACGAATCTCAAGAAAAGAAAGAATCGGAAAGAAAGAACAATGAAAAAAAATAGCCTCACCGTACTTATTTGTCTCGTGGTCCTGTCTTCCTGTGTGACTACAGAATACTGGAAAATGAAGATAGATATCCCCAGAAGAACGGAGCTCGATTTAGAAGCTTTCGACTCTATCATTATTACACCCTTTCTCGTAGAAAAGGAGGTCGAGGATTTTGATCTCATAAAGGAAATCGGCGATTATTTTGAGAGCATGCTCAATAGAAAAACCGAAGTTGCAGTCACAACAAGAGACATTCCCGTAAAGAATGAAGCCCAGTTTGAATCTTCGGATTTTTGGAAAAACCAGGAAAGCGATGGAGAAAGCACCCTGTTTTTGACCGGAAGCGCTCAATACACATCAGAAACGCGGAAGGCCCTCCTAAAAAGAGCAAAAAAACGCTATGAAGATCCCTTCCCAACGGAGGCCAAGCTGGAGCAGCGGAAATTTTACACTCTTAACATGAACCTTTTTCTCATCGACGCACAATCTGGGAAGGCTGTTTACAAAAGAGAATTTAAAGAGACCAAAGGCTATGAAAATCCCAACCAAACATCCTATTTTGCCTTCTTCGACCTCATCCAGAAGATCCAGGAAAAGCTTCTCCGTTCAGTCCTTGGGTTGAAACAGGTTCAAGAAAGATATCTGGTTATTAAGTAGTGACATAAGGAGCTCTCCATGAAAAAGTACATAAAATTGATTTTCGTGTTTCTTTTTGTGGGCACCCTGTACACTCAGGGTCTTGCCCAGATGATATCCATCCCCTATTACGGGAAGAACAAAATCATGTACAACAGGTTCAACTGGAACCACTACATGACCGAGCATTTTGATTTCTACTATTATGCCGAAGATATCAAAACATTGGAAAAAATCGCCGCCCTAGCAGAGAGCGCTTATTTGAGATTAAGCCGCGATCTCAAGCACGAACTGTCGGCCATCATCCCCATCCTCTTCTACTCGTCCACAACAGACTACGAACAAACCAATCTCTTCAACGCTGCAGGAACGCTGGGGGCCGCCGATCCCGTCCTCTACCGCATCATCCTTCAGGGAGATATGCCCATAGATGAACTTCAAGATCTTTTTGAACATGAGGTGACTCACATTTTTCAATACGATCTTCTCTGGGGCAGCCCGGGAGGAGTCCTGTATGCCGTTTCCCAGCCCCCTCTTTGGATTATTGAGGGTTTTGCCGAATACAACACACAAAATTGGTCCACATGGTCCGAGATCATCGTTCGGGATGCCGTTCTCAGCGACCGTATGCCCATGTTCACGAAGAACGGAACTCTTTTTTCTCAGTTTCCCTCACCCCGGCCTCTCGCCTACGACTTCGGCCATGCCATATATGATTATATCGAACACACGTATGGTCGGGAGGGAATCACGGAATTGTGGCAGTCCATGAAAAATTCTCCAATGATTGGCCGCATCAATCCCATAAAAAGAGTTTTCAATCAAACGCCCAAAGAATTCAATCACTCGTTTAAGAAATACCTCCGCGCCCGGTTTAAAGACTATCTGACACGGGAAAATCCTGAAGACTACAGCAACGCGATTGGCCCCGAATTCCCCCTTAATCCCTACTATTTCTCCTTTTCTCATGCCTTGTCTCCTTCTGGCGACATTGTGGCCATCCTCACTCAGAACTTATTAGCGCGAGATCTCGACATCCTGTTCGTCTCTACAAAAGACGGAAGCGTTATCAAGAACATTACACGGGGATACACCATACAGTACGAATACATCCGCTTTGAGACCGATCCGACCAATGGAAGTGTTGTAGCATGGTCTCCCGATGGAGACAAGATTGCGTTCTTTGGCCGGGCCGCTCAAAAGTACGCCCTCTTTGTCCTCGATGCCCTTACAGGCAAGACTCTGTCTAAAATAAAAATCCCCTATGATCAACCCTCGGCCCCAGCATTCCTCTCGAATAGTAATGAGCTCCTCTTTACGGCCTTTCACGAAGGGAACCATGATATTTTCAGGATTCATCTGGAGACAGAAAAAGTTCTCAACATGACATCGAATGATCTCTTCGAAAAAGCTCCGGCGGTCTCCCCTGATGGAAAAAGTGTTGCCTACACAATCCGTATCGACACCTATGACAAGCTGTTTATTTCCCCCATCGATGATTTTTCAAAGAAGACACAGCTGACCTTCGGAAGAGGGAATACCACGACACCCTCCTTCACCCCCGACGCAAAAAAGCTCTATTTTTCCGGCGATATGCGAGGAGCATTCAATATTTACTCTCTCGATCTCGAAAGCGGAGAGCTTTTGATCTACACGGATGTGAGAACTGGAAACTTTCAGCCGGCCGTCATCCCGAACGGCAAGGATGAAATCATTTTTTCTTCTTTTAACAAGGGGGCCTTCCAGATCTTCAGAAGCGAGTTGGAAGGCGAGCTTGAAAAGACGATCACCTTTACGGAAATCGAATCAGAAGAGGAGTTCCAGCGCTTTGAGCCCATTGTGACCGTAGACATCAATAAGGATGAGATAAAGACATACAGGGGGCTCGGCAAGCTGTATCTGACCTCTCGGCCACCCATCGATGCCATCCTTTCTACTGACGGCTCCATTTACGGGGGGTCTGCGATTTCGTTCTCGGACCTCATGGGTGATTACAACTTTTCTCTCATGGCCTATCAAGTGAGAAACTTCCGCTCTTACTATTTTGCCTACACAAACATGAAGTCCCGCCTGCAGTACCAGGCGAGCGCCTACCAGTACACGATGTTCTATTATCCATCATATGCGTATTACGACCCCACTCTCTACCAGTTCCTCAGCTACCGCGATGCGATAGCCACCCGGAAAATCACCGGCGTATCGATCGCCGCCTTCTATCCGTTTAATAGATATTACCGCGTGGAAGGTTCGTTCGGATTCATGAACTATGATGAGGACTTTTTCGATCCCTATTTGAGACAGCAGCTTCAGGGTCAAGGCGGTGGATTCGGAGGATTTCTAAGTGGAAACTCCCTCAGTGCCGGCTTCTCTCTTACGGGAGAAACGACGCGATTCAGCCAGTATGGGCCTTTGGCCGGACATACTTTTAGGATCACGCTGAACCAAGCCCTTCCGGTCAGCGATCGATTCATCCAGAATACCACGGTTCAGCTTGATGTGCGTAAATATCTCAACATCGGATCGAACGCTCTTGTTGCCGCTCGATTTTTTGGTTTTGCCAGCAGGGGCAAAAATCCCTACATTTTCTATTTTGGCGGGAACAACGAAATTCGTACTGTCTACTACTATTCTCAAATCGGCAACGAGGGATGGTACGCCAACTTCGAATTCAGGTTTCCCGTCTTTACTTCGGCAACGACGCCGATCGGTCAAATCGGGCCCATTCGAGGAACACTCTTTCTTGATATGGGAAGAACAAAACTCAAAGGATGGCCGGCAAAGATGTTTAGATTTAGTGTGGATGATCCCTTTAATCCCTTGGTGCAATTCGACGCCATCGGCTCGTATGGATTTGGATTTCAATTCTTCTTTCTGGGATTTCCGATCCATCTCGACTTGGTCAAGAGGTTCGAAATTCCTGACATGAGCCATCCTTTTCAATTCAACGACCTTCGGGGTTTAGATGTTGGGAAATTAAAGGCGAAGCTCTGGATTGGATTTGATTTTTAAGCCAGTCTCTTCTTTTTTTAAAAAAAACTCACAATTGTCTTGAATTTCAAAAAACGGGGTGATAATATAGGCAGGCTTTTTTAGCAGCCCTTATCAGCAAATAGAGTTTTCCACATATGTGGAAATATCTGTGGAAATCCGAATCGCCAGCATGGAAAATCAAGATAAACAAAACCCTTGGCTTCAAATTCTAAAAATTCTTAAAGAACAAATTGATGCCAACAGCTTCGAAACTTGGTTTGAACCCACGGTCTATATCGGACAAGAGGATACAGATCTCTACATCAAGGTCCCCAATTCCTATTTTAGAGACTGGCTGTCTTTTCACTACACAAGTTTAATCCAAAATAGTTCCCAGGACTTATTCGGAAAACCACTCAACATAAAGTACATCTATGATGACTCTTCCTCCTCGTTCATGAGAAACTCCCCCCAAGAAAGGAAATCAAAACACGGGCCCCTTTTGAATCCCAACTTAAACCCGAATTATACATTCGAAAATTTTGTTGTCGGTTCATGTAATCAATTCTGCCATGCCGCCTCCGTCGCCATCGCAAAAAATCCGGCAAAAGCCTATAATCCTCTCTATCTCTATGGAGGAGCCGGACTGGGAAAGACTCATTTAATGAATGCTATCGGCCATCAGCTTCTCAATATCAACCGCCGACTCAAGATCATGTTCATCACAACCGAAAAATTCATGAATGATTTGATTAACCATCTGCAGTACGGAAAAATTCTTGATTTTCGAGAAAAATACAGAACTGTCGATGTTCTTCTTATTGACGATATCCACTATCTTGCTGGAAAAGAACGAACAAAAGAAGAATTTTTTCACACATTCAACCATCTCTATGATAATCAAAAACAAATTGTTATCTCCAGCGACTGCCCCCCAAAAGAGATCCCAAGCATCGAAGATCGGTTCAGTTCCCGGTTTGAATGGGGATTGATTGCAGATCTTAAACCTCCGGATATTGAAACCCGTATCGCGATCCTCAATAAAAAATCTAGTCTGGAGGGAATATATATTCCAGAAAGCGTTGCACTTTATATAGCAGATAAAGCTCATTCCAATATCCGGGAATTGGAAGGATATCTTCGCAGAGTTATCGCCTACGCCTCACTCAAGGGAGAAAAAATCGATCTCGATGTGGCAAAAGAAGCACTCAAGAGCCTGCTTGAAGCAGAAACAAATATTATTACCGTGGAAAAGATTCAAAAAATTATCAGCTATGAATATAAAATCAAGCTGTCTAAACTTAAATCAAAAAACAATTCTCCTACAGTGGCTTTTCCCCGCCAAGTCGCCATGTATATTTCTAGAAAATTGACACGAACATCTCTTCCCGAAATTGGAAAAAAATTCGGTGGAAAACACCATACAACCGTTCTCCACAGTATAAAAAAAATCGAGAGACTCAAGGAAAACAATCCAGATTTTAACAAAAAAATAAACAAACTAATTGAGTATATCCGTTAATATAACTATAAGTTAGGAAAGTTTTGCACATTTCATTTGCTTTTATTATTCTTATTATCTAATCTTTACTTATAATTAAATATATATAATAAGAAGAAAGAGTCGAAAAAAAAGGTGGAAAAAATGAAATTTTCAATCAAAAAAGAGGACATTCTCCAGGAACTCCAACTTCTTCAGGGAATTGTAGAAAAAAGAAGCACAATGCCTATTCTTGGAAATATATTGATGACCGCAGCTGAAAACGAAGTGGAGCTGACAGGCACAGACCTAGAAGTAGGCCTACAAACTCATTTTCAGGCAGAGGTGGAAGAGCCTGGTTCATTGACCATCTCTGGAAAAAAACTCTTTGAGATTGTCAGATCTCTAGCGGGAGGAAAAACGGTCCATTTTAAAGAAAGCGAAAACCTCATGATGGAAATCACTTCAGGGGACAGTCAGTTTAAGGTTCTCTGCTTACCCAAGGACGACTATCCTCAAGTTCCTGAACCAAAATTTGAAAAAAACATCGTTCTTCCTCTTGGAACAATGAGGACAATGATCGATCGAGTTTATTTCGCCATCACACAGGAGCAGAGATATTATCTCAATGGTGCCCTCATGATTCTCTCAGATAAAAAAATAGAGTTGATCAGCACGGACGGACATCGACTTGCCTATACATCATCTGTCCTTGAAGGGCTCAATTTGGATACCGAAATTAGGGGAATCGTCTCCAAAAAAACTCTGGGTGAAATGAGAAAATTTGAAGATGAAAAACTGGAATTTGACCTGGATGAAAATAACCTCTTTTTTAAGGTCAACAACAGAACTTTGATTTCCCGAATTATCGAAGGAAAATTTCCTAATTATGAGGCGGTCATTCCAAAAGATAATCCAATTGTCATTTCCATCGTAAGAGACGAAATTGCAGATGCCATCAGAAGGGTGTCTCTGCTTTCAACGGAGCGGTCAAAAGGGATTAAATTCAACATACAAAAAAATCAGATTATCCTTTTCTCATCAAATCCCGAGATCGGAGAAGCACGGGATAGAGTCGAAGTAGAATATGATGGAGAGGAATTTGAGATCGGTTTTAATTCGCAGTATCTTCTTGATTTTCTGACATCAGTGAAAGCGGAAAGGATTTGTTTTGAAATGAAAGATGAAAACAGTGCGACCCTGATGAGACCGGAGGTTGAGGAAGACGTTAAAGACATCTATGTTATTATGCCTATGAAAATCTAGGCTACCGTATTCATAAATAATACCGATTAGGGTCATTGCGAGGAGCCCCGCGACGTGGCAATCTTATGGGCCGATGCATTGCATCTGCAGCAACCTCGGCCCGTGAATAATTTAAGTTAAGTGAAATATAGATAACGATATGATTTATTGGATAATTTTTATCAAATGGCGGCATTTTTTATGGTGAATTTGCAGAACCGTTGATTTATGAATTATTCAGGTTGATCGATGGAGACGGAGAAGGGATATTCTTTTCCTAGAATTGAAAGAGTCCCGTCCGAATCCACAATTACGGCTCCATAATCTGGGAATTTTTCAAGGATGGTTTCAGGATGGAGAGACACGAAGAGTGCTGTTGATAAGGCATCGCAGAGGAGTGTCTCCGGACCCACAACGGTCATGCTCTGTTTGCCCTGGGCAGGATATCCGGTTTTTGGATTGAAGATATGATGGTACCGAATCCCGTCTTGGATAAAGAATCTCTGGTAATCTCCTGCGGTGGCCGCACCCAGATCCTGGATTTCAAGAACGCCGATAAATCCTTCCTTTCTGGGATGTTTGATGCCAATTTTCCATGAAGTTCCGGACGGATTTTTCCCCCAACAGTAGAGATCACCCCCGGCGTTAATAAATCCTTTAGTAATGCCGCTTTCTTTCATGGTCCGGGCCGCCAAATCAATCCCAGCCCCCTTGGCAATCCCACCCCAGTCCAACAACATCCCTTCCGGGAGGTCAAGAACGGTTTTCTGGTCGCGAATCTTGTCCATCCCGATGAGCCCGAGAGTTTTTTTTATGAGGCCGGATTCGGGAACACGATGGTCCCCATCCAGAAATCCCCAGAGCCTGGAAAGAGGAGCGATCGTAATATCGAAAACCCCATCGGATGCTTGGTGAATGGTGTATGCTTTTCGAAAGAGGACCAAAACTGCCAGCGACGAATAATCCTCTGCTTCAGGCGAAAAATATGTGTCGATATCCGTAAAGATGCGTTGAATGTCTTCCTGTGCCGAGAGAAAACGACTTTGAGACGTGAAGAGTTTCACTTCACAGAGAGTGTCAAAAAAGAAGAACGAGGCCGTGTGCCATTTCTCCAGGACTCCGCAGCGTGTACAAAGAACGCTCCCGAATAGGACAAAGATAAGAATGCCTCTTCCTCTGAATTTTCTCATCTTTTTGTTCTCTTATTGTGATAAAAAATAAACATTTTATCAACTTACCTGTTCTGCTTGAGATGAAGGCGGGACCCCTCCGCGGCGCACCTCCGTCCTCGCTCCGATCGCTGTGCGCAGAGATACGCCGCTTCGCCCTTCCTTCATCTCTTTCAAGACAAATCGGACTGTAAGGGACGCATTCTTTACATAGCACCTTCAGCAGAGTCGGATGGACGTCGAGAAGTGTGTCTCCGCCCGGAGCTTCAGCGAGGAATGGAGACATACCTCGTAAGGGTTCCGTCCGACTCTAAAAAAAAGGGCGGGCAGTTTTTATGGACAATTCAGGTTTATTGACAAAGCGAAATATTCTTTATATTGTGGGAGGACTCAAAAGTGAAGGAAGAGAGAGAAGAATGAGCGTAAAAATACGATTGGGATTTATGATGTTCCTGCAGTATGCTATCTGGGGGGCGTGGGCCCCGGTCTTGTCTGAATACCTTATCAATGATTTGGGCTTTTCTGGATTCCAGAGCGGCATGATCTACAGCCTCCTGCCGCTGGCGACTATCATTGCCCCATTTATCGGAGGGCAAATTGCGGACCGGTATTTCTCAAGTGAAAAATTCATCGCTCTCTTGCAGCTGACAGGAGGCGGCCTTCTTATCGGGGTGTCTTTTGTCACGAATTACAAAATAATGATGTGGTTGATGTTTGTTTACTGTATCCTCTATGCGCCAACTCTGGCTCTCACCAATTCGGTGGCGTTTATCAACCTGAAAAAATCCGACAAGGAATTTGGCGTCATCCGCGTTTGGGGAACCCTTGGTTGGATTGCAGCGGGCCTGCTCCTCGCAGGGTGGAGAACCCTAGCGGGCTCTAACGAAGGACTGACGATGCAGGGAGATACCCTCCTTCTTGCGGGGATCTTTTCCATAATCATGGGATTTTTCTCCTTTGGTCTGCCTCATACTCCTCCGCAAAAAGAGGGTACGAAACCATGGGCGTTCCTGGAAGCCTTAAAGATGTTGAAGGACAAAAACTTCCGGATCTTTATAATCATCTGTTTTGTAGTCGCTACGGAATTGATGTTTTATTACATTCTTACGGCCCCGTTCTTGACTTCGGACAAAATAGGGGTTCCTGGAGCCAGCGTGTCGGGAGTGATGGTCATTGCCCAGGTGGCAGAAATTTTTGTTATGCTTTTACTCCTGCCTCTATTGATTTCCAAAATAGGAATTCGTAAAATCCTGGTTCTGGGAGTTTTGGCCTGGCCCGTGCGTTATATTATCTTTGCCGTAGGAGCGCCCAGTTGGCTGGTGATCGCATCCCTGGCTCTGCACGGCTTCTGTTTTGTTTTCTTCTTTGTGGCGGCTTTTATTTACACGGACATGGTGGCCCCCCGGGATATCCGGCATTCGGCTCAAGGCCTAATCACCCTGGTTACGTATGGATT
>SDBS01003782.1_pt1 | contig 14849 bp, 19 predicted proteins | sample 2277091 | NCBI WGS metagenome assembly SDBS01 (sample SAMN10404972, study PRJNA504765) | marine sediment metagenome | isolation source: marine sediment core GS10_PC15, 163 cmbsf | place: Arctic Ocean: Southern Knipovich Ridge | collected 2010 | reverse complement strand
ATTCAAATATTTACAAGGTTTCTTACCTGGCTATATGAATTAGCAGTTGTGGAGTTTGAAACAATAGGTTTTTTGGACAAATTCAGATATTTCAAAGAACTTTTTTAAAGTCGTAAAGTAGAAATAGTTACTATAGTAAAAAAAACAACAATTTTCATTCCTATCAGGGGATGTATAACAAAAAATTACTTCATCAGTTTGGAACATCTTATTTAGATGATCCAGATCCCTGTATAACAGATATAGTCTGTTATGCAGCGGATCGGCGAAGTAATTTTACACAAATACATCAATTTCCAGAGGTCAAATCGTCGCTATAACAGAAATAATTTGTTATACAGCGGATCGGTGGAGTATTTTTATGTTAATACATCAATCCTCAGGGATCAGATCGATGCTATAACAGAAATAGTCTGTTATGCAGTGGATCGGCGAAGTAATTTTACGCAAATACATCAATCTCCAGGGGTTAGATCGTCGCTATAATAGAAATAGTCTGTTATACAGTGGATCGGTGAAATAATTTTATGTTAATACATCAATTTCCAGAGGTCAAATCGCCGCTATAACAGAAATAGTCTGTTATACAGCGGATCGGTGGAGTATTTTTATGTTAATACATCAATCTTCAAAGGTTAGATCGTCGCTATAACAGAAATACTCTGTTATATGGAGGACCCGGATGCAATCATCATAAAGCTTGAAAATATATGAGTAAAAACCATCGTACAACACTTTTATATTACATTGCTGCCAATGGTTAATTTGAGGTAATAGACCATAAACAAATAAACGGACGTTTATTTAATAGTTTTGAGAGTTAGTACCTATCACTTGTAACACTGTAGAGTTGTCTAAAGCAGCTTAACAGCATTTTTCCTCTTCCTGTATTGAAGGGCATTTTACCGAACCGTAACTGCAATACACACAACAGTCACCCTGTTGCGGTTTTAGTAGCGTCTTACAGTTTTCGCATTCATAAAAAAACTGGCAAGAATCAGATGGCATCTCTTCTTGCTTCTTGTGTCCACACTCTGGACAAGTAATAGTGGATTTTAATTGTATCACTTTCATGATTAGAATTATTCAGTGGGCACTGCACTTATAAAATATTTCTTTTGAAATTTTAAAGCCACATTGACAAGAAGGATAAGTACAGGGACTTCAACCAGGGGACCAATAACTGCCGCAAATGCCTCTCCTGAATTAATGCCGAATACTGCTACTGCCACTGCAATCGCCAATTCAAAGTTATTGCTGGCAGCAGTAAAGGCAATAGTTGTTGTCTTAGGATAATCTGCACCGATCCGTTTACCCATGAAAAATGAAACAAGAAACATGACCACAAAATAGATAATCAGGGGTATAGCAATCCTCACAACATCCAAGGGTATCTTCACGATATATTCTCCCTTCAAAGAAAACATTACCAAAATAGTAAAGAGCAATGCTATAAGTGTAAGTGGACTTATTTTTGGAATGAATTTTTTATGATACCACTCTTTATTCCTGACCCTGACTAATATGTAGCGAGTAAGAAAGCCTGCTATGAAAGGAATACCCAGGTAAATAAATACACTTTTGGCAATTTGTCCGATGGTTATATCTACAACAAATGACTCAAGTCCAAACCATTTAGGTAGCAGTGTAATAAACACATATGCGTACAAAGAAAAGAACACAACCTGAAATATGGAGTTAAATGCTACCAAACCTGCAGCATATTCATTATCCCCCCTGGCAAGGTCATTCCATACGAGTACCATTGCTATACACCTTGCAAGTCCAATCAAAATAAGACCTGCCATGTAATGAGGATAGTCCCGCAGGAAGATTATGGCTAAGACAAACATTAATATTGGACCTATCAGCCAGTTCTGGATCAATGATAGCAGCAACACTTTTCTATTCCGAAACACATCCTTCAGTTCCTCATACCTAACCTTGGCAAGAGGCGGGTACATCATTACAATTAAACCAATGGCAATGGGAATATTTGTTGTTCCCCTGCTCATTCCATTCCAGAATTGTGCGATATCAGGAAAAAAATAACCAGATAAAACACCTGCCAGCATAGCGGTAAAAATCCAGATAGTAAGATACCTGTCTAAAAATGAGAGTCTTTTTCTATTTGTAGCCATCATTAATTTTTTAATCGTGCAATGTAAAATGTGTACATACTCTCCCTGATCTCATCCCTTATTCTTCTGAACTCCTCCATAATTTCCTCTTGTGATCCAGTAGCTTCCGCAGGATCTTCAAATCCAATGTGCAAACGGTGTTTCACATCCCCATTGAAAACGGGACAGTTTTCATTGGCATTATCACATACTGTGATTACAAAATCGAAAGCATCATTAAGGAATTCATCCACTAACTTAGGCTGATGTGCAGAAAGATCAATTCCGATTTCCCTCATTACTGTTACTGCTTTAGGATGTACTTCATTCTCAGGATGTGTACCGGCACTGTGGACTTCCAAATTATTATCATTTGATTTTAAAAAACCTTCTGCAATTTGGCTGCGGCAGCTATTGCCTGTACACAGTATCAATATTTTCATATTTTTTCATTAACAATTAAAACTTTCAGGTAAATTCAATTGATCGAATAATTCAGAAGAAACCTGCAAGAGATTATTAATGGCATCAGGATTAAGACAGTATTTGGTATTAATACCTTCTATGTGGCCTTGAATGAGTTCAGTTTTTTTTAATTCTGCAAGGTGCTGGTTAACTGTTGACCTGCTTAAAGGTAACTCATCCGAAATATCTCCTGTAATGCATGTTTTCGTCTCAGCCAGATATTTCAGTATGGCAATCCTCGCTGGATGTGCAAGTGCTTTGAAGTATTCAGCACATTTCTGAATGTCCGGATCAAACAGATCCGTTTTTGATTTTACCATAACCACAGATTTTCATGTACTTGACCTACCCTAAGTTTTCTTTCTTTAGCTATACCATATATTCTTGATACACTTGCATGTACAAATATTGTCGTCTGACACATTAGGGCTCTTAGTGTATTTTATAACGATTTTACATGACTATTAAATTCCTTTTCTGAAGATCAACGAAGCTCATAAACCGCATTTTAACAGGTTGTTGATAAGATTCGTTATTTTTCGGTAAACATTTAATGAATTTAACATATCATTGTAATATACTTAAAGCACCCTATCATGGAGCCATTTGATTATTTTGCATCTCGAGACCCTGTAATCAAAAAGAAGTACGATGCCCTGAGAGATTTCTTTTACAACAATGAAAGCGCGGATACTGTAGCTGAAAAATATGGTTATACCCTCTCAACGTTTTATTCACTTACAAAAGGCTTCAGGAGATTCCTTAATGAAAACCTGCAGGAGGACTATTTTTTCCGAAGCAGATCCCAGGGCAGGAAGCATAAAGAGCCGGAAGCAGGCATTGACCAATTGGTTATTGATATGCGCAAAAAAAATTATTCATCACAAGACATTCTTCAATCACTGCAAGCCGCCGGGAATGTGGTCTCTTATCAATATGTTTATCAATTATTACGATCCGAGGGTTTTGCAAAATTGCCTCGCAGGGGCAAACAAGAAAAGGCATCCCTGGAGACTCCGAAGCTGAAGGCTCCCATGTCGGAACACATATCTTTTAAAATTGAAAGTTTTATAACCTCCTCGGCCGGACTATTATGTTTTATGCCGTATATAAACAAATATGGCATCAGCACGTTGATCGAACACTCAGGCTATCCCGGAACAAAGCAAATATCAACCCTATCGTCCATTATGTCGTTTCTTGCACTGAAGTTGAATAACATCAGGCGTTATAGTTGTGATGACCTATGGTGTATGGACAGAGGGTGTGGGCTGTTTGCCGGTCTTAATGTCCTGCCCAAGAATGCATGGTTCAGCTCCTATTCACACAGGGTTACACGAGAGGTCAACCTTGCATTGTTGAAAGGGCTTCACCAGATATGGAGTGACAATGGGCTTCTTACTGACACATCGAATCTTGACTTTACAACAATACCTTATTGGGGAGATGACAGCCACCTGGAAAACAATTGGTCGGGAAAAAGAAACAAGGCATTATCAAGCATGTTGGCTGTCCTGGCTCAGGATCCGGATTCCGGTATTATTGATTATGGCGATGCTGACATTATGCACAAAAACGAGTCGGGAGTTGTTTTAGAATACCTCGATTTTTATATGCAAACAGCCAGTGGTGGCCAAGAGCTTAAATACCTTGTTTTCGATAGTAAGTTTACCAATTACCAGAACCTTTCCAAACTGGACGATGAGAGTATTAAGTTTATTACAATACGCAGGCGTGGAAAAAAGATTACCGAGGAAATCAATAATATCCCCAGGGTAAAATGGGGGAAAATAAGGGTCGAGTCATCCGGATTAAAAAAGAGGACATTAAGGGTCCATGATGATACCATTACCCTGCCAGGCTACAAGGATAGCCGTGGGAAAGCCAAACCAATAAGGCAAGTGGCCATAACAGGACACGGCAAGATCAAGCCGGCGTTGATCATCACCAATGATTTTGACATAAAAACCGAAGCCCTTGTCAGGAAATACGCACGCCGCTGGTTGGTCGAGAAAGGTATATCAGAGCAAGTTGATTTCTTTCACCTTAACAGAGTCAGCTCTTCGATGGTAATAAAAGTAGACTTTGACCTGACCATGACCATTCTTGCCCATAACATTTACAGACTCTTTGCTTTGGACCTCGAAAGGTATGCCCATCTGTCAGATGAAAAGATATACGAAAAGTTTGTGGCCATACAGGGGAAGATCTCTATCAATGAAACAGAGATAATCGTTGATATGAAGAAGCGGCGGGATTTACCTCTTATCCTTGAAACAATGAACAATTACAAAGAGATTGAGTATGATATCTTCGGGCGTAGGATAATGAAATTTACCGGGGCGACATCCTCCTGATTTTAGGGTGTCATTTTAGACATGAAAATCTGTGATAACCGGTTATTTTGATGACGTAAATATACAACAAAATGTTCATTCGTCGTATATATACGTCATAAGTTATATCGGTTAAGCGTATGCACAGTTGATGGTTTTGCGCTGAAACAGAACATCACCAGGTGTTCAGGTACATGGTGCGTATGTAGCCCTTTTTTCTGTTATTATTGGTTACTTTCCTGAAGTTAAAAGTTATTGGATTTTTGATAAATATGTATTCCGAAATGCAAGATAAGTGACAACCAATTGTGTATACTTAATGTTGTGCGTTCGTGCATCCTTGAATTTTTCATTCAGAAACTAATTACCAGCTTTGTTCTCTTTATTTTCCTTTCATTAGTTTGTAATGTACATCCGAAAAGATTTTATGTCCGGGCGATTCTGTGTGACATGGAGTGCAGCTCATTATGCCACTGGTATTGCCCAATTTGCCCTCTTTGCCGTGACATGTCATACATTTTCTAACAGTTTCATCGTCGTGACCCCTTGTAATGTAAGCATTATTAAAATATTCGTTTAGGACGACAGTTATCTGAGCTGCCACATCCCCTGTCAGACGGCGGCACCTTTCTTTACGCTGTTCGCTAGAAACTTTGAATCCAGCTGCCTTTCCCCAGTTTGTGGTGGATCCATGGCATAGAGTGGATCTGGATTCAGATGCGAGAGGTGTAAAATCCAAAACAGGAACCTGAGGTCTGAATTCCGGAAGTTTGGTTTTTTCATACCATCGAAAAAGCCCGGTGATGAGACTGTCCTGCATCGTTTTCTCGGCTACAATCAACCCTATGAGTGCTGCTGCTCCGTTTAGTATACCGCAGATAGTACCGAAGCCACCGATACCGCCATGGCCATATTTCATCATATGGAAGGGAAATGAAGCATAGGGCTCACCTAATTTATCAGCTAATTGAGAGACTACACTTCTGAAAGTAGCATACATGCAGCTCCCACTTTCATAATGTTTGTAAGCTAATTCAGCAGTTACAGCAGGATCTAATGGGGTGTACATCCAATTGAATTGCGCTTCTTTGTATTCCAGTTTTTGCGGTTTTTCCTCAGACTGGTATTTTGGCTTGAAAGCATTCGAGAGTGTGAAAATGCACGCTCCACTTCCTGCTATAGCACCAGCAGCTATTTTCATTGCTTTACGTCTATTCATTTTTGTTTAGATAAGAAGGTTTTGATTCAACTAATTTTATGTTTTAATTTATCTTTGCATGACCCACAACTTAATGTATGATTCATCAGCCTTAATAATAATATCTAAGGCTTGATTTTATCATACAATCCCAGAAGCCTGGTTTCGTAGATCGATTTTATTTCTGCCTCATGTTCGATGATTGGTTTAACAGGAATAAGATCAATCACCTCCTCTGGTTTAAGTCCGGAATCATACAGAAGTGCAATTGATTTTTTTAGGGTTGACTTTATCGTTTTTTCAGCTTCGATTTCCGTTAATCCTGTTTTAATAGCAATTTCCTCCATGGCTTTCCATTGAAACCAGAAATAAGTGGGTAACATTGCAGAAACTATGGCATATCCTTCCAGTTTAGCTTCATCAACTTCGAAAGTCTTTCCAAGTGCTTTGAATGTGTCCATAAATAGTTCCTTTTCCTCTATCATAAACGCATCGTGAAAGGTAATCGGATTATATCCTTTGTTAATGTAGGATGTAGCATTTGGAATCATCCTCACAACTTTCCTGATTGATAATGAGTTTGCAATTTTGTCAATTGTGATTTTAGGGGCCAATGAGAGCATGGTTGTATTGTCAGCAACACTTCCTTTTATGTTTTCCAGAGTTTCCATGACAACGGGAGGATGAACTGCAATAATGACAATTTCCTGGGAGGCAGGTTCAGTAACAGAATCTGAAATCTCAATTTCAGGGTAGCCATCTTTCAAGGCGCTAAGAACTTCCTGATTTGTGTCGAAGACTTTGATCGAATCGAACAAGACAGATTGGTTTTTGAAGGCTTGAAGAAAAATTTTGGTTATCCTTCCGCCCCCAATGAAACCTAATGTTTGTGTTTTCATAATCAATTAGTTTAAAGGTTTGTATTAAATCTAAGATTTTGGAATAGTATTATTAGAATAAATGAATTGGGTCTCATTTTGCTTCTCGGACAAGTACCAGTACAGAGGTGCCGGAGAACACCAGGGACCTCCATAGTTACCTGGAGTTGAGACCCATTGCATTCTTTCCATTTGAACATCAAGGAGCATTCCCCCTTTTCCCTGCTGAAAACGGTAGCCTTTGGTGATAAGTTCATAATCATGACATTTGCCACATGTTTGCTTCGGAGAATAGGGTTTTCCGGCATTTAGATTCCTGGAGGGATCAATGGGGTCACCTTCTTCTGTTAAGAGGTAGAAAGGAGGGCATACACCCTGGGTAGAAATGTCCTCTGCAAAATTGGATACAAACCGGTTTTCAGGTTTTTCAGAATACAGAGCAATAAAAACAACTGCAATGGTAATAACAATTGTAATCAGAATCATTGAGGGAAACATTTTTGTTTTCATAGTCTAATATTTAATTATCAGGATAATTTCAAATTGAATCTATACAATACTTGCAGAGAGATCCAGAAAGCATTTCCGGGATCATCCGATTCCGGTGTCCGTGCATCTCCCAGCACGAAATATCCCATGGCGGTAACAAACTGCCAATTCTCATTAAAATCGTATTTCGCAAACAGATCAAATTCATCCCCGAGGTGATTCTTTCCGGAAAGTAATTCCAGGTTACCGTTGATTTTTAAATTTTCGGGGTGAGGAATATTGAAACGGTTATATTTCAGCTCAAGACGCACTCCTTTAGTGGGAAAGAATTCTATCATGAACTCCCTGTCATCAAGGTTGCTCCATTTCACCAGGTTCATCCATCCGTAGTACCTGTCTCCTGCTCCGAATGCCGGATCAAACTTCTCAACCCTTTCGGTATTGGGATTATTTCCAGAGGCATATGTATATCTGAAAGTCAGACACGGCCGCCAGGTTAACTGATTAAAATGATAGCCAAATTTTAAGAAAAGCCCGTAAGCGTTGACTCTTATACTATTCTCTCTGCCATATTCATAGGTTCCACTGACCTCATATTTCCATGCCAGGCTTTCAGGATCATAAAGACGAAAGCCAAACCAATTCCGGCTGATGCTTTTATCCCTGATATAGTCTGCGCTTCCCTGGTTTTTATGTGCTACATAAAAATCAGTGTTCATAAAACCGGTAAGTCTTATTTTGCCATGCACACCTCCTCCGATATATTCTGTATGAGTAAAAGGCAAATATGTTTTATTCGGATCATGAATTTTGGTCCCTCCGAACCAGATCCCTCCTGTCCACCTTTTTCTGTCAACAATCAACCTAACTGCATCCCAGCTCCAGCGACCGGTATTTCCCCAACTCCCCGGTCCAAAAATCCGGTAATCTGTAAAAGCTATTTTTTGCCTCCCGGCGATGACAGAAAACATTTCCAAAATGCTGTCTATCCTGATATTGGCATCATAGATTTCAAAAAATTCCTCTTGAGGATTCATAATATAGAATGGCCTCTGCGTGTTGTCCTCCCTAATTTTAAATGCATCCGGTTCTTTTGTATTGCTTAGGGACCATCCAAATGCCCTTGAGTCCTGGAGATGAACAGAAAGCCTTATTCTATTACACACACGGAGTGTTGTTCCTGCTATGATCCTTTGAAGGAGAATATTGTCGTTAGGATTTCCAACTACGGGCTGACTACCGTATTCCCTGGCATTTATATTGTGCCATTTTTCAAACCGATGCCTAATACTCCCATCGAAAGAGCATTGTAGAGCTGAAGAACATTGGGCTAATATGAAATCAGGGCAAATAAAAATTGCATAGAAAAGGATATTAATAATTACAATTCCGTATTTCAATGTATTTTTCATTTTCCTTCATTAATTATTTCACGCCTTTTGATTTCAGTACTTTTACTAATTCTTCTTCAGGGAAAAATCCCTGGTGCCTGAAAAATTCTTTACCATTTTGGTCCAGAAAGACCTGGGTGGGAATAACTTCAATGGCATATTGATCTGCAAAAGGACTTCCTTCTGCAGTCCATACATCGTAAAAAACGACCTTCACTTGCTCACCATACTTTTCTTCAACTGATTTCATGACCGGTTGCATTTGCTGACAAGGTATACAGCGCACCGAACCAAGTTCAATAAATGTTACCAGGTATTCTTGGTTACGAGTTTGATTAGTGCTATCCTTAGGACTCTGCTGCTTTGGGTCTTGTTTTGATAAAATTGGTTCCTGTATAGTTACTGTCTTATCCTGCCCACCACCAGACATATTACATGCTGAAAGAACCAGGAGAAATCCAAGGCTCATTGTAAATAGTGTGTTTCTGTGTATAGTTCTCATTATTAAATTTTGATAATATTTGATTCTATTTTGTTTTAACTGGCCTGGATCTACTGCTTAATTCAGTTTCTTTATTTTTTAAAAGAGCTAATGCATTCTTTTCTTTTTCCTTTCAAACCTTCTATGTTCTGAAAAAAATCAAGAAACACCGTTTTTATCTGGGATATATTTCCATCATGTATCCTATAATTCAGGCAAACACCCTCGGTTGTACAAGTAATCAGGCCCACTTCCTTAAGTTTAGCTAAGTGTTGAGATACAGTTGACTTGCATAAGGGTAAACGTTCAGAAATATTTCCGGCCGGACAATTATGGTGTTCTGACAGATGCAACAAAATCTGGACCCTGGCCGGATGGGAAAGGGCATCCAGTAGAGTCGAGAGTTTTATGGAAATTTCCTTGTAATGCAATGGCTCTGCATCATTTTCTTGAAATTTTTCTGGGTTTGTCATTTTTTACAATTTATCTTCTGATAATAATTGAAGTGTGTTGGCAACTGTGTCGTTCACCACGGCCTGTTTCATGTAGCGGGCAACCATTATTGCTTCGGTAATTTCCTGGTTGGTAATACCAGCAGCTTTGGCCTGCTTAACCCACATACGGGTACAGGTATCGGAATTCAGAACAGCTGCTGCTGCAATCCCAGCAAGAAGTTTATACTTTTGGGGTACAGCCTGATACTTTTCATTTTCGAAAAGTAAGGCTTTCCCGTCCACCTGTTGTTGTGCAAATTCGGGAGCAAACTCCCTCAATAAATCCATAGGGTTTTTTCTGTTTTCCATATCGTTATAATTTATAGTTGACTATCAGGGCTGCATATGCTCAATGATTTGTTTCATGGATGGGACATACCCTCTGGCCACAACCTGATCATTGATCACCAGGGTGGGAAGCAGCCAGGTATTATATGTAACCATCTCATCCATCGAATCAATGATCTTAATATTGGCTTTAATCCCATGAACTTCTGCTGTTTCTTCCACCCTCGCAATCATCCTCCGGCATTTTCCACATTTACGGTTGGGACAAAGTATTATTACCTGATTTTTCAAATTATAAAATCAATTGTTGGTGATATAATATCCTTCATTAATTACTGATCTTTATCTTCATAAATTTCAAACAATCTATTTTTAAAAAAATATTCCATGATATAAGCAATAGCGGTAATTGCCGGGAGGGTCAGAAGTATCCGTAACAGGGAGAACTTTACTCCCAGGAAGCCTATTTCAAACATCAGCATGGGGATCTTCATGGTGGAAAATGCTCCCAGGTAAAGAAAAATATTGAACCGGGTGCAACCCTTTTTCCAGAGGGTATAAGCAACCGGAAATGCGGCATAGAGAGGACCAGCCTGCATAAAAGCCAGTAATGATACAAGTACACTGCCCCTTATCCCGGAATCCTTACTAATGAGCTTCTGAACCTTCTCCCTGGGTACCCAAACATCAAACAATCCCAGGAGGATAAACATCAAGGGCAATAGGGTAATAAGTTCAATTATGAATGTCCTGAGATTTCCTTCTGCAATTTCTATTCCGGGGACATATCCCGAAATATATGAATACACCATAAACAGGGAGAAGGCAACTATGAGTGCGAAGTTAATCCAATGTTTTTTGATGAATTTCATAATTCTTTCCTTAAAACAGGTTCCATAACAGGCCCATAAGAAGGCCAACCAGTAAGGCAAATACCAAAGCCAGCGAATTCCTGGCAAGAGCCACTCGCAGACCGAAATAACGTGCCTCCACTGGAAGGGTCATGATACCCACCATCATCAGGGTGGTGATAAATATGGCAATCACAGGATATCCTACACCAGTCTGCACCAATACCCCGGCCATGGGGTAGGCAATAAATCCCTGGATTAATGAGATGGAACCAATTAACGCGGCAGCAATATATCCTCTGATACCACTTTCATCACCAAGCCATACCGCCATTTTTTGTTCTGGAACAAGGTATAGTAAAATACTAACCACAATGATGACAGAAAGGATTGTGGGTAAGATCCTCAGAAACATCTGAATTCCTCTTTTCAGTCCTTGCCATGTCTTTTTCCGATCCCCTAAAAGGGATATTACCAAACAAATAGCGGTAATGATCAGTAGCAGTTTCATGGTTTACATTACTCCGTAAATTAATCCAGATATTGTGGCCATTACAACAACCAGCAAGACGTAGACGATTGTTTTTTGTGTTCCGATCACTCCCCGGATGACCAGCATGTTGGGTAGCGATAAGGACGGTCCTGCCAGTAACAAAGCCAGTGCGGGTCCCTTTCCCATTCCTGCAGATATCAGCCCCTGTAATATGGGTACTTCAGTCAGTGTTGCAAAGTACATGAATGCGCCTACTATTGAAGCAAAAAAATTAGAGAACACTGAATTGCCTCCAACGAGCCTCGCTACCCATTCGTTAGGGATAATTCCTGCCATGGCAGTTTCACCATGTGTGGATCCCAGCAGAAAACCTGCAATGAGGACTCCAATAGCCAGGAGGGGCATGATCTGCTTAGCAAAATCCCAGGTCGACAGGGTCCATTCCTTGTTTTCAGGCTCATTCTTATCCAGCAGGGTAATTACAGCAAGAGCAACCATACCAACGATCATGGGTATCATAGGTGAGGAACTCAGAAATGCTGAAACAGTTGTAACAATAGCTGCGAGGATCACATACTGCCATTTAAGTTTTAAAATATAGATCAGTGAAAAAATAAGAATGACTGCAAAAGCCGATGTGATATACCATTTATTAGCCCAGAGCCAGTACCAGCCACCGGTTGTCACTCCATCAGCAGGTTTCCCCCAATTGGCAAAAACAAGGATTAAAACCAGTGTAAAAAAGTGGAGGGCAGTCTGCCACATGGGACGCTTTTCCGGCATATCAGGAAAGTTAATCTGCTCCTCCCGTTTGGCTCTTTCCTCCTTCCGGTAAATAAGGGACATGACCGAACCAATAACAATTGCAAATACCACTGCACCAATAACACGGGCAAGTCCCATTTCAAATCCTAAAATCCTTGCAGTTAGTATGATAGCCAGAATATTAATAGCCGGACCTGAATATAGAAACGCAATGGCAGGTCCAAGTCCCGCGCCCCTTTTATGAATGCTGGAGAAAAGAGGTAGTATAGTACAACTGCACACCGCCAGTATGGCGCCTGAAACCGATGCAACAGTATAGGCCACCCATTTTTTGGCTTTCGCCCCAAAATATTTCATTACAGCTCCCTGACTTACGAATACAGCAATGACACCAGCAATGAAAAATGCCGGCAACAGGCACAAAATAACGTGCTCCTGTGCATACCATTTGGTAAGATCAAACATAGCCATGATTGCTTCTTTAAACCTTATTTGTTCAAGAGGCATAAAAAAAGCAAACACGAATACAGCTGTTATCCAGGATAATATCTTAATCTCCTTTTTCCACTCCATCTTTAATCAATTTTTCAATTTGAAAATCACATTTATTAAGTATGTTCGTAATTAGACGAACGATTCGGTTAAATTTTTTTAGAAATAGATTATTACTACATAATAGACACCCACAGCAATAAAAACAACAGATATTACTCTGCGGAACCATATTTCAAATATCTTCAGCCTGGTGTATAACCTGCCGACGCCTGATACTGTATAGGCCAGCAGCCATGCAAAAATAATTACGGGAATTCCGGTAGCCACAGCAAAAACAACTGGAAGATACAGGCCGGAGGCACTGCTAATCGTCATTGGAATAAGCATTCCAAAATACAGGACACCACTATAAGGACAAAATGCCAATGCAAACACGATCCCCAGTAATAATACATCCCAGTAGGTGTTAGTCCCGGTTTCCTGAAAACGCCTGGTTATCTTGCTGAGTCCGGGAAATTTTATCTTAAGGATATCCAGCATAAGGAGACCAATAATAATTAAAAGTGGGCCTATGATCTTCTCTCCATAAAGTTGGAAAATTCCGGAAATCTTGAACTGGTCCGCACCTATAAAAATGATTACAGCCAGTAAGGTATATGAAACAGCCCTGCCGAGTGTATAGACCAGCCCGTTTATAAAGACTTTCCTTTTGTCTTCAACATCTTTGCTGATAAAACCGATTGCAGTAATGTTAGTCGCAAGGGGACAGGGACTGATGGCAGTCATCAGTCCCAAAAGTAATGCAGTCAATACAGGTATGGAACTATTTTCCAGTAATGTACTAAGAAACTCTTCCATTATTTGAAGATTTCTTGCTTACAATAATGAGTTGACTTTTTCCGAAATAATTTGTTTGAGTTTTTCAGGATTGCTCCGGGCATACATAAAGCCTTCGTTCGTTATGTTAATTTTGGTATCTCCACTAACAATTAATAATGTTTGTCCGGAAATAGATAAATCTTCGCCTTTGTCTTTTCCCGCCTGTTCATCCAGGTTATAACCGGTAAAGGATATCGTTTCACCATACAATTCTACAATCGCCTCCTTTGATACATCCTCAACAGCCTTGCATGTTACACACCTGCGTGAATAATGGAAATAAAAAACTTCAACTTCACCGGTTTTGGAAACTTTAGAGTTTTTTTCGCTGTTATCAATTTGAGCCTGGCATGATAAATTCATGCTTAAAATTGTAACTGCGAATAATAATACTTTAATTGTTTTCATTAGTCTATTTATTTTGGGTTAATAAACTTTTTAATTCATCCTTTGAGGGAATCCTCCCTGATAGGACAACCTTTTCATCGATTACAAGTGCAGGTGTATGCATGATACCGTATTCCATTATTTTTACGATATCTTCCACCTTGGAAACATCAGCAGCAATATCCAAATCCGCCAATGAATTAATTACTTCCTTCTCAAGTGTCTTACATTTGGGACAACCAGTACCTAATACTTTAATTTCCATGATTAAATTTTAATTGTTACAAATTCATTCGTAGTTCGCAAAACATCGAACAATAAAATTAAATTTTTTTTATTCCTGTAATAATTCTTTAAATAAAAATTGGGCCTCTTCCCAATTTTTCTTGTTGATACAATACTTAATCTTTGGAGCTTCAATTTCTCCCTGAATTAAGCCTGCCTCTTTCAACTCTTTTAGATGTTGAGATAACGTGGATTTGGCGATGTTTAAATCTTCTGTTAGGTCTCCACTATAACAACAGTTCTGACTGACAAGTAGTTCAAGTACGTACATTCGAACGGGATGCCCCATTGCCTTCGCATACCTGGCTTTTTTCCTTTGCTTGTCCGTTATAATTTCTTTTTTATTCATACTGTTCGCAAAATACCGAACAAAGATAAAGATTATATTTGGTTTCCAAAATCTATACCAATTAATATTTGCAGACATTATTATCTTTAGTAAAATCGGAATACTCCCATTTCTCCGAGACACTCGTAAATAGAGAATCCTGGATGATATGTAGGATGAATTCTTATATAAACCCAAAAATCTTACACCAGGATTTTGCACTAAA
>SDBS01003780.1_pt1 | contig 14857 bp, 13 predicted proteins | sample 2277091 | NCBI WGS metagenome assembly SDBS01 (sample SAMN10404972, study PRJNA504765) | marine sediment metagenome | isolation source: marine sediment core GS10_PC15, 163 cmbsf | place: Arctic Ocean: Southern Knipovich Ridge | collected 2010 | reverse complement strand
GTCGGCCCAGCCGACGAAATGCCGCACCTTGACGAAATTCGCTTGATTTCTTGCCGCAGTTCGAAGAGAATGAATGAGTGTTCATTCATCTTCAGTTCCTCAGTTCTCTTTTCCAAGGAGGCCCTTCGTGGATTACAAAGTCGACCTGCGTGACGTAAAGTTCCAACTCTTCGAATGGCTGAGGCTCGGCGAGCTACTCGAGGCGGAGAAATACGCCGACTGGGATGCAGAAAACGTCGAGATGGTTCTCGACGAAGGGCTCAAGATCGCCCAGGAGCAGCTGGGGCCGTGCAATGAGGACGGAGACCGGATCGGCGCCCAGTTTGCCGACGGCAAGGTGACCCTGCCGGAATCCTTCAAACCCGTCTACCAGACGATCTGCGAAGGGGGATGGATCGGCCTCCTCGCGAGTCCAGAGTTCGGCGGGATGGGTTTGCCGGAGACGGTCGGCACGGCGGTCAACGAGTTATTCAACGGCTCGAACGTGTCGCTGTCGCTGACCCTCATGCTGACCCGCGGCGCGGGCGCGATGATCGAGGGCTTCGGCACCGACGTGCATAAGTCCCTGTTCGTCGAGAAGCTATTCTCGGGAGAGTGGACGGGCACGATGTGCCTCACCGAGGCGCAGGCGGGTTCCGACGTCGGCGCCTCAACGACCAAGGCGGTCAAGCAGGACGACGGCAGCTACGCCATCTCCGGCGAGAAGATCTTCATCACCGGCGGAGACCACGACCTCACCGACAACATCATCCACCTGGTTCTTGCCCGCACTCCGGAGGCGCCGGTCGGCACCAAGGGACTGTCACTGTTCATCGTGCCCAAGATCAGAGTCAACGCCGACGGCACCCTCGGCGAGACCAACGACATCTACACCAACAACATCGAGGAGAAGATGGGCATCCACGGATCGCCCACATGTACCCTCGTCTTCGGTCAGAACGACGGTTGCCAGGGGTTCCTCCTCGGTGAGGAGCTGCAGGGCATGAAGCTCATGTTCCACCTCATGAACCCGGCGCGGATCGACGTCGGCCTTCAGGGCTCGTCCGCTGCCGGCGCCGCCCACCAGCAGGCGCTCTCCTATGCTCGCGAACGGCTGCAGGGCCGTAATTGGAAGGAGTTCAAGAACCCCGATGCACCCCAGGTCCCGATCATCGAGCACCCCGACGTGCGCCGGATGCTCCTCAGCTCCAAGGCCTACACCGAGGCCATGCGGGCCCTCCTCCTGCAGACCGCTTTCTATGTCGACATGTCCCACCTCACCGAGGGTGAGGAGGGCGAGCGCTACCAAGACTACGTGGAGATGCTGACCCCGATCTGCAAGGCGTGGTGCTCGGAGTGGGGCCTTCAGGTCACCCACTGGTGCCTCCAGGTCTACGGTGGTTATGGCTACACCTCCGACTATCCTGTCGAGCAGCTCATGCGCGATGTCGAGATAGCCTGCCTTTATGAAGGCACGAACGGCATCCAGGCGCTCGACTTCGTGGCCCGCAAGCTCCCCATGAACGACGGCAAGACCATCCGCGAGCTCCTCGGCATGGCCGAGAAGACCTTCAAGATTCTCCGCAGCGACCCCGAGATGATGGAGCCGGCGTGGATGCTGGCCGCGGCGTTGAAGCAGATCGAGACGATCTCCAAGGAACTCACCAAGCGGCCGGACGCCATCCAGCTCATTTTGCTCAACGCCCCGCCGCTGCTCGACATGGTGGGCACGGTTTTCGGCGCCCACCTCCTCATGGACCAGGCTATCCTCGCCAAGGAAAAGCTCGCCGCAATCCTCGACGAGAAGGGCGTCGGCACCGACGACAAGAAGGCCTACAAGGAGTTCCTCACGGGGCACGAGGAGGCCGCCTTCTACCACAACAAGATCCAGACCGCGATCCACTTCGCCTACCGTGCACTGCCGACGGTGGCCGCCAAGGGCGCTGCCATCCGGTCGGGCGAGAAGGCGCCGCTTTACGCGATCATGTAGCGATTCTCAGCGCACGAAAAAAGGCCCGCCACGCGAGTGGCGGGCCGTTTTTCGTGCGCTGAGAATCGCTGTTTACGAAAGTTCCCATTCGAGCAGACAATCGCAGAAAAGCGCGTCCACGCTCTGCATCTCGAACCCACGACGGAGCGTGGCCGCGGGCGACCCCGCGGCTGGCGGACACGGAAACGGTTAAAGCCTCAGGCGACCGTGACGTCCTTACACAGGTAAACGTCCTGGATGGCGTTGAGGAGCTCGACGCCATCCTTCATGGGTTTCTGGAAGCTCTTGCGGCCGGAGATCATACCCATGCCGCCGGCACGCTTGTTGACGACTGCGGTGGTGACTGCCTGTGCGAGGTCGTTGTCGCCCGACGCGCCGCCCGAGTTGATGAGGCCGGCGCGGCCCATGTAGCAATTGACCACCTGCCAGCGGGTGAGCTCGATGGGGTTGTCGGGGACCAGCTTGTCATAGACCAGCGGGTGCGTCTTGCCAAAGCCGATCGCGGTGTAGCCGCCGTTGTTCTCGGGCTGCTTCTGCTTGATGATGTCGGCCTCGATGGTCACGCCGAGGTGGTTGGCCTGGCCCGTGAGGTCGGCTGCCGCGTGATAGTCGACCCCGTCCTTCTTGAAGGCCGAGTTGCGCAGGTAACACCACAGAATACTGAACATCCCGAGCTCATGGGCCTGCTGGAAGGCGTCCGAAATCTCCATGATCTGCCGCCGGCAGTTGTCGGAGCCGTAGTAGATGGTGGCGCCAATTCCGGCCGCACCCAGATTCCACGCCTGCTCGGCCGACGCCCACAGGGTCTGGTCGAAGTCATTGGGGTAGGTCAGCATCTCGTTGTGGTTGATCTTGACGATGAAGGGAATCTTGTGGGCGTACTTCCGCGACACCGACCCCAGCACACCGAGAGTCGAAGCCACCGCGTTGCACCCGCCCTCGACGGCGAGCTTGACGATACTCTCCGGATCGAAGTAGATCGGGTTGGGGGCGAAGGACGCCGCGCCCGAGTGCTCGATTCCCTGGTCCACCGGCAGGATCGAGATGAAGCCGGTACCCGCCAGGCGCCCGTGGTCATAGAGGCTCTGCAGCGACCGCATCACCTGCGGCGAGCGGTCGGTCTGCGCGACAACGCGGCCCACGAAGTCCGGCCCCGGAAGATGGAGTTGGTCTCTTGAAATCCCCGTGCACTCATAGTCGAGCAGCGAGGCCTGGTCTCCGAGATGCTTGCGAATTGAATCAATCATGTTTCCTCCCATGTGCCGGGCCATTGTACACATGCGTGTTCGTCTCCGTGCCCGTGCCCGCCACCGCGGGCATGCGCCCGCGGTTACGGTCGCTCACCGGCGTGCCCTCGGAAATCCACGTTGGGTTGCTGACGGCCTTCGGCCGTTGCGAAGCACCGTCGACTGTGCTGGAAGCGCTCCACGTGCCGAGCACAGCCAGGTCCCTCGTACCGGGAAAATGCCGAGGGGCGGGCGGCAGATCCGAAATCTGAAACCTGAAGGACGCGAGTAACTCAAAACTCAAAACTAAGAACTCAAAACTGGTTGAGATGGCCGGGCGGCATTCCGAATTCCGAATTCCGAATTCCGAATTCACCCGCGTCCGTACCTCAGTCCAAAGAGCGCCGCCAAGAGCGTGCCCTTGACGACCGTCGTTGACGCAATGGCGAACCACACCGCCTCGACGCCCCAACCCTGCGACACGAGCCACATGGCGAGCGGCACCCGGACCGCGGTCAAACCGATCTCGATGATCGCCGGGACCGCCGTCCACTGGGCACCGGCAAAAGCACCCAGCAGCACCACCTCGGCGGCCATGAAGAGCTGGGTGAGGCCCACCAACAGGACGTATGTCGTTCCCGCCGACACCACGTCAGGATCTCCGGAGAACACCCCGATCGCCGTCTCCGGGAAGGCCACCAGCAGCGCCGTCACAGCCCCCACCGGCAGACAGGTGAGAAAAAGCGCCCGCCACGCCGAGCGCACCGCCCGGCGGGAGTCGCCCGCCCCCAGGTTCTGACCGACAAGGGTGGTCGCCGCCGCCCCCATGCCCGCGCACACGAAGTAGTTGAGCACCTCGAGCTTGTGGCCGATGCCGAGGGCCGCCACCGCCGGGGTGCCGAAGGAGGTGATCACCCGGGTCAGCAGGATGTACACGAGCGAGAAGAACGCACCCTCGAGGCCGAGCGGTAGACCGACCCGGAGAGCCCGCCATGTCTCGAATCGGGGCGGGCGCAGGAAGGCGAACGGCTGCGGCCGGATGCCGAGCCCGCCGAGCAGGACCCAACCCCACGCCGAGGCCACCAGCCACGAAAGGACGGTGGCCAGCGCCGCCCCCGTCACCCCGAGCGCCGGCAATGGACCGAGCCCAAAGATGAGCAGCGGATCGACGACCAGGTTCACAGCCGCGGCCAACGCCAGCAGCTTGAGCGGCGTTTTCGCATCGCCCACCGCGCGGAAGGCCGCCGACAGCCACACGAAGAGGAAGTAGGCGGGCATGCCGGCGAGAATCACCCACATATAGTGCAAGCCGTCTGCAGTCACCGTCGGCGACGTCCCCATAAAGGAAAAAATTGCGTGGCTCGAAAGCACGCCGGCGGTGGACACCAGGGCCGAGCCCCACACCGCCAGTGTCTGACCGGCCGTCGCCGCCCGGGCCGCCGCCCCGGTATCGCCTTCACCCACCGCCCGCGCCAGCACCGAGCCTGAGCCGGAGGCCGCGCCGTCGCCCAGAGTCTGGGCGAGCCACATCATGAAGCCGGCGGTCGAGGCCGCGGCCAGCGCCACCGGACCGACCCGGCCGAGCCAGAACGTGTCCACAACCAGGAAGCCCGCCTGCAACAGCGCCGCGGTCGCTGCCGGCACTCCGAGATGGAGGATCGCGCGGTCGATCGAGCCCGAGATCATGAGCTCGCGGTGGCGGAAAACATCGTTCGTCACGGTGGTGGAGGATAGCAGGCGCGCTTGGGGCGAATTCTCAATTTTGAATTCTCAATCCTCAATGCCGCCCACCTACCCATTTCGGAATTCGGATTTCGGAATTCGGATCTCCCGTCCATCCTCCATCGAGTCGCGACCGGGAAGGAGCGTTGAACAGAGATTTGGGAAGAGGATGCGCGGCCAGTTCCCGTGAGTCAGGGGCGGTCGTTCGCGAACGGGTCGACGATTTCAAGGCCGTCGAAGGTACGGCCGTGCTGGAGGTCCTCGGTGTAGAGGACCCGGCAGCCCGAGGCCAGGGCGGCGCGAACGATCAGGGCGTCCCAGATCGCGACCCCATGCAGGCGGTGGAGGTCGATGGCATTCAGCAGATCCTCCGCCGCAGGCCGAAAAACCGGGAGCGATGCGTAAACCTCGACTCGACGACGCACCGTGGCAGCCGCGAGACCCAGCTTTCTCGTCGCCACCGCGAAGAACTCGGTGAGAACCTGGGTCGAAAGCCTTCCTTTGCCGCTCGTCAGCGCAAATCTCACCAGATCTCTCGCGAGGGTCTGCTTCCGGCGGTCACGACGGTCGTCGGCGTAGACCAGGATGTTGGTGTCAACGAAGAACGGGCCGGTCATAGAGGTCCTCCCGCCTCCACCTGTGGCCGCCCGAGTCACCGGCGTCCTCGGCCCACAGGGTCTCGAGCTCGTCGAGCAGCACCTTGGTGGAGGACGCCGCCGTCGCCTCCTCAAGCAGGTGGCGGATCATCTGGTTCAGGGAGGTACCCTCGCTGGCCGCGAGCTTGCGCGCCCGCTCCACGAGACGATCGTCGATCGACAGCGTCACGTTCATGGGTACATATTATGTGCACACATATTATGTGTCAAGTAACCTGATTTCCAAATCCTCAGTTCTCAATTCCCACCCACCCGGCCGTTTCGGATTATCCGTCTGGTCTCCATTACCAGAGAGGGTGCGGCACAAGAAGAGCCACCTCGATTTCGATCCACGAACAATCCTCGTTGAGCAGCTCGCCACACCCTCCGAGTTTCCCAAACACGGAGGGGCGCTCCCCGTCGAGCTCGACCTCCACACCGAAATCGTCGGCGACGACCGCATGGAGGTGGTAATCGCCGCCACCACTCCGCTCTCCTCCCTCGCGTTGCTTCCACTCAACGGTGGACTTTCGGGTGACATCGACGTCTTCCTGGCGGTACACGACGAAAATGGTCAGCTCCGGGGAATCACGGAGGATCACGAGCGGATCTCTGTTCCTGGAAAACTCACGGAATCGAAACGCCTGCACGTTCAGCGGCGCCTTCTCGTTCCTGCAGCCGAAAACACCGTGACCGTTGCCATCTACGACCCGATCAGCGACCTCTCGGGCATGCAAAGCGCAGTTGCGAAACCGGGAGAGCAATAGACCGTCCCAACCCGCCGTTTTCGCGGCGTTCCGCTACGATCACACGCCCGGCAGATTTCTCAGTTTTGAGCGGTCAATTCCCAATGCCACCCGCTCACCCGGCGAAGCGGGAGGGCAGCGGGGAACTCAAGACTCATGACTCAAAACTAAGAACTTGCGACGATCTTCACCTCTTCGGTGAACTGGATGCCGAGTCGCTCGAGCTCTTCGAGCGCCGGCTCGTAGAACTCCTTCATCACCGGGACGATCACGCCCGGTTGGCTGAACCGGCCTTCGAGGATGAAGCGCGCGGCAACCGCCGCGGGCAGACCGACGGTGCGATTCATCGACGAGTCGCCGCCTGGGATGCCGAAATCAATCATGGTCGAGGTGATGTGCTCGGTGCGGTCTCCGAACTCGGCGACAAAGGTGTGCTGGAGCACGAGCATGTCGCGCTCACCCTCGCCGTAGGACATCTTCTCCAGCATCCGTGCGGTGAGGATATCGACCGGCGCCGTCGGTCCGGGCAGCGGGTCGCCACCGAGCAGGCCGAGCCACTCCATCTTGGCGAGCTCGGGGCCGTCGGCGTCGATTCCGAGATGCGCCGCCACATCAGCCTTGAGATTCTCCGTGCCGTCGACGCGGGCAAGCAACGCTGTCACATCGGCGTAGGTCTTACCTTCGAGGCCGTCCATCCCGTCGGTGCGCAGCCAACCGAGACGCGCCACCTGTTTCATCGTCGCGCACCAGCCTGGGAAGCGCAGGGTGCCGCGGAACATCACGTCGCGCGGGTCGATGCCGTAAACCTCGGTGTACGGCATGCTGTCGCGGTTTGGGTAGCCCTCGAGGGCCGTCTCCTCACCTTCGATCGCCACCGACACCGGCCAAACGTGATCGAAGAGCTCCACGCCGGGGACATCGACGACCTTCCCGTCGCGACGATAACAGGCATCGTTGAGACCGGCGAGCAGCACTCCGCGCGGGCTCCACGAGAACTTGTAGCCGAAGGGGTTGTCATTGGCCTCGGGCGCCGGCAGACCGCCACAGTAGGACTGGAAGGTGGTGACCTCGCCGCCATCCGCCTGTACCCGGTCGATCACCTTCATCGCGGTCATGTGGTCGATGCCGGGATCGACGCCGAGCTCGTTGAAGAGGATCACACCCTTTTCCCTGGCCTCGGCGTCCAGCGCCGCCATCTCGTCCTTGACGTACGAGGTGGTCACCATGTGCTTGCCCTGCTCGAGGCAGGCCCGGGCCACCTGCGGATGGAACTGCCACGGCAGCAGGCTCACCGCCACGTCGTGGTCGGCGATGATCTCCCCGAGGCGCTCGAGCTCGACAGTGATGTCGTAGGCCATCGGAGTGCCGTTGGGGTGGCCGTTGAGAATGTCCTCCGCCTTGCTCACCGTACGACTGGCGACCGTGACCTCGAATCCATGATCCAACAGATAGCGCACATGAGCCCGCACCACCAGGCCGGCACCAAATACGACGACTCGTTTCATCTCAAATCTCCTTCCGAGTTGCGCGCGCCGGGCGCGGCGTGTTGCGTCTTTCACTCGAGCTCCTCGGCGGCTGGAATCAGTCTCCGAGCGTCGCCACCATCACCGCCTTGATGGTGTGGAGCCGATTTTCGGCCTGATCGAAGACCCGCGACTGCGGGCCCTCGAAGACCTCGTCCTCGACCTCCCGGATGTCGGGGTATTTTCGAGAAACCTCGGTGTCGAGGTTGTGAAAGCTGGGTAGGCAGTGGAGGAAGATGGTGTCCGAACGTCCCGTGGCCGCCATCATCTCCGCGGTGATCTTGTAGGGGCCGAGGAGGCGAATGCGCTCCGCGATCAGATCCTCCTCACCCATCGAGGCCCAGACATCGGCATAGATCGCGTCCGCCCCGGCCACTCCCTCCTCGATCGACGAGGTGATCGACAACGACCCTCCGGTGGCGGCCGCAATCTCGGATACGGCAGCGACCAGATCCGCCTCGGGGTGCAGCTCGTCGGGTGCGACGATCCGACAGTGCATCCCCAGCTTGGCGCAGCCCACCATGAGCGAGTTCGCCATATTGTTGCGGCCGTCGCCGGCAAAGGCCAGCGTTCGCTCCTCCAGATCGCCGAACTCCTCCTCGATGGTGAGCAGGTCGGCGAGGACCTGGGTCGGGTGCCAGTCGTCGGTGAGCCCGTTCCACACCGGCACGCCGGCGTGCTTGGCCAGGGTCTCGACCGTCCGGTGGGCGAAGCCGCGGAACTGGATGCCGTCGAAGAACCGGCCGAGGACCCGTGCCGTATCGGCCACGGTCTCCTTCTTGCCGAACTGGATGTCCGACTTCCCCAGGTACTCCGGGTGCGCTCCCTCGTCGACGCAGGCGACAGTGAAGGCACAACGGGTCCTGGTGGACGGCTTTTCGAAGAGCAGGGCGATGTTGAGGCCGTCGAGCGCCCGCTCCCGTATTCCGGCCCTTTTCATGACCTTGAGCTCGGCCGCGAGAGCCAGCAATCCCCGAATCTCCTCTGGCGTGAAATCCAGAAGCTTGAGGAACGATCGCCCTCTGAGATCAACCATCATCGACGCCTCCAGTTCGAAGCCGCGCCGGCGGCAAAGCAACCTGCCGCCAGCGCCGCCGCATACTACTCCGAGATAGTCGTTTTGCCAACCCGGAGCGTCGTGCCTCTCAAATTCTCGCCGTCACACGTCGGACGTGTAACGGCGAGAATTTGAACGAGGTAGAATCGACTCATGGACCGATCTCAAGTGCGGCTCGAAGTCCCCGATCGTGAGGTCGTTGAAGTCCTGCGCACGAAGACGCCGCAGGAGCGTCTCAGCATTGCGTTCGGCATGTGGGCCGCGGCCCGCAAAATGTTGGTCAACCTCCTGGCCGACAGCCACCCGGAGTGGGATCAGGAGCGCCTCCAGAATGAGGTCGCGCGAAGGCTGTCCGGTGGATCCTTCTGAGCTCCTCGAACGGCTCGCCCGGACTCTTTCAGATCTCGAGGTTCCCTATCTCGTGACCGACTCGATGGCAACAATCGCCTACGGCGAACCGCGCTTCACCAACGATATCGACGTGATCATCCGGCTCTTCGAACACCAGGTGGATAGTCTGTGCGAGGCCTTTCCAGCCGATGAGTACTACCTCAGTTGCGAATCGGTCCGCGAAGCGCTCGAACATCACACCCAGTTCAACATTCTGCACCCCGGGTCGGGACTCAAGATCGACGTGATGGTGGCCGACGACTCCGATTTCAACCACAGTCGATTCGAACGTGCGCGACCACTACCGACCGCACCCGCAACAAAGGTCAATTTCGCCTCCCCAGAGGATGTGATCATCAAAAAGCTCGAGTTCTTCAAAGAGGGTGGCTCCGACAAGCACCTTCGGGACATCGCCGGGGTGCTCGCCGTGATGGGCGACCAGATCGACCGCAGGTACATAGAACGCTGGGTCCGGCGGCTCGGTCTCACCGACACATGGGACCTCGTCAAGTGAAATTCTCGCCGTCACACGTAGCGCGTGTGACGGCGAGAATTTGAAAAAGAGATAACCTCCAGGGCATGAGAGTGGGCTTGGTGGTTTTTGCAAACAAGTGGACCGGCGCCGGGGCCGTCGCCGAGGCGAACTGCCGCGCCCTTCGGGCGGTCGGCGTCGATGCCCGGCTGCTCTTTGTCGGCGGCCGCAATCTCGAGCGGCGTCTCAAAGGTCGCCCGTGGGCCGCGCCCGGCCTCGTCAAGGAACGACTTCCGACACACGTCCACTCGAACATGCGAGCGGTCGGCGCTCTGTCCGAGGAGTGCGACATCGTCGTCTGTCACCTCCCCCACGATCACCTGCTGTGCGTCGCCGCCGGCATTCACCGTCATCTGCCCCTGGTGCGAGCCTTCCGCCATCCCCGTCACCTCCGGCGCGACCCCTATCACCGATTCCTCGACAACCGCCTGTCCGCGGTGCTGCTCGCGTTCTCCGGCCTCGAGGAAGATCTGCGGCGCGCGCATCCTGAGCTGCCGGCCCTCGCTCCGCCGGTGCCGCTGGAGGATCGCTTCACTCCCGCCGACGGCAGCGGGTGGCGCGTTCGACTGGAGATCCCGACCGGCGCACCGGTGCTCGGCATGGTGGGCAAGCTTGGCCGGGGACGCGGGTTCGACGTCTTCCTGGAAACCGCCGCGCGCACCGTGCCGCCGATCCACGTCCTCATCGTCGGCCACGGCGAGGCGCAGCTCGAGCTCGAAGCCCTCGCCACCCGGCTCGGAATCGCCAGTCGGATCCGCTGGGTCGGATACCGGGACCAGGCCCTGCCCGAGATGTACGCGGCGATGGATGCGGTCCTCTTCACCGCCGCCGGCTCCGACTGGGGGCACCGCATGATCTCCGAGGCACAGGGCTGCGGCCGCCCGGTGGTCGCAGCTGCGATCCCCGGCGTCGGGGATCTGATCGACGACAACGTGAACGGGCGGATCGTCGAGGGTGATCCTGCCGCTCTGACCAACGCCGTCAACTCCGTCATCCACGACGCGGAGACCGCTCGTCGGCTCGGCCAAGCGGCGACCGCCTCCGCCAGGAACCGGTGGCTGGCACCCGTCGGCGAACATCTGGCCCGGTTCCTCGAGGATGTTCTTTCTCTGACCTAAGATGAGCGATTCTCACCGGCGATCTGCACCAAGCTCTTGCGCTCTGGCCACCTGCAAAAATGCTCCGAATACCAATGGGTATGCGTCCGCTTTTCGCATGCACCAGAACATCAAGAGCTTGGCACATCTCTTCCGGCAGAACCGCTCATCTTAGGTCGGAAGCAGCTACACTGGCCGGATGAAAAAGCGTCTCCACCTCAGTTTTCTCCTGGCGGCGATGACCCTCGCCGTCACTACCCTATCGATCGTTGACGCCGACACCCTGGTTGTCCTTAACAAGGCCGAGGCCACGGCTTCGCTGATCGATCTCGAGAGCGGCACCGTGAGAGCAACGTTGCCGACCGGCCAGGGGCCGCACGAAGCGGCGGTGTCCCCAGACGGACGCCTCGCGTTGGTCGGCAACTACGGCAGCCGCGGCGCCCCGGGATCATCCCTGACCGTCATCGACGTGCCGGGAGCAAGGGTCGTCAAGACCATCGATCTCGGCGAGTACCGGCGACCGCACGGTCTGTTGTGGCTACCGGATGGCCGCCGGGCTCTGGTCACCGCCGAGGGCAACCGCGCTTTGATCGAGGTGGATATTTCCAGCGGCAGTGTGAAACGGGCGTTCGTCACGAAGCAGGATGTGTCGCACATGGTGGAGGTGGCGCTCGGCGGCCGCCGGGCGTTCGTCGCCAACATCGGCTCCGGCTCCGTCAGCGTCGTCGATCTTGAAAAGGGAGCCGTCATCCGCACCATCGCCACGGGTGCTGGCGCGGAGGGCATCACCGCCACCATCGACGGCAAAGAGGTCTGGGTCACAAACTGGGGTGACGACACCGTGTCGGTGATCGACGCAGAGAGCCTCGATATCTTGGCGACGATTCCGTGTACGTCCTTCCCGATCCGCGCCAAGGCGACCCCGGACGGCCAATACGTGCTCGTAAGCTGCGCGCGTTCGGGCGATCTCGCGGTCATCGGCACCTCCTCGCGAAAGGTCGTGCGCCGGATCGCTCAGGACCTCAAGGTGGCAGATACCGACGGACGTCTCTTCGGGTCTCAGTTCGATGAGAGCTCCGTGCCGATCGGGATCGTGATTCATCCCGACGGCGGCCGGGCCTGGGTCGCACACACCAACGCCGACGTCATCGCCGAGATCGACCTGCAATCCTGGCGGGTGATTCGCCTCCTCCAGGCGGGCCGCGAACCCGACGGGATGGCGTACTCGGCGTTGGAGGTCAAGAAGGACTGAGGCGGGGCGGATGGCCGAATGAGGAATTAGGAATTGGGAATGCCGCCCATTCGCCGACGGCATTTCGGATTTCGGATTTCGGATTTCGAATTTGCCGCCCATCCACCCACGGAATTTTGGATTTTGGATTTGCCGCTCCCCCACCCCATCCAGTTTTGAGTTTTTAGTTATGAGTTTTGAGTTACTCGCGCCCGGCGGGGGCGGGCTCGGGCATGGGCGTGGGCTCGGGCACGGGCACGGGTGCGGGCCCGGAGACGGGCAGGGATGCAGTAGAATCCCCCCTCGACGGGTGGAGGCGAGACATGCCCCTGGAATCGGTTAGAAAACGCGCCGCTGAGGCGCTCGAGGCGGCACTCGAAGTAGAGTTCGAGCATCGCCCGGACGAGGTGGTATTCGAGGTGCCGCCGCGGCGCGATCTCGGAGACCTCGCGTGGCCGGGCGCGCTGCCGTTGGCGCGGATTCTCAAGCAATTGCCTCGCCAAATTGCCGAAACGTTGGCCGAGAAGACCGACTGGCCCGAGGAGATCGAACGGGTGGAGATCGCCGGACCCGGCTTCCTCAATCTCTTTCTCCAGCGCGACCGGATCCTGACGAAAATTCTCGCCGGCGGCCGCGAGGAGGAGGCCGATGCCGCCTTCAAGACGATCGTCGAACACACCAACATCAACCCCAACAAGGCCGCCCACATCGGCCATCTCCGAAATGCGGTTCTCGGCGACATCCTGGTGCGCTGTCTCCGGCACCTTGGCGCCGATGTCGAAATCCAGAATTACATCGACGACACCGGGGTCCAGGTTGCCGATGTCGTCGTTGGTCTGCTCTATTTGCCCGAAACCGAGCTCGCCGAGGCTCTCGGGGTGGAGCCGTGCCGGCGCGACGAGCTGATCGAGAAGATCATGGAGAGGGCCCCGGATGATGTGGTGCCGGACGCGTCGACGAGCGACTTCGACGATCTGTGCTGGGACATCTATCCGCGGGTGACCGCGCGGTACCAGTCCGACCCCGACTTCACCGCCCACCGCGTCGAGGTCCTGCACCTCATCGAGGCCGGGTACGGCGCCATCGATCTCGAGCAGGCCCTGCACCTGCTGCACGGCTCGGTGGTCGCCGGCGAAGACTTCAGCGGCCGCGCCGTGGCGCGCCTCGCGGCCGCGGTGGCCGAGGGCAACGTGCGCTGCCACCTCGCGACCATGGCACGGCTCGGGATCCCGTACGACCTGCTGCCGCACGAGTCCGACATTCTCCACCTCGGCTTCTGGTCGCGCGCCTTCGAGCTGCTCGAGGAGGCGAGCGCCATCCGCCTCGAGGAGGATGGCAAGAACGCCGGCTGTTGGGTGATGTCGCTGGCCTCCAGCCCCGAGTTTGCCGACATGGACGATCCCGACAAGATCCTGGTGCGCTCCAACGGAACCGTGACCTACACCGGCAAGGACATCGCCTATCAGCTGTGGAAGCTCGGTCTCCTGCTCGACCCGGACGGGTCCCGTCACGACTTCGGCTACCGCTCCTTCGCCCGTTGGGAGCGTGCCGCGCCCGCGGATCCGGTGAGCTACAACACCGGTGACGAGGACCTCGCGCGAACAACCTCGGACCGTTCCGAGATCCTTCCCGGCAGCGCATTCGGCGCAGGGGAGCAGGTCTACAACGTCATCGACGTGCGCCAGTCCTACCCGCAAAAAGTGGTCAAGGAGGCGGTGCGGGTCCTCGGCCATCCCGAGGCGGCGGACAGCTCGGTCCACTTCGCGTACGAGATGGTGGCGCTGACCCCGGCTGCGGTGCGTGTCATCGAGGAGCGGACCGAGCATTCCTTCGGCCTCACCGACGAGGAGATGGCGAAGTCCTACATCGAGATGTCCGGCCGCCGAGGCATCGGCGTCAAGGCGGACGAGTTCCTCGACGTGCTCACTGACGCCGCCGAGGACTCGATCGTGGACCGGCTCGAGGGCGCAGGTGCGCCCGCCGACGTCGCCGACAGGGCGCGGGCGATCGCGGTCGGCGCGTTGCGCTACCTCATGGCCCGGCAGTCCCGCAACCGGGTCCTCGCCTTCGACTTCGACGAGGCCCTCGCCTTCGAAGGCGACACCGGGCCCTACCTGCAGTACTCGGCGGTGCGGGCGAAGAAGATCTTCGCCAAGCTCGAGGAGCGGCGCGGCGAGGGTCGCCTTTCAACCGACGAGATCGAAAAGTTGACCGGCGTCGAGATCGACGACGATCTCTGGGAGCTGGTGTTACAGTGCGCCCGTCGGCGGGAGGTCGTCGCGCAAGCGGTCGCCAACCTCGAGTTTTCGCTCCTCGCCCAACACGTGCACGAGATCGCGCAGCTCTTTCACCGTCTCTATCACGCCCACCCGGTCGTACCCGAGGAGAACGCCGACAAGAGAAGGCTCCGCCGGGCGGTCTTCACTATCTTTGACACAGAGATGAAGGTGCTGCTGGAAGAGCTACTGGGGATACCAATACCGGTGGAGATGTAACCAACATGATTCAGATTTCGAATTTCGAATTTCGAATTTCGAATTTGCTGACGGCCTGCGGCCGTCGCGACGCACCGCCACCAACGAGTAGCCGATTTGCCGGCCCCCGCCCACCCTACCTTTCCGGTCTCGGCCACATATCGCTGGCGGCAGCAGGTTGTCACCCACCCTCCTGCTGCTCGGCCGGGTGGGGGGCTGGGTGGGGGTCAAATTCGAAATTCGAAATTCGAAATT
>SDBS01003779.1_pt1 | contig 14859 bp, 27 predicted proteins | sample 2277091 | NCBI WGS metagenome assembly SDBS01 (sample SAMN10404972, study PRJNA504765) | marine sediment metagenome | isolation source: marine sediment core GS10_PC15, 163 cmbsf | place: Arctic Ocean: Southern Knipovich Ridge | collected 2010 | reverse complement strand
ATATAATAATGTTTCTGGTGAGACACAATTTACATCAAATGGGTTTAGTGATATTGATAGGCGTATATCAGATCGCGGTAGTAGGTTTATTTCTGATTCTGGTGACTCTCATCCGGGAAGTGTAATTTATGAGTAATATTTTAAGTTTACCTGATCGTGTGACTTCATCGACAGATCATATTTCATCTAATTCACCCAATTGGGGTGTAACACCTAGTACTCAATATTTTAGTCATGTAAAAAATTGGATTCCAGCGGATGCATACTTAGGTCGTGATGCTACTGATGGGATGAAACTTGCCTGGATGTTTCGCTGTGGTGCTGAAGGGTCTCCAGAATTACCAACTATTCTTAAATCTTGTACTAATTTAATATTCGAGTATTTAAGATCAATACCAAGTGGTGCAGGTGAAGCTGGAATGAGGACCGGTCCTGAAGAAGCATGTGATGATTTAGTAAGAGATTTTAAAGAAATAAAAAAACGACAAAGAAGAGAAAGATTAAGGGCACTTAGAGAAGCCGAAGGAGGAGGCGGAGGCGGAGGCGGAGGCGGAGGCGGAGGAGGCGGAGGAACTTATTATGCCATTAATCCTAAAACTGGTAGAAGAGTTCTTTGTTATTGTGATGGTGCTCCAAGTGGTTCAAGTGGATCTGATGATCTTTCAGATAGAGAAAAAGAAGAAGAGAAACGGAAAAAAGCTGAAGAGGCTTTGAGAAGAGCATTAATAGATGAAGCTAAATTAAAAGAAAAAGAAGATAAATGTACTGAAGAAGACATAAGAAATTGTAGTTGTTTTACTGTTACTGTTATTTATTATAGGGTTACTCTTGTATGCCCATGGGGTGGCGGTGGTGGTGCTTCTGGTCGACCAGGATCATGTGGTTATGGTTGTGCTGGACATGTAATATATGAAGTTAAATATTCATTTTGTAGGGCATCTGCCGCAAATGCATTTGCATCAGCACTAAATGCAGGAAATGTTTTTAATGTTACAACTTGTGTTGGTGAGATAACTATTTTAACTGCTAATGCAAGTGGTAGACAAGATTGTGTTGGTTCAGATGGTAATCCTTCACCATGTAATGTTTGTAATGGTAATCCAGATTTACCAACTGGGTGGACTGATCCAGTTGGTACTTCTAATATTGTACAAAGAACACCTGAGTTAAATGCCTTGGTACGTGTTAAATGTGGACCAACCCCAGTCCAACATCAAAAATTTAGGTTTTAAACAAAAAGAGCGTGTAACCAATTTGGTTATACGCTCTTTTTTATTCAGAGTCTAGCACTAATTGTTTATGTTTTTCACTATAATGAACCACACCATCAATGGTAAAGACTCCCTCTATTGTTGATATTAGAATATTAGTATCATCAGGATATGATTCTAAAATCTTTTTAAACTCTGCTACTGTCATGATAAGTATACAGCATCTCCGTCTTTTTCAGTCACCTTAATAATACGTTCATCTTTAATATGACTTGGTAAATTTTTATGTTGTTTATTATATATATAATAAACATCAACCATACCATCACATAGTTCCAAAAATTCAATTAATTCTCTAACTTTCATATCATCTTGTCCTCAATGAAACATTTATAAACTTTCGCGGTAGTAATACAATCCTGAAGTGCATCATGTGGTTTAGGATTTTTATATTGAGCATGATGAGCAAGGTAGCTCAGATTGTATTGAGCTAATGTTACCTTCTGATTAAGGTATCCTTGGCGATCAGATTGGAACGCAGCAATTACCATTGTGTCTCGGAATCGTGGGTTAAATAACAGGTCGCATGTCTTTTCACCAAGCCACTCGGAAATGAAGGATTTATCAAAGGGCCAATTTTGGGCGAGAGGAAAGATCCGTTTCCTTGGCCCAAGACTCAATCTCTCAAACCAGTCCACCAAGAGATCCGCAGCTACATAAGGATCAAACGCCGATTGTTGCATTTTAATAAAAGCTTCTCTGTTACCAATGGCTCTTTTATCGATTGCATCTACATTAGAAACTTTAAGATTAGCATAAAATGGAATAATGCTTCTAGTGCCGCTAGGGCCTTCGACAGATTTTAAGGGTTCAAAATCTGCATTCAACGGTAGTATAGCAATCTGCCAAATCTCGTGTTCATTGGGATCGAGGCCCGTTGTCTCGACATCAATTGCTGCAAGAAGATTGCCATTATAATGTTGCATTGTTTTCACTTATAGCCTCCTCACATCTTTTGATTTCTTTATCATCTCTAAGTTTCTTAGCAGCTTGGTAAATTTCTGAAGCTTCTTCGGCTGTAGCATAATAGCCTAAATGTTTTTGTTTATTATTTATTCTTATAGTAGCTCCCCATTTATTATGACATTTATGAAAACAAATACCATGATACCCAGAAGTATTATTTTTATACATATCTGTATTTTGGTTTTGCAATCTTTTTGATGCCGCCCTAAAATTATATCGTTGATTATTTAACTTATTGCGATCAATATGATCTATTTGATAACCATCTGGAACCTCAAGCCCCATCAATTGTGCAACAAACCAATGTAATCGTTTGCCATGTATTTGATTACCATTCCAAATCTCACAATTATGACATCTATAATATCCACTACCATCTGGACCCCAATTATAAGCAGACAAAAACAAGTGGTCACAGTCAGAGACTTGTAACTCAGTACAATCTGTTGCTATGATGATTTTCATTATCGTTCAACCATTCTAAGCATCCTTGCCATTCTTTCACCTAATCGAGTCCTGGCAGGTACAAGAGAATATTCAGCGAAAGCGTACTTATGGTCATTAGTCAGAATAACTGGAAAGACACCCTCCTCAGTCCCATCTGGTAATTCATAAAAATCACCTTTCCGAGGCCCATCCGCGAGTATGACTTTCATTATTCTTTCTCCAAAAAGTCGGCAATTCTTTCGGCCTGTTTATATAAGTCCTGTAAAGACCCATTGTTTTTAATATCAAGGCACCACTTCTTCCAAGATAATAAGCTAACTTCAGCCGGATCTTCCCCCCGAGGTACGTTCCTGTTTAATCGAACCAAGCAGGCTTTCAATTCTTCTAGTGCAACAGCTTCATCCCAGAACCTAAGGTCACTTATGATTATAATATCATAATTGGCATTTTCCAAAGCCGAAAGAATCCAGGCCCTAGAGTCAATTTCCCGCATCTTGTTTCCTACGGCTATCCAAATATCTCTAGGAGATAGCCCACAAGAAAGAAGGATCTCTTTCTCTTTATAATGAGACTCGTAGTAAATCCCAGGCATAATACCTGTCCAACTGAATACCTTGTAGCTAACCTCTTTTACCCCGTCAGCAAAAGAAACCAATCCAATCTTCTTACCCTTGTTACGGATTCTTAGGATTGTAATTAAATACTTAGCCAGGGTAGATTTGCCGACTTCCTTTTGGTGCCCAATAGCGATTATCTTCATTTATTTATTCCTTTGAAAAAGCTCGTAAAAGAAACTCTTTTCTTGTTTCATCTTGCCTACGGCCTTTCTTCAATTCATCACGAACACCCGAAAGGCTTAATATAGTTAACTCTCTTAATATTTCATTATGTCTTATGGCACGCTTACCTAAAAATGACGTATCCCCTGTAACATCAGGCAGTTTGATTTCGTAATCACATAATAGCACACCATGCTTAATTAATATTTTAACTACATCTTCTAATTTCATGGATGATATCCTTTCGATTTTGTATCCTACAATATCATTATTGGTGATAGAATAAAATATTGTTAAAAGACTATTAATGCTAACTGCATAACAACGATCATTAGTTAAAAATAGTGAAATATAATCACCATCTTCAAAATAATGTGGCTTGCACGAAAACCTTGAGCCTTTTTATCTTTGAGCCATTCATCTAAATACATCATAGATAATGTTCCCTAATTATTTTATATGCTTCTATTTGAGCAATAGCTACGACCCTATTTTGGCCAACAGGACCAATGGGTACAACCATAGGAAAATCACATTTAACAAAAGCATCTTTCCAATAAAATTTGAAAATCTGAAAATCATCTGTTTCAAAAGTCAAGTTTCCTGGTGGCATGATTTTTGTAAATTCTCTATCAAAATCTACTATAAATTGAGGTATCATACTAACTTACCTTCTTTTAATACTAACTTTTTTCCTGGTTCAACTTCGTCTAAAATCCAGGCTATGTTGCCTACGTAAAATTGTGCTCCCTTCGTCATAACTCGACCTTTGGGGAAACGAGTGGGCAATTTTTTCCCCATTTTAGGCTTAGTCCATTCATGTGTTTCACCTGGATCTAACCAATTCTGAAACCTAATATACAGATCTGCATAGAGTATAATACTTCCAGATACCTCTTTTGTCATTTCTTTAAGAAATAATTCAAGCTCATTTCTATTTTCTTCTTGAGCCTGCTCCTTGATTCCAGTATCAATAACCAAGAGATTGAGTCTTGGATCTTTTGATGCAGGAATCTCTAAACCCATCAATGTCCCGAGAAACGCAGGTGCTTCCTTGTTGCATTGAATAACTAAATCATCTAAATTAATATACTCCTTGATTGGCGGTACTTCACATAGGGTGATTCTGGTATCACCATCAAAAATAGGACACTCAGATATTTTGTTTGCACATTGTACATAATGGGTTGTGTTTAGGACTAAATATGGTGTTTCACCTTTTTTGTGATATGTCATTTCTTTTGCAGTGACCCAATTCTTGATTCTATTTTTAGCCATTGTACTTTTTCTTAAATCTGTTTCTTCGATCCTACAAAGAACAGCATTAAGAAGTTCAGCATTAAAATTGCCTGTAGAAGTCAATGCGGTAGAACAATCAGTATAACCTCGGGTCATCAATGATCCAAGCATCTCATGGAATGTAGTCTTTCCTGTCCTCTGCTCATCAGAATAAAAGAAAAGATATGGTAGTTTCTTTTTTGGAAACTGGAACAGGCTAGCTGCCCAGACTCTAAGATAATCACCACCAGTTAATACTCCGGCTTCTTGGCACCACTCATTGGTTTTGATTACATCATCTAAACCGGAGCCTACATGGATAAGAATCTTATCCCATGTTGGGTGTATAAAAGGCCCATCTATTTGTGGGGTATAGGCTAACTGAGCACCATCTTTGTTCCATTTTCTGTCACCAAAATATTCTGATTGAAATGGCTCATTAACTATGTACCAAGGTAAATTAATGGCATCACCAAGGACTTTATTTACTTCAGGGGGTACTAACCCCAAGGAGGTCAAAGCTAATTGGATATTTTGACGAGACTCAAAAACCCATCCACTCTCAACCTTATAACTCCACCCGGCATCTAACTTATTTGTTAACAAATGCCTAACCATATCAGAATATTCTTGAACTTCAATATTAGGCTTTTGTTCAATCTCAGTATGAAGGATTTTTATCCATTTCTTTTTATCTTTACGCCACCCTTTGATTGCAGAATCAGATTCTTTTGCTTCAGCATGAATAATAAGCCGACCGTCTTTATGTCTTCTAAAGGCAAGTGGCCGATTGTCCGGAAAATCAAATTCGGACCCTAATATCTTTGCGGCTTTCTTAGCATCTTCCACTGTTGGAAAATGGAAGAAACCCTTCTCATCTTCAATACCATTGTTTAAATCAGCGGCCATCTCAAGGGTGGTGTTTTTATTAAGATAACAATTTGTCCAACCCTTGCCATCTTGTGACCAGGAATCTGATTCGCCTGTACCTTGGCTATATCGTCTGACTGTCCAAGCACCTTGTGGCTTTGTTAATGGATAACAAAAACAATTATGGTCAGCACCCTTGTTTTTACCTGTAGCAATAGTACTGAATACGCCTCTGAAGCCTAAATCCTTATGGGCTTTGGCGAGATCCGAGGTATGGGCAACCAACATCCAATGATCGGCGTCCCACCACCATTGAGCATTTTGATTTTCTAGGTAATCTAGCAGCTTTTCATGGGTTTTGTCTAACTTAATCTTAGGTCTTTGGGCACATAACTGCTCAAAAACGTCCATATCATCATTTTCGATATAGCTAGGGAGATTTTTTCTACGTTTTCCAACAATAACATCAAGATGGTCTCTCCAATTAACTGGCACCTTGTCTAAAACTTCGCCTTTTTTGACTAATTTCAGGCCGTTATCGGTCTTTTTCTCATGCCATACCCACATATTACCACCACAAGTATCAACTTGCGAGTGTAAATCAAGACCTGTCTCAGCAGAAAGTCTTCCTAAAATCGCACGGGCTACTGCGGCATGTTCAGTGTGATTGGTTGTTTTGACATTCTTTAAGAAAATATAGATATGAAGACCCACACCACCAGTTGATTTCCTAATCGTAACCCAAGGTATGCTACTGACTTTTTCCTGAAGTTTAGATAATTCTTCTGGTGTTAAGACTTTATGGTGACTATCTGAGTGTCCAATAATTGAGTCAAAATCATAAGCGACCCAAATAGATTGATTCTTTACCCAGTTCCACCCGGTCATGCCTATACCTTCGGCGTACTCACCGAGGTCAAACATAAGAGTACTGTCGGTAAACTCCGGGGTAGTTCGTGCATTCCAGGGTATCCTGAAGGGCTTCCATGTGGTTTCGCCATCAGTAAAACCACGCCATGTACGACCTTGATACCCGGACTCCTGACTAATTTGCTGGCCGCCCTTTTGAGAGACATTAACTTGGACTTCCATATCATGATTATAGAGAGCAGCAAGATCGGGTTCAGTCTTATCCGTTAGAAAGGCTTTTATTGCTTCTGTCTTTAACATGTTTTCTTATTATTTCATCAACAGATTTTGGAACAGACTGAACAAATTCATATTGCATATAATCTGTTTTTAAATATTCATCAGCATCAGGAACTTTGACTATAAAATCATTTTGTACAATAAAAATCTCTGGATAATATTTTAATATAAAAGCAATGTCATCTCTTGATATACCAACAGAAGCATTAGTTAATGATTCAATTTCTCTTGATATTTTTTTTAATTCTGAAAAAGAAACTTTGTCTGTGTCCTGAAATATAGTCGCCAATAAATATTCAGCAGAAATAAGTATCATATTTTTATTACCTTTACAAATTCGGCGTCAAAAGCATCACTGGCTCGTCTCTCATCACGTATTGAGAGACATACATTATGTAACAAAGCATGTAAATCTAACCAACCAGAAATGATTTTCTCATCATTCCAGCTATTAAATGTTTTATCTTCCATTAAAATATCATGAAGGATCTTATTAATTTCACATAATGTAAGATGTGCCCAACCCATATTGTCAAATTTTGGTCTAATACATGCAGATAAATAACCAATTACCTTTTTAAGCCCAGGAGGAGTCGGGGTAGAGTCATGTTCAGGAATTTGTCGAATTGCCCAATGAGCCAAGTGTCCAGTTATTTCACGCCAACTAATATAATTTTTCTTATTCCATTCTGGACGATCTGCTAATCGTTCCCAATCTGGAGGCATATTCAAGATAGCTGCCTCTAATTCATTGATACAGGCTTCATTTACAAAACCTTCTTCGGTAGTCAATGTCTGACTTAACATGTGGATATCATCTTTCATTATTGTTGTCTCTCATAAGAGCCGATAGAATATGAATAGATAAAAAGGTAATTATAAAGAAATAATTAAAAAATACAGGCCAAAGCCAGGGTTGCTTAATAATTACCCATGCGAAACCAATCTCTACAAGGTCTCCTGTGGTTTCTAATTCTGGCCAAATATACCATAAAGGGAAAGTTAAAAGGTATGGAATTATACCAATAAAAGGAACCAAAAGTAAAAATGTTAAAATTGATGAAATAAGTAGACTTACTGTAATTTTCATAATATGTCTTTCATTTTGATACCTTAATCAAATTTGAGTTTATTATCAAAGTGTGAAATCAAAATCATTTCATTTATTAAAATCAAAATCAAACTAATTATCCTACCTCTATACCTACTATACGGATAATCGGTACAATTATTCGATTAATTACAAAGATTACAGAGAGGAATCTCGTCTTTGTCGTCGTAACCTGTTTAATCGCAACAGCTTGACAGTATTACAACCCTATACCCTATATATTGCTAAAAGAAAATAGAAAATAGAAAAAAAATATTTATTATATATGGGACCGAAACACGTTACGTAGTTGTAATCGCGTAATCCGGTAAAATACCTATATTCAATCAAATAATACCTGTTAAAACCCGTATAGTAGGTGTAGGCGTATTATAACGCAAGCTTGTTTGATTTGATTTTGTCATTTTGATTTTGATTTTACCCTTTAAGTTTAATGTCAAACTCAATTCGGCTTTTTGATTTTACATTTTGAGTTTAATATCATTAAACTCAATCAACTCCTTTATGAGGTATTTTTTAATGAGTACTGTGAGAACAATGGATCTGTCGGAAATTAGGGTTAGCCCTGCCGCACTTCGTCAGTGTGATACCGACAATGTTGATTACGTATCGCTACGTGATTCTATTAAGGTGGGCGGAGTCCTACAACCTCTTCTTGTTCGTGAGAAGACAGATACCTTGGAAGATGGAACCTCCGAGACTTATTATCAGCTAGTAGACGGTCTACAGCGATATACAGCATGTAAAGAACTAGGTATTAATGAAGTCGATGTTAAAATCGGAACATTGTCTGATATTGAAGCACTTCAGGCTCAGATTATTACCAACGTTCATCGTGTTGACACTAAGCCAGTTGAATATACAAAGGCACTTCAGCGTCTAATGAGTCTTGACTCAAGCCTCACGGTTCCTGATATTGCTGTTCGTATTGCACAATCAGCAGATTGGTTGAATAAGCGTTTTAACATGGTTAATAAGCTTGACGAACGGCTGCTTGATATTGTGAATGCTGGCCAAATCTCGATCACCAACGCACTTCAATTAGCAAAGCTTCCTAAGACCGAGCAAATTGATTATGCTCAGCAGGCTCAAACTGAGTCTTCTGTTGATTTTGTAAAGACGGTAAAGGATCGTGTTGCTGAAATCAATGCGGCCGCCAAAGAAGGTCGTGAAGCCGAAGATCGTAGTTTTGAGCTTACAATCAAACAGCGTAAGCTTAGCGAAATCAAAGCTGCAAATGATGATGGTAGCTTTGCCGCTTCCCTAGTAAGTTCTGCACAGCCTGCTGATTTAGTTGCTGCTGTACAGCTAGGCATCCAGTGGGTTCTTTCAGTTGATCCCGTTACTGCTGCTAGTCGTGAAGCTGCATACAATGAGTCCGAGACTCTGCGTACAGAGAAGAAGGAACAAGCCAAGGTCGAGCGTAAGAAGAAGTCCGCTGCGAAGAAGGTTATTGCTTTGACGGAAAAGGCTGATGAAGCTGCTAAGGTTGCAGCAGAACTTGAAGTATAATTTAATTTAATTAAGGATTAACATTTAATGGGAAATGAACTAATCATTCCAGGTAATAATAGTTCCACTGATCTTGATGTTTTTGATGCAATGTCGAATATTGGTGATAGCTATTTACCACGTTTACAATTATTTTCAGGTAAGTCTGATGCTTGTACCGAGGGATTGATTCCGATCAATCATTACGGTCTAGTTGATGGCGACGACACCATTGATCTTGGTCCTGAAATCATAGTTGCAGTTTTGGCAGCCAGACACAAGGCTATGTGTACAGATGGTGATGTCCAAAGTAGTTTTGATCCTAACTCTGATCTTTTTAAAGATTTTGTCGTTAGGTCTGGTGTCAAAGATTCTGGATGTATGTATGGTCCTGAATTTCTTGTTTTTATTCCATCTGTTGCTAAGTATGCCACCTATTTTATGGGTAGCAAAACAGCAAGGCGAGAATCCAAGAAGTTTAAGCCATTGATGAGCAAACCTGCTAAGTTGGTATCCAAGCCAGTTGAAAAGGGAAAGTACAAGTGGCTTGCTCCTGTAATTTTACCTTCTGATGAAGTTGTAGATTTACCTGATATGGACAAAGCTAAGTTTGAGCTGGATAGGTTTAGAAATCCAGAAGAAAATAAGGTCGAAGTTGCACCGGAGGATAATCGTGAGCGTTGAAGCAATTGTAACTGTTATTAGCCCAACTCTTAGTGATACGTATTATATTAAGGACATATTTAATGCTAAGGATGATATCAGTGTTAGGGTATCATATGATGGTACTTCGACTGATTATTTCTTATATCTTAATGATTGGCGATGTGCAAGGCAACATACTATGTTTACAAGTGAAGATATATTAAGTCTGTACTTATATAGTATAAAAAATAATATAACTTTTGAACAAATGAGTAATGTCCCTGTCCATAAACTACAAGGATGCGAGCGATAAATAGGTAACAAATATGGCTAGTGTTGAAGTGGTTTTAATATCATGTCCAGTCTTTGACTGTGACAGTTTCATAAATAAAATTGCCAGTTCCACTAGCCATATTGTAACCTCTGGTATAGATGGCTCTGGGTTATCGTTAAAACATCACCCTAAAATTCTATCATTATTAGGTCAATTTAAAAAAGGGAAAACTACACATCCTCACGAAGCTGTAATTGTTTCTGGGGTGTCAGACCATTTAAGTTTTGGTTTTTTGATACGTGGTTTCCCTTTTCTTAAATTGGCAGAGTTCGATTTATCTCTTCTGGTTACAGAAGAATTAACCTTAGCAACAGGAACATTGAAACAGTGGCAGGATGTAATGGCTGCGGAGCACATGGCGAATTTGAACTCCCACCTGCGGGCGAATTTCAGCCGCCTAGGTTTGACCCAGATAATGTCCCTGACTTAAATTATGATCGTGCAATCATAAATGTCATAATATCAAGAGATATGATTGCTTGGATTCTTCGTAATAATATTAAGCCATGTGATTGTGAAAAGACAAGGATCTGAAGAAGCTTTTAGAGGAAACAAGAAAAGAAATAGACAAGGTTTTGGAGAGATTATGATTAATTTTATTGTAACACGATTAGTGTGGTTCTACTTTGGTGGGATTGTTGCTGTTTATCCTTTTGCTGTTATAGCATTAGAGCGGGGTTCTTCAACTAGCCAAGTTATTAAAGACTGGCTCTTGTGGCCAGGGTTGTATTTTTAAGATGACGCATGTACAAAGAGGTAATTTAGTAGCTACAGCTACATGGAATTATCTACATACACATTGTTTATGTATAGATATGACTCCATGGACGCCTGAAGATGATCCTAAGCGTATTGAATTCAATGGGCGAAAACAAGCTTTTGAAGAAATAGTTGAGTTTATGCGAGAAGAGTCATGGAGGCTTGGTTACAAAGATCAAAGAGTTTAAAAAGAGGGATTGAGTGATGAAAATTAAAAGAGTACATGAGACAATGACAAACGAGTTCGAGGAATTACTGGAAAAGAATAATTGGACTCTTGTTATTACTGAAAAACTTACTGGTGTTTATGTAAGAATTGAAGGAGAAGGATTTTTATCTTTGGGTTGTGGGAGACCAACAGAGAAGCAGGCTATTAATGCCCTAAAAATAATCATGCGAGAGGATGGTTATTTTGGCTAAATTGATTTTACCACCAAAAGGTGTCATCTATAAAAAGCAATGGAACACTCTGCTAAAATTAAGAAAAACTTAGAGGAAAAAGAAAAAGATGCTAAATAAAATTTTCCTTGATTTAGATGATGTTCTAGCTATATTTGTACCAACATATTTAAAGATTCTAGGTATTAATGTAGACTATTCAGGCATAGACCCGGAATGGGGATATGATATTGTTGACATTGCGAACAATCTTCAGCCAAAAGTCTACACAACCGAAAATGTTTGGTCATTTGCGACTAAAAAGATGTGGGCAAATCTCCCAGAAACCGAAGAAGCTAAGTGGTTATTGCATAATTGTATTCTTGAAGTCGGTCGTAAGAATGTTTTTATTTTAACAAAGCCAACAAAAGATCCCTTGTGTGTAGCAGGTAAAGTAGAATGGATTCAACGATTTTTACCACATGATATGGAAGATCAATATTTTATTGGGGGACATAAATATCTTTGTGCTAAAGAAGGTGTCTTATTAATTGACGATAATGAGGATAATATCAATTCATTTAGGGCAGCCAATGGTTCAGGAATCTTGGTTCCTAGACCCTGGAACAGTGCAAGAGGCTTTGATATTAAAACCCATATAAAATGGAAATTGTTAAAATATTGATGCTTAATTTATTCATCTTTTTCATATTTCTTCCAGCATGTATAAGCGTACTTACACATTTATTTTTCAAAATTAGATACCCATCCATTCTTGTAACAATCAAGGTCCAGGGTACAATAACTTTGATTTTATTTGTTTATTTTTCTGTTGTCAGGTATTACGGGTTATTGAATATTTAAGGGCAAAAGATGGAAGACTATGTTATTAAAGTTATGTGTGAAGCACATAATGAGATGAGTATCATTCGTGCAAGGGACGGGGTTCCTAAAGGATCTAATGTAACTCAGGAATATTGGGACGATATTATGCATCGTTTGAATGAGATCATAGAAGACGCAACTGGGCATACGGCTCATTGTCATCCGAGCTTATATAAATGAAAGCTAGAAGTCATTCAGAACATGAACGAATCAATGCCCTAGGTACTCGACAGCTTTGTATCAAGTGTGGTGAATCAACAGAGCGGTGTGAAGAGGATAGTTTGTATATCTCATGTATGTGCATACGGAAACATACAGTTGGACCATTCTGTCCAAATTGTTATGACAAGTATATGGGAGACTCAGATGAATGAGTCAGAATAATGGCAAGATCCAAATATATTTACTTAGTTTATGGCTGGGATAGCCATGCACTTTTAGGAACATTCACAGTTAAACGTGAAGCATTGGAATGGTTTCAAAATCAAAAACCTACATGATGCGACACTATGATGGTGATCCAGACTACGAAGCTCAACTAGTAAAACCGCAAGCCTAGCGAGGTCATTGAGCGAAGAGACATTGAGGACAAGCAGAATGAACACTTCGACCGGAGTACCGGACCCAGGTAAATCCTGGATATTGGCTTAGTGCTGGGCTAACAACCACCGAAGAAGGGTTCATGATACGGTGGCCAAGAAATCCGAATCATTGTTAGTGAAAGTCCCATTAGCAGTTTTATAAGAAAGTAGAATAATGAAACTAACTAATGTAATAATGATATGGGATTTATTACATATCAAAAATACAGGTGATTTAGGATTTTGTGATTTAGAAAAGGCCATAGATCAAGTGGTAGGTGTAAAAAATAATTGTAGAACTTTATCAGAAATAGAAGCATCATTTGATACTATCTTTGACAATAAGGACAATTCATGAAAAGATTATTTTGTAGACTATTTCACTGGCCTTGGCATATTAAAATTGGCATCAGATTTTATAGCAATCGAACAGTTGAAAGATTCTATCACTGTACCAAATGTGGAAATAAGTTTTCTATAGACGATGGCTTATGAATATGCTCAAATTGTTAAGGGAGAGGAACTAAATATGAGATTTAACGAAGATCAATTAACGATTCAGAGATTATCCGATAAGGTAGCTGACCTCGAAGCTGAATTAAGTGAATATAGAAGTGAGAACCAAGAGTTATTATCCATGGAAGCATACCACAAAGGTCAATCACGGCCTTTACGGGATGTTATAGCTGATCTTGAGTATGAGAGTGACTTATGAGTTTATTTTGTAGAATATTTCATTGGCATTGGCATTATGATAGTATGTACAATGATGCAACTGCAAGGCGAAAATGTAAGCTATGTGGACAACATAGATTAGCACAGCCAAGGATGTCATTATCATGTAGATGGTTTCATAAACCATGGCATTATCATTTTATTCTTAGTGATACAACTTATTCTTTAAGATGCAGTAAATGTGGCCAGCGTCGAACTGTGAAAGGGAAAGCATGAGAAAAGATGTTAAGTTAAAAGCAGGTAGATTCATGGTTAAATGTACCTTAGTTTTTGAAGGAAAACACATTTACTTTAAGTTCGGATACAATAAACTACTGATGGCTGAAGTCAAGATGATGGAAGGTGCTCATTGGATGGGCCACGACAAGAAACCATTAAAAGTTTGGCGAGCAAACAATTCTCCAGGAAATCAATTTAGACTTAATTATCTCTTAGGTAACAATCCTTACGAACCTTATAGTTTACCTTTAATAAAAAATGAATACATAAGACCTCTATATTCTCATCAGAAGATAGGGGCTAATTTTATTTATACACGCCGCCAATGTATTTACGCCGCGGAAATGGGACTTGGCAAGACATTAACAGTTATAGAAATCATGGAACGCTCGGGGTTCACTGATTGGTGGTACGTGAGTCCCAAGGGTGCCCTCAAGTCTACTAGAATGGAATTAGTTGATTGGGATTCTAAAATCATTCCAGAGCTATTTACTTACCAAGGACTCACTAAAAAGATGAAAAATTGGGAAGAAGGAGATACTGCACCGAAAGGTGTGATCTTCGATGAGGCTAGCAAAATCAAAAATGCTACGACTCAGATGAGCCAAGCTGCGGCCGCCCTGGCTACTGGAATGCGTGAAGATCATCCTGATCCGTTTATTATATTACTTTCTGGCACCCCTGCTCCAAAGGAACCGAGCAACTGGTGGCATCTTTGTGATGTGGCTTGTCCCGGATTTTTGAGAGAAGGTTCAACTAACCAACTCAAAAAGACATTAGCATTAACACAACAAAGTGAGGGTAATTATGGTGGGGTTTTTACTGAGGTTCTTACTTGGAAAGACAATGAAAACAAATGTGCCAAATGTGGTAAGTTTGAGGACGATCATGATGAGTATGATGACTGTGTTTTTACTAAGAGTATAAACGAGGTTGATCGGCTTCACAAGCGAATGAAAGG
>SDBS01003777.1_pt1 | contig 14869 bp, 14 predicted proteins | sample 2277091 | NCBI WGS metagenome assembly SDBS01 (sample SAMN10404972, study PRJNA504765) | marine sediment metagenome | isolation source: marine sediment core GS10_PC15, 163 cmbsf | place: Arctic Ocean: Southern Knipovich Ridge | collected 2010 | reverse complement strand
CTTCTCTAAACGCATTATGGCTTCGCCGCGACTGAAGGCGCTTCTCGAGTCGCCCAACCAGACCGGCGGCGTGATTGCCGCCTTGTTCTGGGCGGAAGACGCCGCGTCTCAACGCACAGCATGGCTGGTCAAGTGGTTTAGCGTTTTCAATCTGGTAGCCTTGCTGTGGATTGAGTTCACGGTTTTTGCGGCGGTCGGTGAAAAGCTGCTGGAGCTAGAATCGGTCTTTGTGGCCCCCATTCTTCTATGCGCCTGTTGCTTTAGCATCGCGCTTTTCACCTTGATCTATGGTGTTCGGGGCTTCGTATTCGCCGACCTCTTCCACGTCCCCTTGGTCATGGCCGCGGCGCTTGCCATCCTCGGCGGCTGCATTTGGCTTACATATCAGAACTGGGGGTCGGAGGTGCCGTCGTCGATTCAAACCATCATTTGGCCGCAGTTGACGATTCCCGCATGCCTACTGTTCTCAGCGCACATCCTGTGTCTCAACGGCATCCAGTTACTCACAACCGAAGGCCATTGGCTGCGACTCTGGATCTTTCGCGAGAAGGAAAATGAAAAACTGAGGATGTCCACGTTTTACACCGCCATAGTGTGGGCGGTGCTGAGTGTGATTGGCTTGCTGACGTTCTATCTTTCCGGTGAACACATCGGCGTACCTGCCGTCGTCCGTCTCTTGGCCAGGCTCAACGACCTTTCCATCATTTTCATCGCAGTATTTTGGATCGGTGGGATCGCAGCGCTCTTTTCCACAACGGACGGGGGTCTTTACGCCCTGCTGGTCGTATTGTGCTTCCGCCCGAAAGAAGGCAAGCTGCACGATCGAGACATGGCGAAGATCCGGCCATTTCGGACGTCGGCCTGGATCGCGGTCGGAACGACGGGAGCATACATCGTTCTTGTACAGTTATTGCAATTGCCAATCGAGAAACTCCTGTTCCTCGTTTTCCCACTCTCGTTGAACCTCTTTCCCGCGTTCGTGAGGGCGTTCAGGGGGTTGCCTCAATCACCGTGGTACATCATCGTCGCCCTGATCCTTTACGTGTCTTGCGCGGTCGCGGGGCTGCGGCAACCGGAGAAATCGTTTGAATGGACGCTGGCGGCCGGCCTGATGCCGATCATCGTAGGCGGGATCGCAGGCATTGGTAAACGGTCGCGCGAAACCACGGACTCGTCGCGCGTTGGTGGAGCCACGGAATGAAAACGGTGCATGCTACATTCTTGACGATCCTCCTTTTTGTGATCGGGCTCGCGACGACCGCGTCGCAGTTCGGCTACATCCGTGGTCCCGATGCGGTGCTGAACATTGGCTTCGTCGGCGTAGCGTGGTTCGCTTTTGGGGCATCATGGCAACATCGTGCTTGGCCGCCGACGACGAGCCCGCAATTATTCCTTCGTGTTGCGCCGATGATATACTGGACTGCGACGATCCTCACTGTGGGCATTCCATTCCTGAGCCTGGGAGCCTTCTGTCTTATCACGAAGTATGCCCCACAGCGCATTGACGGGGCCATGGCGGAAATTATGACGCCGACGCCACCTACAATGCCTGTTACGACGGTGACGACCGCTAGTATCGCTAGTGTTCCAGGCGGTACGACCACTCAGCCATATGTCGCGGTGTTTAGGGCTGCCTCCGAAGACGTTTCGCCGGCGCTTCCGATCTTGAAGAAGGTGTTGGATGACATTGACTCGGACTTGCGGAGTTCTGCGGCATGGTATTTTGCGGGTGGCCTTCTTATGCTGCTTTTCTTCCTGTGGGTCGTCGAGATGGCGGTGGTAGCGGGCAGGGCATTTGGACCGCAAGCTGGGGCCACGGAGCCTCCCGCCGCGCCAATTCCAGATTAAGCGACGTGAACGATCGATCGGAGATTGGCTCTAATCGGGGAGGGACTCGGGCAGCGGAGCTGATGGTCTGCTGCGCCGCGCGCGGAATCGTGCCCGCCGCTGCCGCGCGCGGCGTATTACTCAAGAGGAGTGGGATACTGACTGGTTGCAGAGCTGTGCCACCGTTGCCTCGTTGCCCCACCCTGAACCCCGAATCGCGAACCCTGAACCCTGAACCCTTATAAACCCTCGTTCACCGGCGGGACGCCGATGCTCCCCGGCCTCGCTGATCGGTTCGTACGTTCCGCGTCGCTGCGAGGCCGCGGAGGTGGGGACCACTGCGGGCTGCTCTTGACGGGCGGGCTGTGGCGGCTGACACGGTGAAACGCGCAGCTCACTCACGCCTTGCGCAGCCGCCGCACGCCGCCGGCCGCGAAGGAGTAGAGGTACGTTCCCAAGAAGGCGGCTGCTATGAAAGGCGCGGTCACCGGAATGCACCATGCGATCACGAGAGCAACATTGACGCACACAATCGCCGTCGCTGATTTGGTCATGGAGCGAACCATGTGAGGCATGGCAAATGGAACCAGCATCGACACCGAGTTCAGAAGGAATGCGGCGACCAGGTACGGGGTGATGTCGAACCCATAGAGTGCTTGGAGAAGAACCAGCAGCAGAAGGTGCCGCATCAATTCATTGGTCGGCGTCCCGGTTCCGCCGACATAAGATGGATCGACGCGCTGGACCACGCGGATGAGAATCGCCACGGCGGACAGGAGGCTGAATGCCAGTACGACTCCGCCATAATGGGAGCCGACCACCATCGCAATCAGGATGTGAGCCACCGCGTCGGCTACGTTGTCCAGCCCGGCCCCGAACGCACTTCCGAGCCCCAGCTTCTTGGCCAGAATCCCGTCCAGATCATCCATGATGTTGTTGAAAACGATCAGCGGGCAGAGATACACGAACGCATCCTCCCGCAGGAGGATACAGAGCGGCAGCACGCCGAGGATCGACACGATGTTCGGGAGATTGCGGTAGATGTGCTTCGATAATGTGTTCAACGCGTGCTCTGTGTCCTCTCTTCCACAATCCGTGTGCTGTGCGATGGTGTGTCCCGCCGGTCCAGGGTCGCCTGCGAGCTCGGCCGGAGCACGAAGAAGTGGTTCGTTAACGACGGGAATTCGCGCCCCAGCCTGGCCAACAGCCGAGGGATCAAGCTCGTGTTCCACGGATAGCCCAGGCGGAGCCCCCAGTACACGAGGCGCCCGACAACCGGGAGACACCAGAATCGCTCGGGCACGCGCGCCTTCCATTTCTTGACCAACTCGCAGGCCATCTGAGGGTAGGTGTACGCGGTGTTGGCCTCGACGCTCACGATGTCGAAGCCTGCATCGCCAAACATGCTTCGGTAAGCCTCGACGGAACGATAGACGACCTGGTACTCTCCCTGAAGCGTCCTGGTCCCCTGGCGGATCGTGGACTCCCGGCATAATACGATGGCATCCGGCTCGAGACACGGAACGAGCTTGCCCAGCAGAACCCGAACATCGTGCTCATCCAGGTACATCAGTAAGCCGCCGAGAAAAACCAACCCGAATTTCCCCTTCGGCTTGAAGGAGAGCACGTCACCGCCGAAAGTCACCACATTCGGATAACGCGAACAGCGATCCTTCAGCGCCGCATAGAGGGTCGGGCTCGCCTCAACCGAGACGACATTCGCGAAGCGTTGGGCAAAATACTCGGTCCAAACCCCCACGCCGCTGCCGAAATCCAGCACCGAAATGCTCGATCGAAGATCCCTGACCGCCTTCGCGACCGCATCCGATTCGCCACGGAAGCGAAACCGGCCCGCACTTGCGGGAAATCCGAACCCCTCCATCATGTACGGGCCAAGCATCGACGGCTTCGCCTGCCCCCAATATGCCCGCACCTTCGAGTAGTCGAGCTGAAGTGATCTCTCTACGGCCGCTTCACCTCTACTCCGGCCCGATTCCTGGCAGCGCATCGGCATCGTCACGAAGAACCGCCGGCGGGACACGAGCGATTGGTCGTCCGGCACCACGAAACTCCTCGCGATTCACAGAAGAGTCGTTCGGCCACGCGAAGGTCATCGATCGTGTCAATCTCGCACCATCGTCCGGCATCGAAGCTGACCGCTTGCAGGGCGAGCAACCCGTCGGCGACCATCTCCGCGAAGACGACCTCGTAATAGTCATGGACCTTGCCGGCCTTGATACGCCGTTCCAATCGTCGGACGACTTCCCGCCAGGCCGCCGCCGACAAGCTGTACAGATTGACGGTCTTCTGTGCCAAGTTGGGGGTGTCCAGGCTCGCCCCCACGTGGAACGACACCACGCGCCCGGATTGGTCGACCGAGACAGTCGTCCCGATCAGCCGGGGTTGATAGCGGGCGACGGCGACACGATTGCGAACGCGCATCAGACCCAGCAGGCGCGAATCAAAGAGCAAGTCCGACTCGATCAGAACGAAGGATTCGCGGAGACACGTGCGGGCCATCCAGAGCGAGTATATGTTGTTCGTTGTGGCATACTCAGGACACTCGACGAAGCTAACCGTCAGCCCGGGAGCATTCGACTCCAGGTAGTCCCGAATTTGGTCGCCGCAATATCCCACAACGACGACCAGGTGTTTGAAGCCCTGCTCCACCAGGCATGAAACCAGCCTGCCGAGGATTGGGACGCCGCGCACCTCCGTCAGGCACTTTGGACAACCATCCGTCAGCGGCTGCAAACGCGTGCCCGCTCCCGCGGCCAAGAGAAGTGCCGTGGTTATAGGACCGTCGTCCACGCCGTGCAAGTTTCCCAACGCTCGCGGATCTTCGTCGCACCGAGGACCGCTGAATTCAATCATTTCAGCCGCAAGGGCTGCCTCCACCATTTCAGGATGAACCCGATCCCTACGGATTCCCGGCCCGATCGCCCGGAGGCCGGTTTCGCCGGCGATCGCCGGTGAATCACCGCCGATCCCCCGACCGTGCGCGGCGTCTGAGACGTGGGTACTGCGCCCTCTCCTGATTGAGCCCTCGGTTTGCTTCATGAACAACCTTTCCACCAAACGCGCAAAACTGCCACGCGCCGGTTCTTTAGCCGGCAAAACGGGCCGTGGCCCGGTTACGCAAGTTCGCTTGGAAGCGGAATCTGGCGTTGAACAGTCCGATGATGACCGCGCCACAGCCCGGGCTAACCGGGACAGCCTGCGGTGCGGATCCAGTCTATACTACCAGAATATTCCGTAGCGGGCAAGTACCATGAAGCCGCTCGCGTGCCTGAGGAGCGGGGAAAGAACGCCGGGGTTGGGCTGTGTGGGGGGGGGCGGAGGGTTCAGGGTTCGGGGTTCATACGTAGCGTCCGCCCCGTGTGGCGGACGTCTGGTTCGTGGTTCCGGACGTAGCGTCCGGTACCCGTGCCGGACGGAGGGTTCAGGACTCGGTGTTAGGTGTTCGGGCTTCAGGGCCTGGTGTGTGTCACGGGTCGGAACCTCTTTAACGGCAAGGAGTTCTAAGCTGTCTGCTCGGAGTGGATGCCTGGACGCGATTGTGTTACTCTTCTCGGGAATGACAGCGCTGACGTGCCCCGGAAAGAAGGTGCTACATTGCTCAGGGAGGAACGATGTTCAAGGGAGAGATCCTACTCGGTGACACAGAGCGGAGAATCGCGCTGGAAACGCGTAAGGGAAGGAGCATCCGCAATGTGGTGGCACCGGAGCCCGACGAGCGGGCACGCCGAATAGACGCCGCCGTCCGCGAGACGTTCGGTCAGACCTGGACTAACCGGAAAGGCCCTTGTGGCGGATACAATTGCTACGGGATGGTCTTCGCGACCAGGCGGACGGCGATCTACGAGGACGACCAGATACCCGATATTCTCAAAGATGATGGTTATCGGCGGATCCGTGAGAATGAGGTCCGTCCAGGCGACATCGTTCTGTACCGAGACGGAAGTCTGGGGCTCTTACACGCAGCACTCGTTTTGCGTTGCCAGAAATGGGAGGGCCCGACTCCGATCCCGTTCGCCTTGAGCAAATGGAACGACGCCTGTGGCGAAGATGAGCACAACGTTCACCATCACATTTGGCGGAAAGCGGAGTATGATGTCGTTCTCGAATTCTGGACAGAGAGGCAGCCAACATGAGTCACGAGGATCTTGAACAGCTACTCGCACCCGACTTCGAAGCTCAGGTCGTCGCGTCGACGCCTCGCGTCCTTAGGCTGCGGCTCCATCGATCTCGTACAGTCCAAGAGTTGCGCAAGCGGTACCATGAAGGCACCCTACCAGACGAGTTGTTGCGCGGATTCGTGAACGGGCTTCTTCGACGGCACACGGACCCGGACTCGTTTCCGTACCAAACAGCGCTCGCAGCGATAGCGGTTGTTCTGGAGGATAGGTTTTGTCGGTTCTCGGAGGCGTATCTGATTGACCTCGCCCGAGTGAAGACGGGACGCCTAAGTACGGCTAGTCGGGTCGCTCGCTTGTGTCTCGAGGCCCGTTTGGAGCATACAACGAACAAGACGCACGTTTTTCCGCCGGAGACGGCGATCGAGCCGAACTTCCAGGTCCGTGTTGTCGAAGGATCGGGCCGCTCTTCCTGGAATGTGACAACGCCGGGAGAATCGACGCTTGAAATGCTGGTGTATTGATGGCTAGACTCGAGTACTTCCTGGTCGCTGAATCGCTGTCTGTCGACCAACAGACAAACCGCATCAGCTTCTTCAATGTGGTCGAACAGGTGAATGTTTCGGAGTTCCCGTACACGATCCCGCAAATCATCGCAGTGGCGGCCTGGAACGCCGAAGAAGGGGATGACAAGAAGGACTTTCAGGTCACCGTGCGCATAACTTCTCCCGGCGATGAGTCCAAGGAGTTCCGCCGCAACTTCCCCATTCCCGCAAAGAGAATCCGGGTCATCCTGGGTTTCCAGGGCATCAAGCTGACCTCCCCGGGCACGCTGCAGTTGGAACTGTTATTGAATGGCAAGCACGAGGCTACGCATTCGATTGATGCGGAGCTTGCGGAGGGCGAACAAGCCTACGCCTGAGCGCGGCCGCTCTTCACCTCGGACGCATGGAGGCCCGTGCCGACCCTGCGGACGCCAACGCGGAACACCCGACCGGATTTGCTACGGACGCCAAACCGTGACGGCCGGCCCGCCGTGACAGGGGCTCGCGGCACTGGTCTGCTGCCGTCGCTGTTCGTGGGGTGTATCCTCGACGCACCATAGAAGCGCAGCCCTGGGAGTTGTGCGCCCGGGGCGCACTCGGAGGAGCGCCGTTGACCCTTCGACTGCGCTCAGGGCGGGTACCGCAGTGGGCCGCACCAAATCGTGAACCCTACGTCCGCCACGGGGGGGCGGACGCCACACCCGGACCCTACGCCCGGCACCGAGACCGGAAGCTACATCCTGAACCCTGAACCCCACGTCCCGAACCCCGCCACGAAGTGATCTCGACAGCCAGCAATCCGCCCGCGACTCCGCCGGGCATTATTCTTGCGAACGAGTGGCGCCGGATCCGGGCAGGCGGATCGCCCGGGCGAGGCCGATCCATGACATTGCGCGGATCAGCATCCAACTAAGGTCGAGTTCCCAGGGTTTCAGGCCGTGCCGCGCGGAGGTCGGGAAGGCGTGGTGATTGTTGTGCCAGCCCTCGCCGAAGCCGATCAGGCCCACCCACCACAGATTGCGCGAGCGGTCGCTCGTGTCGAAGTTTCGGTAGCCCCAGGTGTGGGTCGCGGAGTTCACCAGCCAGGTGACGTGGTAGACGTACACCAGTCGAACGAAAATCCCCCAGACCACGCACGGCCAGCCGCCCCAAAGATACAAGAGGCCCGCCAGAATGAATTGCCACAGAACCATGGTCCGTTCGAGGAAGACCTGCACCCGGTCCCTGGCCAGGTCCTTGGCGTACATGCTGTACTTGTCGTACGTGTCGAAGCTCGGGTCGAAGGTGAAGCACCAAAGCGTGTGCGACCAGAAGAAGCCGTGCCGCGGCGAGTGCGGGTCCTCGTCTTCGTCCGAGTGTTGATGGTGCAGCCGATGCGTGGCCACCCACTTGATCGGCCCGCCTTGCCAGTTCAGGCTGCCCAGCCAGCTCAGCAGGTACTCGATCGGCTTGATCGTCCGGAAGCTGCGATGCGTGAGCAGCCGGTGGTACCCGATGGTGATGCTCAACATGAAGACGGCGTGCAGCACGACGGCGGTCAGGACGGCCTTGACGGAGAAGAAGGCGGGAAGGACTGCCAACAGCGCGCCGAGGTGGATCAGAATGATGGCGAACATCGGGATCCAGTTAGGTCGGCCGCCGGCCTTGCGAACGCAGGTCGGGGGTGGTTGCACTAGATCGCCGACGTTTTGTGCTTCTGCCGGGCTGGAAAGGGTCGTCACCGGGGCTCCTCGATGGAGGACTCATTGGGGCCCTCCGCCGCGCGGAGTTCACCCGATTGTATGCGCATATTCGCAACCGGCTTCACGATCGCGGCTGATGCTCGCTACCAGTTCGGTGCAGGAGTTGGGGCATCGAACTGCTACGAATCATCCCGTGCATCGAGTTGCGACAGATCTTCCTCGACCACGACCTCGCCCTTCTTCGGGTTGCGCTTGCGTTTCGTGGTCGCGGTGCCGGGCGTTGGCTTGGGTGGGCGGCGGCCGGCTTTGACGTCTTGGTCGAACGTCTGCTTGCGGCGCAGGATGTGATGGTAATGCTGGCCGAAGCGGTGGGACTCGTCGCGAATCTGCTGCAACAATCGCAACGCCGCGTTATTGCGAGCGAGCTTGAGCGGTTTCGAGCGGGCCTGGACGTGGATCAGTTCCTCGCGTTTGGCCAGTGAGACGACCATCGCCGGGCGGACCGCGCAACCGCCGTCCGCCTCTACCGCGTCGTGCATGTGCTCGAACGCCTGGAGGGCCGCGTGAAGCTGGCCGAGGCCGCCGTCGATCAGGACCACGTCGGGAAATAGCTCCTCGGATATGGCGGCGTGCTTGTATCGCCGTGCGATCACCTCGCGGATCATGGCGTAGTCGTCCATGCCGTCGACGGTCTTGATCTTGTATCGTCGGTAGCCGTTCTTGAACGGCTTGCCGTCGATGAAACACACCAGTGAGCCGGCCGACGCCTCGCCCTGCAACGTCGCGATGTCGATTCCCTCGATGATCCGGGGAGCCTCGGGCAGATCGAGCAACTCCCCCAACTTCTCCAAACCGGCGGCGGGGTCGATGTAGAAAACCTCCGGCTGCACGTCCTGATCGACGTCCCCGCTCAGCGAGAGCGACTGGATCGCCTTGATGCGGTCACGCAGGACGCCGGCGTTTTCGTAGTCCTTCTCCGCCGAGACCCGTTTCATTTCCTTCGTCATCTGGCGCAGCAGGACGCTACGTTTGGACTTGAGCAGCTTGATCAGCCGTTTGATATCCGCGCCGTAGCCCTCTTTCGAGATTCGATCGGCGCAGGGGGCGGTGCATTGGTTGATCGCGTGTAGCAGACAGGGGCGGAAGAATCGCCGTTTCTGATCGTCGGCTCTGATTTCCAGCTCGCAGGTGCGGTACTTGAACACCTTCTGGAGAGCGTTGACCGCGTCGCGCAGGCCGCTGACGTTGACGAACGGTCCGAACAGCTTGCTGCCTTTGATGCGTGGCTTGCGGGTGACGTAGACGCCGGGGAAGTCGTCGGTGGTGGTTATCTCCAGGTATGGGAACGTCTTATCGTCTTTTTGGCGCTCGTTGTAGGGCGGCTGGATGTCCTTGATCAGGCGGTTTTCGCTGAGCAGCGCGTCGACTTCGGTCTCGCAATCGAGAAAATCGATGTCGCTCACCAGGCTGATCATGTGGGCGATTTCGGGGCCGCGCGTGCCGAGCAGGTCGGCGGAATCCTGGAAGTAGCTCGACACGCGGGCGCGTAAATCGCCGGCCTTGCCCACATAGAGGACCCTCCCGTCTGCGTCTTTCATCAGGTAGACCCCGGGCGCTTTGGGGAAGTGCGCTATTCTCTCGCGCAAATCGGCGACCCGGGAATCCTGCGGCTTAGCCATGGTTTCTCGATTATAGTGGCGGCCTCGATGGCGCACCCGCGCCCGAATCGAAGCGTCTTCCGGCGCGGCGGCGGGGCGTCAAAAACACGAATCCGACCGATAATTCGGCCCCACGGACCTTGCAAACCCAGCGGAGGAGTGCTAGAAACTCCTTCGGAGCAGCCGATAGTGTAGCTGAACCGTCCGGACGGGTGCGGCTGTGACCGTTCCCGATCCAGGCGAAACGGATGACCGACCCACCCAAGCGGAGAGACTACATGGAGGCTTACGAAAAGCTCAAGAAGTTGGTCGAAGAGGTCTCCGAGGACGTCTACAAGGCGATCGGAGGCAACAAGGCTGCCGGCACGCGGGTCCGCAAGGCGATGCAGGATATCAAAAACGCCGCTCAGGACGTGCGGAAGCAGGTCCTGAATATCCGGGAGTCGGAAGACGGCGGGGCCTGACGCGCCGGAAGAGAGGGGTCAGGGAAGACCGCCGGCACTCCCGCCTCCTGAAAGGAATACATGCCCCCACCGGTCATTCTTGACCCGTCCACGCTCGATTTCTCGCGCCTGGTTGCCGATCGCGAGGAGATTCTGCGCGTCAATCCGCACCGTCACGAGTTCGCTATGCTCGATGGAATCGTCCATTGCGACGCAGAGGCCCAGATCTACGCCGGGTATCACGACGTGCGCGAGGACGGCTGGTGGGTGCGCGGGCACGTTCCCGGGCGGCCGCTCTTTCCCGGCGTGCTGATGATCGAAACCGCCGCACAACTGGCCAGTTATCTCACGCACACCGTATTGGGCCACGTGGGTTTTGTCGGTTTTGCCGGCGTCGACAAAGTCAAGTTTCGAGACACGGTCACTCCCCCGGCCCGTTTCGTGATCATCGGCCGAGGAAGGCAGATCAGACGCCGCCGCACGGTCTGCGACATGCAGGGCTTCGTCGGCAGCACGATGGTCTTCGAGGGTGAGATTACCGGGATGCGCGTCTAGGTTTCGGAGCGGCGCCCCCAAGCTCGTCGAACCGCGCCCGCCATGACCATGCCAGAGTCAGACACCGAGTTCACCGCCGCGGTTCTACCGTCGGTGCATTCATGGACCACGCGGCCGACCGCAAACGATCTGGCCGGCCTGCCCGGGTGCCCCGCCGTTTTCCTCTTCGTTGATTCAACGGGGTCGCCGATCCAGGCGCTGACGACTCAGCAACTCAAACGGGTGGTGATTTCTCGCCTGACCGAGCCGGAAGAGGTCCGCCGAGGGCGAGCCGATCTGGCTCAGGTGGCGCGTGGCGTGCGCTGGCGGCAAGTCCACTCAGCGTTCGAGGCCCGCTGGTGGTATTACCGTCTGGCACGGCGATTGTTTCCGAACGAGTATCGCAAGCTGGTGGGGTTCGGGCCGGCGTGGTGTCTGCACGTTGATTGGTCGCGGCCGGTACCCGAGTTGGGGATCACCGAGCGAATTTGGTGCCGGGACGGCGAGTTCGTCGGTCCCTGGCCAACACAGAAGAGTTGTCGACAGGCGCTCGAAGGCCTTTTGGATCTGTTCGATCTTTGTCGCTATCCGGAACAGGTTCGCAGAGCGCCCGATGGAACACGCTGCGCCTACGCGGACATGGGCCGTTGCGACGCACCCTGCGACGGCTCGGTGCCGCTCGAAACGTATGTGCGGCGCTGTCGGGCCGCCTGGCAGTTTGCCACTGGAGAAATCGAATCGTGGATTCGTGACGCGACCGCCAGCATGAAGCAGGCTGCCGCCGATCAACGCTATGAACCCGCGGGGCAGCTCAAACAGCAGATCGAATTCGCGAGCACCTGGCAACGGCGTTGGGCGCCGGGCGTGCGGCCGTCATCGGAATTGAGCTCTCTGCTCGCGATCCCGGCCACTCGACGCAAGGCCTGGAAGCTGTTCCTGTTCCGTCTGGGCCACTTGTGCGACGGGCCGTTGCTGCCGGAGCGGAAGCTGGCCACCGGGGCACCGGCTTGGCTGACTGAGCAATTGCGGGAAACGCCGGAGCTGCCCGACGACACGGTGCGCATGGAGCAAACCTGGCTGCTCGCCCACCTTCTGCAACACAAAGAGGCTCGCACGGCGATCGTGATTCCGCTGCCGAGGCTCGAGGTTCCACCCGATCTGGAGGCCGAGCTGCGCGCGGCGCTGGAGCGCCTGCACGCCGGCCGGAACTCGAAACAGCCGCCACCGGAAACCGCGGACGTTTCGAGCGACGCCGATTGATCAGTCTTGCCCCGGATCAGGGTGCATCGCGTACCACGCGAACCAGAACGAATACACACTTATGCGCTCGTGCGAATCGGTGACGTCGCCGGCCTCCTCAACCGGACGCACGTGCCAGCCGTCATCGCCGCGACGCGCAATCATGGGCGTCTTGAGGGGCCGGGTGCTCGTCGGCGGCAGCGGAGTTACCGGATAGTGCAGCTTGTCGGTGCTGGCGTAGTGCTGATAGGCGTCACGCCGATACAAGCGATCGCGCCCCGGGCTGGGCAATACGATCGTCGTTTCCGGGTGCCGCTCGTGCCAGTCGGACCACTCGACGACGACCGCCGGGACGAGGTCGAGGGTTTGCTGGTGTGCGGCCGCCGGACCGGCGATTGCACAGAATTGCAACTGGCTCCAGAGGCTCTCGTCGACGGAGTCGGGGCGTTTGTCGTACATCAGGAGGTTCGAGTTGTAGAGCAATCCGCTGATGCCGAACTCGAGCGTCTCGCCAGCGACTCGGCGATCGAAAACGACCACGCTGTCGCAGAGCGGGCTGTACGTGACGGCAATCGGCCGCCCGCCGACGCTGTCGTTGATGATCTCATGCCAGTTCATGATCCAGAGCGGATAGGCCCGTGCCTCGCCCGCGAACACGACGCCGATCACGCGATCACCTGACACGAGCTTTCGCACGTCGCCGAGTTTCGCCCCCGGATCGTAGTCGCGGGCGGGGATCGTCGGCGGATTGGTGAGAGTTGGCAGCCCGTTCTTGCGCAGATCTCGACCGGCGGGGACGACTTGTTCGCGGGGGACCAGGCAGGTCGAGAGATCGAAGCCGTAGCTCTCGACGTTTCGGCCGTCACCGACCGCGCGGTAATCGAGTGTGGGCATGATCGCCACGATCCGCCAGGCGGCGATGCCGAGCACCAGCAGACCGGCGAGCCACAGCACCCAGCCGCCGCTGCGAAATGTCAGCATTCGCGTTGATTCGGGTGATTCGCCCTGGCCGACGATCCGGTTCAACGACCGGGACTCCACGCCGCGGTGACGGCCGGGCGAGCATCGCGCCCGACGTCGACGCCGACCGACGCACGATCGGTGACCATCAGCGCCAGCAGCAGCGGCAGGTAAATCACGCTGGCCAGGAACACGCGCCGGGCGGCGTCCGCGTCGCGTCGGCGATAGAGCTTCAGGCCGGGCAGGCCGAAAAGTATGCCGAGCACCAGTGCCCCGCCGGCGTAGACCCAGCCGGCGACGCCCACGACGGTCAGCATCAACGTGACCGGCACGAGTGCCAGGGTGTAGAGCAGGACGGCCTGACAGGTCGCCTGCCCGGCTGTGTCGAACATCGGCAACATGCGAAATCCGCCGCGCTCGTAGTCAGACCGATACATCCACGCCAACGCGAGAAAATGTGGAATCTGCCAAACGAACAGGATCGCCCCGAGCACCCACGCTCCGGCACCGAGGCTGCCGGCGGCGGCCGCCCAGCCGATCATCGGCGGGATCGCACCGCAGACCGCCCCCACCAGCGTATTGAGCGGGCTGCGCACTTTCAGGGGCGTGTAGACCAGCACGTACACCAGTTCGCACAACACCGCCAAACCGGCGGTCAGCGTGTCGACGGTCAGCGCCAGGAACACCGGCCCGATCACCGACAGCGATATTCCGAAGCTCCACGCGGCCCGCGGCGAGATCGTCCCGGCCGGCAGCGGTCGGTTTCGCGTTCGCGCCATCCGTGCATCGCGATCGGATTCCATGCACTGGTTTACGGCATTGATCCCCAGCGCGGCACAACCCGTTCCGGCCAGCGTACAGACCAGCAGCAGCCAATTCACATCCGAGCCGCCGCCGAGCAGAAAGCCGACCGCCGTCGTCGCTAGTACGAGGCCGCTCAGCCTGGCCTTTGACAGCCGCAGATATATTTCCAATGTGCCTGGACGGTGAGAATCCGAAGCGGCAGCGTCACCCCTTTCAATCGAATTGACTATCGTGCCTGTGTTCATGTTAATAGCAGATTCTATCGTTGACACTTGAACCGGCAAATCTGTCGGGGCGCGGTTGCCCGTCGGCGTAACATGTGGCCCAGTCGCCCTCGGCTGGGGTTGCCTAGTGTACTGATTCAATAGAATCGCATCGTATGGATATCGCGAAAACCGCTGAACAATGCTCGAATGCGTAACACCGGACGGGCTAAAGCCCGAGGCTCTTCTTTCAGATGCGATGCGTTAATTCCGAGACAGCACACTAGCGCCGCTCCCGGATTCACAGGGAAGGGCGGCTATGCCACATTTGGTTCACAGCCTGGGGCGGCTGCCACATTTGGTTGGCGGACGCGGGCGGAGACGGTAGTGTCCGTGACGCGCTGGCTGGGGGCGGAGACTCGGCCGCCGCTCAGCGCTGCCTATCTTCGAGACCGCGATGAAAGTGAATGAGATCAACGCCGCGCAGCCGCCCTTTGCCGGCGACATCCTCACCATCGGGTTCGCTACCACAGTTGCGATGTGGGGCTTCGGATATTTCGCACACCTGCCGAAACAGCCGTTGTCCGGGCCGATCGTGTTCGCGGTGCTGGTGCTGCTGATGGCGCTGGGTGGGGCCGCTGGAGCACGTCTCGGCACTCGCGGCTGGCGCGGCGGACTGTACTGCGGTCTCGTGACCGGGCTGCTCAACCTGCTGGTTCTTGGCAGTGTGATGGGTCGCGCGGAGGCGGGAGGATTCTCCGCCGCGACACTGCTTTGGGTGCCGGGGTCGGTCATGTTGGCGATGCTGTGCGGCGGTGCCGGCGCGGTGGTGGCGTTG
>SDBS01003776.1_pt1 | contig 14869 bp, 10 predicted proteins | sample 2277091 | NCBI WGS metagenome assembly SDBS01 (sample SAMN10404972, study PRJNA504765) | marine sediment metagenome | isolation source: marine sediment core GS10_PC15, 163 cmbsf | place: Arctic Ocean: Southern Knipovich Ridge | collected 2010 | reverse complement strand
AAATAATGACTTCATGAAGAGTCGACTTCAACTTGAAATGTTCCGTATTGAGTTTCGAAAACTTCTCAATCATATAAAAACGAAACATGGGGAATCAGCTGTAATTCATCTTTTTCCTGCTGTACCTGTTTCGATAGCAATTGAGATTGGACGGGTTAGAATGCCTAAAGCTGATATGCCTCTTATAATTTATGATCAAAGCACAAAACTGGGAGGATTCCACCCAGTGTTAGATTTCAAACAAAAAAATACAAAATAATCTGAGGAGATAAATTATGTACACTGAAACACAAAAAAAATACTTCGGCAAGATTTTTGTAAACATTACCGATTCGCTGGATATCCCAGAATCGAAATATAAAGAAGCTGTATCGAGATATGAAGCTATCGGTAATTGGCTTGATGCAGATGATTCGGCACTGCATGTATACAAACCAACTATCTATGCGCAAGGATCGTTCAGATTGGGGACAGTTGTCAAGCCCATTTCTGACAATGACGAATATGATATTGATCTTGTATGCCATTTAAAAATCAACAAGGATGATATAACACAGTCTCAACTCAAAGATATGGTTGGCGAACGACTCAAGGAAAATGAAACATACAGAAAATTGCTCGATGATGAAGGCAGACGTTGTTGGACTCTTGACTATGCCAATGAATTTCACATGGATATCCTTCCTGCCATCCCTGATTATGAGAAGTTAAATGACCGTATTCTTATTACAGACAAGGAATTAAGTTTTTGGCAGAAAAGTAATCCCATAGGATATGCCTGCTGGTTTAGAGACAAAATGCATGATATTTTTTTAAAGCGAAAAATAGCTATAGCCGTATTACAAAAAGCCAATATAGATGATGTCCCTGATTATAAGGTTAAAACACCTCTGCAAAGATCCATCCAGATCCTTAAAAGGCATCGAGACATATACTTTAGTAGAGAAGACTACAAGCCAATATCTATTATTATTACAACACTCGCGGGACACGCTTATCAAAATGAAGACGATTTGTCCGAGGCACTCTTCAATATCGTTAATGGAATGAGCAATCTTAGTAATCTAAAGAATCAGAATGGAAGCTACTACATCCCCAATCCGACTAATCAGGAGGAAAATTTCGCTGACAAATGGAATGAAGACGAAAATCTGCCCAAGGCATTCCTGGCTTGGCTTAACCAAATTAAGGCTGACCTTGAAACGCTTATCGAACAAAGAGACCTTTTAGAAACAAAGGAATTTCTAAGCCCGATTTTTGGAGTTGGAACAATTGGAGCTGCCTTTGAAAAAATCGAACCGTCTAATGTTGTTAGAAAGTCTTATCCTAAAGTTGACTTTTCTTCAAAACCTAATAAGCCGTGGTCATATTAAGGGCTATCAATGTGGATAGAAAAGATCTAGTTAATGCACATTTTAGAAATCTGAAAAATGTGTTTTCGAAACTAGAACTGAAAGAGAGCAAAAACGGCAGATTCATTATCACTGGCAATTTGAGTTTTACAGCATGCTGTGATGGAAAATCTGTTAAGGACGATTACGATGTAGAAATTGAAATCCCGAGTGACTACCCTCAAAATCCTCCTACAGTGAAAGAAACCAGCCATAAGATTCCCAGAAGTTTGGATAATCATGTTAATCTAAAAGATGGAACGCTCTGCCTTGGAGCGCCTCTGGCAGTAAAAAGAACTTTTGCGAAAGAACGTAGTTTACTTTGGTTCGTTAGAGAACAATTGATTCGATTTTTGTCTTCGTATAGTCATAAACGAGACTATGGTTCATTTCCAAACGGCGAGTTATCACACGGCGATAAAGGCTTACTTGAATACTACAGTGATTTGTTTTCGGTTGAAGATAATTGGCAGGTATTGGGCCTGCTCAAGATACTTGCTGATGACAACTATAGGGGCCATGCTTTATGTCCATGTGGAAGTAATAAAAAGGTGCGAAATTGCCACGGAGACTTACTAAGAGAGATTCGGAATTGCCAAAGACCATATAATTTCATGGAAGAGCATCTGTGTATATTAAAGCTATTAAGTGCAAACGATATTAATAAGAAAGCTTTGCGAAAATATGTTCCTAAAAATGTTTTCAAGTACATGAATAAAGGAAAGAGAAAAATAACTTGAAAATTAGATTTTATACATCAAAACTGGAGTAGGGGAGAGCTCTGATATTCTTAAAAATCTTCATGAGAGTTACATTTCATTAATACCGAAACGAATCAACTGGTAATAAGGAAATGACCAAGGCGGTAACCCCAGACATTGAAAATAGCCATATGATCTAGAGAACGGAAAATCCATTATTGATTAATCCGTATAAAGATGATCCTAGAGAGCATTTATTTTTTACCACTAGTAAAAATGGAACATTTTTGGGGACTGTGAAAGGAATCACAAAGAAAGGAGATAATTCTGTCAAGTATTATCATCTTGACCGTAAACCGTTAGACAAAAAGCGGAAAGCAGAACAAGAGCAAGTAGTTAAGGACCTTGAGTATTATATCGTAAAAGATCGGAATAAATTGACGTGCATTTTGGAGGAAATAAAAAAAGGATCAAGAGAATTTTCAGCTGCCGCACTTGCGTAAGCGATTTCTTGGAAAAAACAGTTGAATAATATACTTTCAGACATATAATTGAGATAATTTTTTTAATAATAAATATAGAAAGGCATTATTTAGGAATATTCTTGAAAATGTACTTGCCAAGCGGATAGTAATAAGAAGTGAAGATGTTCTTGTTCATTTTTCGATCTTTCATCTTCTAAGTTTCGTTCTAAATATTTAATAAATTTTCTAGCACTAATGTCTATTGCCTCCACTTCATTACTATGCCCTAAATTACGTAAGCTGTTATATAAAAATCCTGCTTCTAATAATAATTTTACTCTTGAAATACCTTTGTATGTTGGTTCTTTCTCTTGAGGTAGCATGATATCCGATTTATAAACGCTCGAAACCGATTTAGAAATTGAAGCAGCACTCGTAACATAAATTCCAAAGACACCAAGTTTTCCGAACTCATAAACTTGAGGCAATGTTATACCGCCAGCCCAAAGAATATTAACGCCTAGCTTTTTAGCATATTTATCAATCTCGACAATCTGCTCAAGCCGTAAGATTCCTCTTCTATCAGTTTTGCTTGATTTTAAAATCTTCCGTCCCTTATCTTTATCTGCGGTGTCAATTAGTACAACCGGTACTTCTTTTTTAACGACTATCTTTAACCATTTTTTTAATCCATCTGTAATATTCTGCTCTATATAGACCTTAGAGGAACCCACAATTGGAAAATCAACATAAATTGCAGGTGCAGCAGTCCACTCAGAGAACCAGGATTGAACCATTCCCATAACCAAATTATTTTCCTTCATTGTAAGAGGGAATAATCCATATTTTCCTAGTTCAAAACCCATATTTCGGGCGGTTAGAAGACCACACCAAACATTGCGAGCAACTGTATCAGGATCAACAAGATTTCTTGGACTTATGGGTATTTTTCTCTGCGAAGCATAGTGCAATAGTTCAGAAGCTTGTTTTGGATTAAAATAATTCAAAATTCCAGGCATAGAAATTTTGTCCTCAGCTTCACGACGAATCTCCCCTTCGATCGCCAATTCATTCAAATCCGCATTTTTAGCCAAGTCGATTTCATCCTTTACCTTTACCACTCCTTTATTTCCTCGTCCCACTCTTGCTAATAATCCCAACTTGTGACATTTCGGATTACAGAATTCTCCACTTTTAACAGCATGATTTAGCTCATTTAAGATCTTTAGGCGATCCGCCCTGCTCCGGAGCGTTTTGAAAAAGGCGAATAGGACAATTGAACGAGGTTCATTGTCTGCGGTTTTCCAAAAAGGATTGATTAAAGTTGCTGCTTGGTTGATGGCTTCATCTGTCGCTTTCTTGATTGGGCCACCTTGAATTTCAATGACTGGTCGTTTTTTAAAATACCGAAGATTCAAACGGGTACCAACGTTTGTGGAGTTTAGAATCCGGCCAATACATTCTAGTTTTATCTCTTTGTATTCATCTGGGCCAACAGCGACCTCGCCACCTGCTGCAAGACGTTCAGCATCAAGGGCAACTCCTACTTTCATTGGATTTGTTTCACTGATGATCTGCATTTTAGGAGAATCATATGCGGCTTTTCTGATGTCAGCAGCAGCGCTCCCTTCATCACTCACACCAAGAAAAGGACCATATCGCATATAATCATAATTTTTCAAAGAGACCATTGAGGGTTCTCCATGCCCGCCGATCTCATCAATCGCCCTTCCAGCCAATTCTTTCAGCTGATCAAGATGAGTTCCTTCAGGTTTTATTTTGCTGTTATGACAACGACGAACAACATCTTCATAAATATGAATTATTTTCCTCAAATCTTCATAATATTGCCTATTCTTCCTTAGATCCTGAGGTCTACTGCTTATTTTTTTACAAATACTCTTAATTCTTTCTTTCTCTCTTTTCGTCAGCATTTAATCCCCTCCGAGTTTTAGTACTCAAAGAAGTATAAGATTCGGATCTTTTCGATCCAAATTTAGGTTTTTTTTCTAATTTTTTTGGGACGTCCTAATTCCTGCCATTTTGCAAATTCTTTTATGTTATCGGAAAAACGTGGCTTCAGTGTTGGCCTTCTCCTCTTTTCAAAAAACTGAAAGAGCGAATCTCCTTGCTTGAACAAATGGTTCGCGGGAACATAATTATCCCTAGTAAAAGGACTTCCTGCCCCAACAGGCATAATAAGGTACCTTTCTGTTCGGAAAGCACGAGCATGGCCAAGTTCATCGAGCATTCCAGTACTGAGAGGAGGCATTTTTTTGTAAGGATGGAAAGCTGCTACAATATCCACTTTCTGGACATCCCATCTAAGATCACGACAAACTGTATAAGCAAAGACTACAGGTTCATCTTTTTCATCCACATTCTGCTCAATTTCTATGGATGCTGGATCGATAACTGCCCCATAACTCCGTAGTTTCCAAATTAGTTCATTGATTTCTTTTCTGACATCTTCTGTGGCAACAGTCATCGAATAGGATGCATAAAAGGTTGTAAGCATCTTTTCCGTTGCAAACTTTACCATGTTGTCCACATCTCTGACATAAATTTTTCTATTTTTGTAACTTGGCGTCTCCATGCCTAGAACAAAATGCCTGATCTTCTTTCCAGTTATATATGAGGCCCATTCTGCCAAATCTTCACTGCGTGATGCTTCAGAAGCCAACCAATCTAAAACCTTTTCTATTGTCATCTCTTTTTGATGAGCCATTACCTTAAGCGCATGCTCTCCATACTGCGATTTTAGCCGTTTCATAATTTTCCATTCTGCATCAATAAGAGTGATTATCCGATCTGGATTAATCTGTTCTGCAATTATCCGATGATCTTTAAATTCAACATTGACTCCCCTCCACTCGATTGAAGCTGGAGTCCGAAGGATTGCATTCATAGTTTTTGGCAACTTATCAATTTTTCGAGCTATAGATAAATATGCTTTTTCACGCATACATTTGAATTGGTACTGATATCCATCCAGCAATTCCCCAATATATAAGGCCCTTTCATATGCATTTTTTGGCTGAATATTTGCTTGTTCAAGAATCTCTTCAAAAATATTAAATACGGTTATCTGCTTGTTCATTTTAGCAGCAAATTTGACGGTATCTTCCAGAAACCAACCTGAACGGAGACCCACAATTGGGCCAGTTACAATACAAATTGTATTTGGCATTTTCGGCTCTCCTTTTATTGGAACGGGATTATAAATCTATTGTTACATAAGGGGGATGATGATCAGTGGCCTTAATACCTCTGAATCTATGTGGTATACGCGAAACTTGTGGTTTCTTATGATAAATTTGAGCGCTCTCCTTATCAACTGAGGATTTTATCTCGGGGGATACAAGAATATGATCGATCCACGACCTGAGCTCAGATGGCTGTCCATACCTAGATCTACCTAGAGGATTGACTATTCTATCCAAAAAATCGATTGTCCACCTGAATTCTTTCTTTATAGATTCATGACAGTTGTAAAATATTCGGGTTGGATCCCAAATGCTTCCCATTACGGGCTCAAGAAATGCACCCCCAAGCATTGCAGCATAAGCATCGAATTCAGGTCCATCATTCATATCTCCTAAAACAATCACTTTCCCTTTTCCTTCATCATCAATTAATTGGTTAAGCCTTTTCCGGACAGAGAAAGCTTGCGCCTTCAACTTCATTCTGTTTGCCCTTGACAATCTTTCATATGCAAAGAGGTCACCTGGAACAAATGCACCTTTTGATTTTGAATGAATGAGAATAAAAGTTATGTTTGCTTTAAGACTGGCCCCACTAAACTCAGCTTCAAATGGCACACGATTCCACCAGCTATAGGTTTCTTTAATTCCGTCACCATCAGCATCAAATGCATCTAATTTAAAATCTTTTTTGCTTTGGGCTTTGGATCGTAGTGATACATTAATAGCCAACCCATCTCGCACAAGAAATGCTAATCCAAGAGTACCTCTTTTTTCTGCCTGATAGACCGTGTAGCTTGTTGAGAGGTAATCATCTACAAATTTTTCGGTTCTGTCTTGATAAGGCGGGGCTTCAACTAAACCGATGATATCAGGATCTGCATCCTTTATTAATTTTCCTAAGCATTTAGATCTCCAGAAATGGCGATTTTCCTGACTATGAGTTGTCAAATCTTTAGGAACAAGGTCAATCATATCCTCGCCGTTTAAACTCATTATTTTAAGTTTACTCATTGTATATCCTCCTCTTTGATTGGAGTTCTTTATAACTAGATTTCAATATCATATAAGAGAATAAATTCATAACAAGACATTCATAATATTTACGAAAAGATTGATTTCTTTTTCGAGATTTTCTTTCTCATTTCCCCTCTTTTAAAAACCTACAATTTAATTCTATCAAAGATTAAGCTTTAGTCAACTATTTGAATAAAATTAAAGGTTTATTGATTTGGCATTAATGGAAATTTAGTATTTCTTAAAAAGTAACTCTGTTGGAATATTTTATTACAGCTGTGAAATTTCGTTGTCTGTATTCTTTAAAGTATTTTTTCTATAATTGAATTTAATGAAATCATGAATATGCATTAAAACAATTAATTGTTATATGAATGTCCTTACATAACAAAAACTAGCCACGTTCTCCTAGCCATAAATGAGTTTGTAGAAAAACAATGTTGAAAAACCTCATAGATTCATATAAACTTTAGTTGATTATATAGAGAAATTTACAGCTTACGGGAGTTAAAATGTCAGGTTCAAAAGCAACCTTTATACTAAATTTATTCCTGATAAAAGAACAATTTAAAGATGACGAGAATATCATAAAAAAAGATCTTAGTTCTCTTAAAAAAATTGAAGTCGTTTACAGTAATACGCATATCGGAAACCTATATATAAAACCCACGTTTTATAATAAACCGCATTGGTCTAATCTATTTAGTGAAGTCAACATTCCTGAGCTCGATGATTTAAATATTAGTTCTGCTTCTGCAGTATTACTAGTACGAAATGAGGGGCGTATATTTGCTCTTGTATTCGGATACGGAGGATATCTCCTCAATAGAGCAGCCACTGAAGAAAGGTTTGGTTTAAAAACAACTTTAAATTCAATCGTTCCAGACTCAATTAGGAGTATAGATCGTAAAATTGTTGATTCTTTAGCTAGGCATGTGCGTGAAGATGTGAATAGAGATACTAGTTTTCGAAATTTTGGAGTAGACGTGGAACAGGATTTATTAAATGCAATTACAGGAAAATCTTCTCTTGAGTCACTTGGAACTCGTTTAACAGGAAAAGATAACTTTGTTTCATCTGTCAAAATTAGTCTTAGCGATTTAATTCCATTTATATCAACAGCTTACAGTCAATATCAAAAAAAAGATTATCAGGATAGTTTTGGATGGGTAGATAATATTAAGGATATAGTTGATCCAGCAATAATTGAAAAACTTAATTTCCTTCTTATTGAAGAAGTAAAAAAAGGGCATCAGACTGATAAATTATGGCTTGCAGTTCCTGATTTAGTTCCATGGGCTCGTGTTCTTGGATTTCGTTTTTCAAAATCTAATAGACATGAAATAAAACCAGATTTACATATAAATGATTTCTATAATTCACTTCAACAGCCAGATCAATTAAAAACCGAAACATTAAAACAAAAAACAGCTTATTGTTATGACGTAGAAAAAGAACAGCCTTTTTTTGAATGGTCTGTCTATCGTTGTATTTGTTTTGAAGTTGAACTAGAAGACAACACTTATATTCTTAACGATGGGAAATGGTACAGAATAAATCCTGAATTTGTTTCAAACGTAGATGATTATATCAGTAAAATAAATGCCTCATCACTCCATCTTCCAGAATATACTCATCACAAAAGCGAAAAAGAATACAATAAAGCAGTTTCTAAGAAAGATCCAAATATTTATGCTTTTATGGATAGCAAGTTGATTAAATACGGAGGAGGTTACAGTAGTCTTGAGTTCTGTGATGTTTTTACAAAAGAAGGTCAGATTATTCATGTAAAAAAATATGGAGGATCTAGTGTGCTTAGCCATTTATTCTCCCAAGGGGCAGTATCTGCAGAATTGTTTTTATTGGATGGAGGATTCAGAAAAGAGGTAAATAAGATTTTACCTGAAACACATAAACATTTAGTTCAAGTGGAACAACCTGATCCTAGGAAATATGAAATTGCTTTTTGTATCATTAGTAGATCAAAAAATAAACTTAAACTTCCTTTTTTTAGTAGGATAAATCTTCGAACTTGGGCAAGAAGATTAAATGGATTCGGTTTCAATGTAACCTTAACAAAAATATTTCAAGAAGAATATTAAAAACAGGTTAATACATTTTTTATGGTGAAGAAGACGGCCAGTAAAAAGTTACATCATGTCAATTAAATCTATATAAGACGCAATGACCGAAGTAAAAACAACAACACTAAAAAGGCTATTCGCTCTTTCAAGCAACAACTGTGCTTTTCAAGGTTGTGTCAAACCAATGGTAGACGACTCAATTGGGATAGTTCTGGGAGAAGTTTGTCATATTAAGGCTCGGAACAGGCGTGGTCTTAGATACGATGAGAGCCAGACTGAAGAAGAAAGGAATGGATTTGATAACCTCATCCTCTTCTGTCGGGAACATCATACATATATCGACTCGGATGACATTACTTACACCGTTGAAAAACTACAGGAGATTAAAAAGGCTCATGAAACCAAGTCAACCTGTCATCTTGAAGTTGATGAAAGCATACTCTCACAATTCTTGAAGTATTTTCATTCTCCCGAACATTTTGAGGCTTTGAGAATTCTTCTTGAGCATCCTCACAGGAATCCAAACCTTTGGGACTTTAAACAAGGTGTTTATTATAAAAATAAGACTCTACATGATACGGTTAAAGATTTCCTGAATACTGAAAGCAGAGCCCTCATTATAGGCAAGCCCGGGAGTGGGAAAACTGCTTTAGCCAAGGGCATTGGGTATTACCTGGAACACGATGACAATTACAGGGTATTTTATCTGGTTGATCCTGAAAGAGAGAAATCTGGCTCCTGGATTAAAGAAATGGAGAGGTATGATTCTGAAAAAGTGCTCTTTATCTTTGATGATTGTCACAACCGGGTTAATGGGATTAATAGCTTGCTAGAGCGGGGATCCAGGTTAAAGAAAGCAAAGGTATTGTTTGTTTCTCGAGCTATAAATCAGGAACTTGCAGGAGAGCCTGGCTCCAATTATTTGGAGGTGCTAAAATCTGTAACTGTTCCAATTGAAGTGGATACTCCAGTATTAGAGGAGATTATAAAAAGGATTGTTCACAGGCAGGGGATAGCGGGTTCAAAGATAGGAAATATAGAAAAAGTACTTTATAGGTGTGAAGGGGATCTTCACATATTGAATTTCTATGTGAGGTCCTGGATAAGGAATAAAGAAAAGTATACCTGCCTGAGTGATGTATCGGAGAATGAGATATTGAAGGATATTTATTCAACCTATTTAGCCAGATTAAGAATAAAAAAACCTCTTCTGGCCATAGCTGCCTTATCCCAGTACGAAATTCCAATGCAGGCAGGATGGATAGAAAATGATGACATCTTGGAAGAGGTAGAAATTGAAGCAGTTGTGGAAAGGGAATTTTTGAAGATTTCAGGGAGGAGAATTGCTTTCTTTAAGTATTTTCATTCTTCTCCGGCGAAGTATTTGTTAAAAGCAGCAGCATGGCAAGATATTCTTGATAGAAGCGACGAAGAAGAGTATACGGAGAGGATTTTAATTGACTACTTAAGCTATAAACCAGTGAACTTTACTGAGGTATTCTATAAATTATACCTGAACGGGCGAGTTGATTTACAAGAACAATTATTTCAAAATTCTTTCGTATTTGATTGGTTTTCTGATTGGATCATAGATCAACCCAAAGCATTTTTTATTGAAAATCTTCTTCCCGTCGCATCATTTTTAGTTGGAGTACAATACTGGAACTCCTCTAGAGCTTCTGAAGTCTTTAACAATTTAATAGAAAGATTGGATGCCGCAGTGTGGGAGAATCTGACAACAGAGGATGTTTTTCAAAATGCTTTTGCTATTATGTTACTTCATAAGATTAACCCTGATTTTATTGGGAACCTATTGAAAAAACTGGATTTTAAGACATTAGGGAATCAAGCGAGAGAGGATAAAGTCGGGTTGGCCACTGTAAGGAATTTTCTTCAGTTAACCAATCAAGTAGGGGTATCGAAGAACACGATCCAGGAATTCTGTACAGCTCTAAACTTTGCTACATTAGGGAATCAGGCGAGAGAGGATAAAGTCGGGTTAGCCACTGTAATGACTTTTCTAAAGCTAACCAATCAGGTAGGGGTATCGAAGAACACGATCCAGGAATTCTGTACAGCTCTAGACTTTGCTTCATTAGGGGGGAAGGCGAGAGAGGATAAAGTCGGGTTAGCCACTGTAATGAATTTTCTAAAGCTAACCAATCAGGTAGGGGTATCGAAGAACACGATCCTGGAATTCTGTACAGCTCTAGACTTTGCTACATTAGGGAATCAAGCGAGAGAGGATAAAGTCGGGTTGGCCACTGTAAGGAATTTTCTTCAGTTAACCAATCAAGTAGGGGTATCGAAGAACACGATCCAGGAATTCTGTACAGCTCTAGACTTTGCTTCATTAGGGGGGAAGGCGAGAGAGGATAAAGTCGGGTTAGCCACTGTAATGAATTTTCTAAGGCTAACCAATCAGGTAGGGGTATCGAAGAACACGATCCAGGAATTCTGTACAGCTCTAGACTTTCCTGCATTAGGGAATCAGGCAAGAGAGGATAAAGTCGGGTTAGCCACTGTAATGAGATTTCTTCAGTTGACCAATCAGGCAGGAGTATCGAAGAACACGATCCAGGAATTCTGTACAGCTCTAGACTTTGCTACATTAGGGAATCAAGCCAAAAAAGAGCAAAGAATCCGTTATCCCTTTTATATATTTCACACCTTCTTATCTAATGACGGTATTACAAAAGAAATGGTGCTGCAATTTATAGAGGGTTTAGGTTGGGAAATCCTTGTACAGGGTATTGCCACCTATCTGAATCCTGATAGTCTTGTTGCTTTGTATCTCTTGCTTACAAGAAAAACCGAGTTTACTAATAAGGAGCTCAAACAAAAAGGGATTGAGTTGAATCATGAGGTCTGGTTCCATTCATTTACCCATAATCCCTGTTCTGCAATAATTAAGGAAAAGAAGTTTTCTGGTTGGGGTAACGATGCTCTTAGTGAGCTTTTGTCCCGGGATATCAAACCCCTTTTAAAAAAGGACTCAATGGATTTAAAAGCCTTCAATATTTTGATTTACAATATTCAAAGAATTAATCCAGAGAACATTAAAACCATATTATCCCCAGTTTTAAAAAGATTCTCAGCCACGCATTTTGAATCCCTCATATCTCATGCAGACATGTTGAATATTGGAAGCTTTCTAGGCTATTTTAATCCTGTTGAAGGGGTTTTTGATTGGGACCTTCCCCAGAACATCGATTTTTCTGTTATTGACTTTGCCAAGGTTCTACACCAATCTTCTCTTAATGCTATAGCACATTTTATTTTTAATCTCTACTATTATAAGCCAAAGTCTTGGTCTTCTTATTTTGCTAAAAAGCTCGATGAGCATAATAACCGTTTGCTCGAGCTGATTCAAGATTCTGATCTGAGAGCAATAGATTTTTTCACCTGGAATTGGTGGATGGCTCTCCCTGACCAATCCATACCAGAAACTTTTCTGAGTAAAGAATTACAAGAGATCCTAGTTTCAAAAAGTGAGACAGATCTAGAATACCCTCTAGGATTAATAGGCTCATTGCATCTATTCCATTGCCCTATACCTGAAGAGATTCTCACAAGAATATCTATAGAAAACGCCAAGGAATGTTGTTTAAAATCCCTTGGAGAAATAAAAAGCATTCGCTTATTAGGTGGTTTATGGATTATTTCTGAAAATATTCTTACAAAAGCAGAAAAGGAGATAGTTAGTAAAAGCCTAGATGATATTAAGTTTCATCTATCTATTCCCAACCAAATCTATGCCATGAAGCGTATTAAAGAATGGCTTTCAAATTAGTTTAGGGGGATAAGAAATTGAAATCATGTTTTGGACAACACCTCTAATACAAATTACATCCACTCCTGTTGACCAAAGCATAGGCAAATCTTCTGGAATTATAGATTCTGCGGCATCTGAAAGGCTTGTTTTTTTAGCCTGCCCAAAAAAACTATCAATTATACATAAAAACGGGAATTTTATTTGTCGTTGGAGAGAAAAAATGCTTGACATTGAGCAAATAATCTAACAACCCTTTACCTATAAATTTATTATGGGTGTCAATCAGCAGTCCCTCAGCTTTTGTTTCTTTAATTAATTTGCTTCTTTCTTGAAATGGTTTCAAAAATCCTTTTATTTTAAAAATATTTATTGTCCAACCAGGATTATCAAAGAAAAAATCATCAACTGAACAATTATCACCTTTAAGTGTTACTGAAAATTATTTAATGGAGACTTACAAATTGCCTTTCACTGTGATAGCAAGTTCCTAGAATAAGATAATTTTTCCACAATTGCACAAAATATGAGCGGTTGAGATATCCACAGGGGAGGAAAACTTATAACTTATTTATTATGAATAGGTTATATTTTAGATGAATACTGTGTCGCATAACGGTTATTATGTCAACTAACATAGGTTTTTAATTATTAAAACCTGACTCTCAGCTTTTCTATCAATTTCTCCAATATTGTTACTATTTCATCCTTTGTTACTTTTTGCTGTTTAAACTCTATTTTTAGCTTAAAACTTTTATCCTTTTCTTCGTACTTATAAACATATCTATCAACCTTTTTTTCTTTTCCTTTTATCATCTTAGAAAGATCTCTCGTATCTTCTCTTTTTAATTCTCTTTTCTTTATTTCTGAAATAAGCTTATACATGTTATCTTCATTTTCTTGTTTTGCTATCTCAATAAATGTACCTCTACTTTTTATACCGAATTCTTCACACATATTTCTTATTTCCTTCGGGATCTTACTTATGCTTATAATCTCAGTTATAGTCGATCTTGCTTTTCCAATTTTTTCCGATATTTGTTTATGACTGTAGCCATACATATCAACTAATGCATTTAATCCATCAGCTTCTTCAAAAACACTCAAGTCTTTTCTTTGTAGATTTTCTATAAGTGCTAGTTCCATGGCTTCATTGTCTGAAACATTCATCTCTATACATGGAACATCTTTTAATCCAACATTTTTAGCTGCAATGCATCTTCTTTCTCCGGCTATAATTTCATATCTATCATTTTTTTCCCTTACAATTATCGGCTGAAGAATTCCTTTTTCTTTTATAGAAGCCATTAATTCTTCAATATTTCCTAATTCAGTTCTTGCCTGATGAGGACTTGGATCTATTTTATTTACCGATATCATCCTTATCCTTGGTCCATATAATTTTTCTTCTATAAGATCTACATAATGATTATCATGCCTCATAGTTATATCACCAGGCAAACCTGTCTTCTTAGCTTTTTGCACGCTTTATAACCTCCTGTGCAAGTTTTCTATATTGCATTGCTCCTACTGAATCAGGAGCATAGGTAAAAATGGATTCCCTATATGCAGGACTCTCTTCTAGCTTTACGCTTTTTGATATCATTGTTTTAAAAACCTTTTTTCCAAAAACTCTTTTTATTCTTTCTACTGCATCTCTGGATATATTTGTTCTTTTATCATAAAGAGTTATTACTACACCTAAAACTTGTAAATTAGGATTTACATTTTTCCTGATCTTTATTACTGTTTCTAGAAGATCATCTGTCCCCTCTAAGCTCAGATAAGATGATTGAATTGGAATTAGAATATGAGTAGCTGCAACAAGGGCATTAAGCGTTATTAAGCCCAGCGTCGGCGGAGTGTCTATTATAATAAATTCATACCTCTTTTTTATGGGCACAATAACGTCCCTCAATCTGAAATGTCCATCAATCTCCCCTAATAAAACTGGTTCTAGTTTTGCCATAGCAATTTTTGAAATTGCTATTTCAAGCCCGGGTACTGACGTCTTTACTATAATATCTCTTATTTTTACCTCTGAATCTACCAAAACATCATAAATAGATCTATCATACTGGGAAGAATTATTTACAAGAGAAACCGTACTATGTGCTTGAGGATCAATATCAACCAAAAGAGTATTTTTTCCTATTAAGGCAAGTGCAGAACCAAGGTTAAAAGCTGTAGTTGTCTTCCCTACTCCTCCTTTTTGATTAGCAATAGCAAGTATCAAA
>SDBS01003775.1_pt1 | contig 14872 bp, 14 predicted proteins | sample 2277091 | NCBI WGS metagenome assembly SDBS01 (sample SAMN10404972, study PRJNA504765) | marine sediment metagenome | isolation source: marine sediment core GS10_PC15, 163 cmbsf | place: Arctic Ocean: Southern Knipovich Ridge | collected 2010 | reverse complement strand
AAATTCGAAATTCGAAATTCGAAATTTCCGAGGTGACGATGAACGATCAACAACGTATCGGCCGCTACCAGCGCATTGCTGACCAGCTCGGCGAGCTGCTGGCGAAAACCGACGACCCGGCGGCCCATCGTGCGACCGCGGCGGCACTTCTCCACCACAAGGTGCCGGGAGTCTCCTGGACTGGCTTTTATCTGCTCAAGGACGGGGAACTGGTGGTCGACTCCTACCAGGGCCCGGTCGCCTGCCTGGTGCTCGAAAAGCACGTCGGTGTGTGCTGGGCCGCGATTGACTTGGATGAGACCCAGATCGTGGACGACGTCCATGCGTTTCCGGGCCACATCCCCTGCGACGACCGCTCCCGATCGGAGGTGGTGGTTCCGATCCACGACGCCAAAGGCCGCCCAATCGGCGTCCTCGACATCGACTCCCACCGTGAGAGCCATTTCGACGAGGTCGACGCCCAGGGCTGCCGGCTCATCGTGGAAATTCTCGAAAAAATGTGGAATACAGCCTCATCGGATACGTATCAGAGGACGTGAGCATCGCCATGACCGAGCAACGGTCCGCGCCGGCACCAGTGGCCGTCTCGCCCCCACGCGAGGCGGCGACGGTGATCCTCGCCCAGCAGGGCGAGGAGGCTGCGCTCGACGAGCTCGCGAGGAGCTGTCGCCAGCAGGCCTACGTCTTTGCTCTCCAGCTCACCGGACATCCCGACGATGCCCTCGACGTGGCTCAGGACGCCATGGTGCGGTTCTTCCGCTCACTCGGCCGCTTCGATGCATCGCGGCCGGTGCGGCCATGGCTGCTGCGGATCGTCCGCAACCTGGTCCGCGACCGGGCTCGCCGGTGGCGGGTGCGGCGCACGGAGTCGCTGGAACCGGCCGACGGCGTGCTCCGCTTCGAGCCGAGGGATCCCGGACCAGACCCCGAAGCGTTGTCCGCGCGGCGCGAGCTCCAGGCTCTGGTCTGGAGATGTGTTCAGGAATTACCCCCGCGCTTCCGAGAGGTTCTGGTCCTGCGGGAGTACCAGGATCTGGCCTACGCCGAGATCGCGCAAACGCTGAGGATCCCTAGAGGAACCGTCATGTCCAGGTTGCACCGGGCGCGCCGCCTCCTGTGCGATGTGGTCCACCAGCGCCGGAACAAAACGGGGGAGGTCGGAAATGGCTAACCACTGCCCCACAGCCTTCGACGAGAGCCTGATTTCCGGATATCTCGACGGCGAGCTCACGCAGGCCGCCGAGCAGAAGGTCCGCATTCACCTCGAGGACTGCGTGCAATGCCGTACGCTGCTCGAGGATCTGCGGACAATCAGGGAGGCCGCGATGTCCACCGAGTTTTCCGAACCCGACGACACCCAGTGGGACGAACGCCCCCGGGGCGGCGCCAGCCTCGTGGCCCGTGGCGCCGGCTGGATCCTGGCAATCGTGTGGGCTGTGGTGGTTGGGGTGTACGCCCTCTGGGAGTTTATTACAACGCCCGCCAGTCCCATCGAGCGCCTTCTCGTCGTCGGCGGTCTCACCGCCCTGGCGCTGCTCTTCGTTTCGGTGCTCCTGGACCGCATCAGGACGGCGAGGACCGATCCCTACAGGGAGGTGGAGAAATGATCGTCGTCTCCGACAACCGCATCGTCGGCAAGCGGGTCGTGCGCACTCTCGGCCTGGTACGCGGAAACACCATCCGCGCCCGGCATCTCGGCAAGGACGTCATGGCCGTGATGCGAAACATCGTCGGCGGCGAGATCTCCGAGTACACCAAGATGATGGCCGAGGCGCGCGAGCAGGCCCTCGACCGCATGGTCGAGGAGGCCGAGGAGCTCGGCGCCAATGCGGTCATCTGCACCCACTTCATGACCTCGATGCTGATGCAGGGAGCAGCCGAGCTGCTGGCCTACGGCACGGCGGTGGTGGTAGAAGACGAATGACCGACGAAAGGAAGGGGATGAACCCCTCCCCTACAAAGAGAACCGTAGGGGCGGGGTTTATCCCCGCCCATTCGAAACGCATCCATCCATGCGCGGATTTTACCTCTGAGCTAACAGCTAATGGCTAATACCTAACGGCTTCTCAGTACGTCCAGATCACGCCCGCGTTGACGCCGAATCCACCGACATCCATCTTGCCCCTGGTGGGGTTGCTCGGGTGGGCGTACGTCACGTCCGCCTCACCGAAGCGGTAGATGCCTTCGAGGAAGAACTTCGTCGTGTGGCTCCCGAAGTTGAATCCGAGCAGACCGTAGAACCCGAAGGCGTTGTCGATCTTGCCGTCGTTGAGATTGTTGTAGAAGAACGTCCCGCCGCCGCCGACATAGGGTCTGAACGAGCCCGAGGTGTTAAAGAGATAGCGCACGCCGAGATCGGTCGGGATGACCTGGAGCTTGTCGGTGCGCCCCGCAATAGTATCGACGTCACTCTTGCTCGGATACCACGTCCAACTGAGATCGCCGACCCAGTTTTGGCCGCCGAAAGTGAAGCGTCCGCCGGCGCCCAGGGCCTCCGAGTCATCACTCAGCTGGGCGTAGGAACCGAAAAGGCTAAAGCCGCCGCCGGCCCATGCCGGGGCCGCCAGGATGCAGATTCCAAGAACCAAAAGAGCCTTTCGCATGCACACCTCCAAAGATAAACATCGTTTTTCAAATCGAGATTCAACGATCAACTCCCTCATATTGTAGCAATACGCGTGAATCCGGGCAGGAATCATGGCGTTTCGTGCCGATGATCTTCCCGATGATTGCTCGGTTGAGCGATCACGAAAGTATATCGATCTCTGGTTAAGTATTGATACACTCCCGTTCTAGATCACCATGCTAGATATCGAGCTTCGAGTTGCAACCGCCGTATCATCCGGCAGAACCGCTCATTTAAAGCAAATGGAAGGAGGTAACGAATGGATGTCGTGCTGCTCGCACGATCGCAGTTCGCAATCGTCACGGTCTACCACTTCTTCTTCGTGCCGCTGACCCTGGGCCTGTCGGTCCTGGTGGCGATCATGGAGACCCTTTACGTACGCACGGGGGACGAAACCTACAAGAAGATGACCAAGTTCTGGGGCAAACTCTTCCTCATCAACTTCGCCATTGGGGTCGCCACCGGCATCGTTCAGGAGTTCCAGTTCGGCATGAACTGGTCGGACTACTCACGCTTCATGGGCGACATCTTCGGCGCCCCGCTGGCCATTGAAGCCCTGCTCACCTTCTACCTCGAGTCGGTCTTTCTCGGGATCTGGATCTTCGGTTGGGACAAGCTGTCAAAGAGGGCGCATGCCGCGGTGATGTGGGTCGTGGCCATCGCCTCCAACCTCTCGGCCCTGTGGATCCTGGTCGCCAATTCCTTCATGCACCAGCCCGTGGGCTACGTCCTGCGCAATGGCCGCGCCGAGATGGACAATTTTTTTGCCCTTCTCGGCAATGGCCACCTGTGGGTGCAATGGCCGCACGTCTTAACCTCGGCGGTGGCGACCGCAGGTTTCTTCGTGGCCGGCATCTCCGCCTTCCATCTGCTGCGCAGATCGGAGAACCTCGAGGTCTTCCGGCGCTCCTTCCGGATCTCCATCCTCTATGGAACGATCGGCACGGTACTGGTGATCCTGGTCGGCCACAGCCAGGCCCAGTACATGACGAGGATCCAGCCCATGAAGATGGCGGCGGCCGAAGCCCTGTGGCAGACCGAAGACCCGGCCGCGATGTCGCTCTTCACTATCGGCAACGAGAAGGAGCGGCGCGATGTTTTCGCCATCCGCGTGCCGGGGCTGCTCAGCTTTATGGCCCACAACTCGTTCTCAGGCGAGGTGCAGGGCATCAACAACCTCCAGGACGAGTATGTCGAGCGCTACGGCCCCGGTGACTATGTGCCGCCGGTGGCGATCTCGTACTGGACCTTCCGCATCATGGTCGGCGCGGGCTTTGTGATGCTGGCCCTGGCGCTGTACGGACTGTGGAAGGCGTCCAGGGGCCGAGTGACCGAGTCGCGGCTCTATCTCAAGCTCATGCTCTGGGCCATCGCCCTGCCCTACATCGCCAACTCCACCGGCTGGATCTTCACCGAGGTCGCGCGCCAACCGTGGGTTGTCTTTGGGCTACAGAAGACCGCCGATGCGGTTTCTCCGACCGTCAGCGCCGGCATGGTGCTCTTTTCACTGATCGCCTTCACCCTGCTCTACGCCCTGTTGATGGTTGCCGCCGTTGTTCTTCTCCGAAAGTACGCTGTGGCCGGTGTTTCCGAAGCGACCGACGCCGCCGATTTCGCGCCCGCCGGGGCACGGTGAGGAAAGGGAGTACATCATGGATCTCAACACTCTCTGGTTCGTCATTATCGGCGTGCTCTTCGTTGGTTTCTTCTTCCTCGAAGGCTTCGACTACGGGGTCGGCATCCTCCACCCCTTCCTGGGCAAGAACGACACCGAGCGGCGCATGATCATCAACACCATCGGACCGGTCTGGGACGGCAACGAGGTGTGGATGATCACCGCCGGCGGGGCGATGTTTGCGGCCTTCCCGCACTGGTACGCAACATTCTTCTCGGGCTTCTACATCGCACTGGTGTTGATGCTGCTCGCCCTGATCGTCCGAGCGGTGTCCTTCGAGTTCCGCTCGAAGATCGATGACCCCCGGTGGCGAAGGCTGTGGGACACGTGCATCTTCTTCGGCAGCGCGATTCCAGCTCTGCTGTGGGGCGTGGCGATGGCCAACCTGATCCGCGGCGTGCCGATCGACGCGGAAATGAACTACGTCGGCGGTTTCTTCAACCTCCTCAACCCGTACGCGCTGATCGCCGGTCTCGCCTCGCTCACCGTATTCACCCTCCACGGCGCCAACTTCCTGACCCTCAAGCTCGGTGGTGGGATGGAGGAGCGCGCCCGCGAGGCGGCCCGCAAGCTCTGGTATCCGGCCGGTTTCTTCCTCCTCCTCTTCGTCATCGGCACCTACTGGATGACCGATGTCCATCAGCGGCTCGGCCTCAACCCCGGTGTCGTACCGACAGTCGCCGTGATCGCTCTCCTCGCCACCCGCTGGACCATCTCCAACCGGCGCGACGGTTGGAGCTTCATCCTCACCGCGGTCGCCATCGTCTTTTCAACCATCACCATCTTCATCGCGCTCTTCCCACGCGTCATGGTGTCCAGCCTCGACCCGGCGTGGAGCCTGACGATCTACAACGCGTCGTCGAGCCCCTACACCCTCAAGGTGATGAGCATCGTCGCAGGCCTGCTGGTGCCGTTGGTGCTGGTCTACCAGGCATGGACCTACTGGATCTTCCGCCAGCGGATCACCCCGGAGTCGCATCTGGAGTACTGACGGGTGTGGAAGGCGCTACCAAACCGGGGAGGCGAACCTCCCCGGTATATTTTCTCAAGGCCGAAACGATGGTGGTTGAGTTCTCAATTCTCAATTCTTAATTCTCAATGCCGGCCACCCACCCGATGAATCAGCTACAGCGTCCCATGCTCGCGTGGGGGTGGGCGGGAATTCAAAATTGAGAATTGAGAATTGAGAATTGAGAATTCCGGTGCCAGCGGTGGGTAAGCGGATCCAGCATCCAGCATCCAGCATCCAGCATCGATGGGAGGGTGGGTGGAAATTCCGAATTCCGAATTCCGAATTCATCCGTCGTATCCTGAATGACAATGCAGCTTGACCGACGTCTTCTTGCTCTCGTCCGCACCCGCAGCGTATCTCTCCTCGGCGCCGTCGGTTTCGGCGCCCTCGGCGGCATCGCCATCGTCGTCCAGGCGTGGCTACTGGCGCACGTAATCGCCAGGGTCTTCCTCGGCGGCGCGACCCGCACCCAGGTCGCCACCCCTCTGATGCTCCTCCTCGGCGCCATTGCGGTGCGGGCTCTGCTCTCCTGGGCCGCTGACGTGGCGGCGGCGCACGCCGCGGCCGGCGTCAAACATGAACTTCGAGACAGGGTCTTTGCCCACCTCCTCGAGGGGGGCCCGATTGCGGCCGGCCGCGAGCGCACCGGCGAGCTCGTAACCACTCTCACCGGCGGCATCGAGGCCCTCGATGCCTACATTGCGCGTTATCTTCCGCAGCTCGCCCTGGCGGCGTTGATTCCCCTCACGGTGGCGGCCGTCGTTCTCACCCGTGATCTCCTGTCGGGCGTCGTCCTGGTGCTGACTGCTCCCCTGATCCCGATCTTCATGATCCTCATCGGACGACTCGCCGATGTCCGTTCGCGCCGGCAGTGGCTGGCGATGAGCCGCCTCAGTGCCTCCTTCCTCGACACCATCCAGGGGCTGACCACGCTCAAGGTGCTGGGCCGGTCGAGGGCCCAGATCGCCGTCATCCGCCACGCGAGCGAGGCCTTCCGGTTCGCATCGATGGAGGTGCTCCGGATCGCCTTCCTGTCGTCCCTGGTGCTCGAGCTCGTGGCCACCCTCAGCGTGGCGGTGGTGGCGGTCGAGATCGCTCTCCGCCTGCTCCACGGGCGGCTCGATTTCGAGCAGGCATTCTTCGTTCTCCTCCTGGCGCCCGAGTTCTACCTCCCCCTGCGGCGACTGGGCGCCGATTTCCACGCCGGGCTCGCCGGAACCACCGCGGCTCAGCGGCTCTTCACCCTGCTCGAGGCGCCGGCGCCCACGCGGCCCGCGATTGCGACGCCGATGCCGCCAACCCCCGTCATCCAACTCGAGGAGGTTTCGTACGCCTACCCGGGCGATGGTGGACGCGGTTCCGCCGCGCGACCCGCCCTGACCTCGGTGAACCTGACGATCGAGCCCGGGGAGAAGCTCGCGGTCGTGGGTCCCTCTGGCGCCGGCAAGAGCACGCTCGCGCGGATCGTGCTGCGCTTCGTCGAACCCGACAGCGGTCGTCTGATGGCCGGCGGAGTTCCCGCAGAGGCCATCGATCCCGACGACTGGCGGCGCGCCATGGCGTGGGTTCCCCAGAGCCCCCATCTATTTGCCGATACCGTCGCGGCCAATATTTGCCTCGCCCGACCCGAGTCCGACGTAAGGGATATCGCTGCCGCCGCCCGTCACGCCCTGGCCGAGGAGTTCATCGCCGAGCTCCCCGGGGGCTACGACACGCCGGTGGGTGAGCACGGCGCCCGATTGAGCGGAGGTCAGGTGCGGCGCATCGCGCTCGCCCGCGCCTTTCTGGCCGACGCGCCGTTGCTGATCCTCGACGAGCCGACCGCCGATCTCGACCCGCGCCTCCAGAGGGAGCTCGACGTGGTCCTGGAGAACCTCTTGGCCGGCCGTTCGGCGCTCATCATTGCGCACCGGGTCCCGACCGTCATCGCTGCCGACCGCGTGGTGGTTCTCGATGGCGGCCGGGTGGTTGATGTGGGCCCGCACGAGGAACTCCTCGAGCGCTGCGATCTCTATCGCCGGTTGGTCCACTCGTACGGAGGGGGCGCGTGAGAGAGCTGCTGCGGCTGCTCCGGCTGGTCCGGCCCTTCGCCGGTCAGGTGGCGGCGGCGACCGCCCTCGGGGTTGCCACCGTCGCCAGCGGCATCGGGCTGATGGGTACCGCAGCGTTCCTCATCGCCGCCGCCGCCCTGCAGCCGTCGATCGCCGAGCTCCAGGTCGCGATCGTCGGCGTACGCTTCTTCGGCCTCGGTCGCGGCATCTTCCGCTATCTGGAGCGTCTCGCCTCGCACCGACTCACCCTGCGTCTCCTCGGTCGGCTCCGGGTCTGGTTCTACGAGGCTCTGGAGCCGCTGGCGCCGGCGCGCACCCTCTCCATGCGAAGCGCCGATCTCCTGACCCGGGCGGTGGCCGATGTCGAGTCGCTGCAGGAGCTCTATATCCGCGTCCTGGCGCCGCCGCTGGTGGCCATCACGGTGGCGGCGGGGACCGGCTTTTTCATCGGCGCCTTCCACCTTTCCCTGGCGGTCGTATTCCTGAGTCTTTTCGCCGCTGCCGGCATCGGCATTCCCGCCGGGATGCACGCGCTCGGAACACGAATTGGCAATCGTCTCACCAGGACCCGCGCCGACCTCGCCGCGGTGATCGTGGACGGCATCCAGGGCATGGCCGACCTCCTGGCCTGCGGGCAGGGGGCCCTGCAACGACACCGCGTCGAAGAGCTGTCGCTACGGCTCACCCGAGATCGCGAACGGGCCTCCCAGGTCGAAGCCCTCGGCGCCGCCGCCATGACCTTTGCGACCCACGCCACGGTGTGGGTCATGCTCGTGATCGCCATCCCCATGGTCCGCGCAGGGTTCATCGACGGTGTCGAATTGGCCGTCATCTGTCTGGTGGCGATGGCTGCGTTCGAGGCGGTGCAGCCGCTGCCGGCAGCCGCCCGGCACCTGTCGGAGCAGCTCGCCGCGGCGCGAAGAGTCTTCGCCGTCCTCGACGCCCGCCCCGCGGTCGAAGATCCGGTAAGACCGGCTCCGGTGTCTCGAGATCCCTCGCCGCCGGCGCTCGATATCCACAGGCTCGATTTCACCTACCCGGGATCGGACGCGCCCGCTCTCAGCGGACTCGATCTCGAGCTGCCCGCCGGCCGCTGTCTCGCGGTCGTCGGCCCTTCCGGGGCCGGCAAGTCGACTCTGGCGCACCTGCTGCTGCGCTTCTGGGACCCCACGGCCGGAGAGATTCTCCTCGCGGGCCACCCGCTACCCGATTACCGCCTCGACGTTCTTCGGCAGATCGTCGGCGTGCTCTCCCAAAGCATCAACCTCTTCACCGGCACGGTGCGCGACAATCTCCTGCTCGCCTCCCCGGCGGCCGATGCCGACGCGCTGGAGAAAGCCGCCGGCCGTGCCGAGCTGCTCGGTACGATCGACGGTCTGCCCGAGGGCTGGGACACCTGGATCGGTGAGCGGGGACTCGAGCTCTCGGGCGGCCAGCGGCAAAGGCTCGCGATCGCACGGGTCCTTCTCAGAGATCCAGCTCTCCTGGTCCTCGACGAGCCCACAACCGGCCTCGATCCGGTCACCGAGATGCGCCTGATGCGGACGCTTCGCGAGCTGATGGAAGGCCGTACGACCATCCTCATCACCCACCGACTCGTCGCCATGGAGGCGATGGACCAGATCATGGTCCTGGACCGCGGGCGCGTGGTCGAGCGGGGGAGCCACGACGAACTCCTCAGACTAGACGGACTCTACCGACAGCTGTACGAGGCGCAGCAATTGACACTGAGTTCGGAATTCGGAATTCGGAATTCCCACCCACCGTCCCCCATGAGTGATCCGGGGGTAAAGTGGCGGCATTCTGCGTTCCGATTTCCCACCCGTCTTCCCCCTCGGATGAGGTTTTAGTTTTGAGTTTTGAGTTTTGAGTTCCCACCCGCCCCCCTGCAGGCGGGACGCCTACGCCATAAGACGGACCGGAGCCCTTGTGGTGCAGCCGTCTCGGCTGCAGGGAGTGGCCGTCATTCCGAATTCCGAATTCCGAATTCCGAATTCGACGTGCTACTCCTCGATCTTGTTCCAAAGTACGGCACGATAGAGATTTGAGCTCTTGATCGTCCGCACTTCCTGGAGCTTCGACCAGATCTCTTGCCACTCCTCGCCGGTGTGAATCTCCGACGCCAGCTCGCCCATGCGCTCGCCTGCCTTTTCGTAATCAGCCAGGCTGTTCACCGACCACCAGACCACCACATCACCGTCGTTGGTGTTGCCAGTGGTTTTCATCATCACGCCGTAATCCAGGATCAATCCCTCGGATTTGAGGGCATCGAGCATTGCCACATAACCCATGCCTAGATACTCGAGATAGGTGGCATCTCCATAGTCGACCAAGTCGATGACGTCGACGTTGATCCACGGACCGTCGGTGTCGGGCTCGAAATCGGCCGCGCCGGCGAACGGGACCACCAGGGCAAGAACGAACACGAAAAGGAAAGCTCGAAGGATGGATTTCATGCGGACCTCCTTGTATCTCTCTTTCAGGGTGCCGCCACTATGGGCGGAGACGGTTGTCGTGTCAACATGAACCACGCAAAATTCTCAGTTCTCAATTCTTAATTCTCAATTGCATCGCACCCAACCTCCCGCCGGGCCGGCCGCGATGTCCATTCTCAGGCGCGGGTGGGTGGGAATTGAGAATTGAGAATTCAAAATTGAGAATTCACGGCAGTGTGCCCATGTAGCCGGAGCGGGTGGTGGCCTCGTAACCGTCGACAGTGACCTCGATCGTCCGCCACTTGCGGTGTCCGATGCCGGAGGTGACGAAGGTGAGGATGTAGCGCGAGGACAGCTCGTGGAGCATGTCGTCGACGACCTCAGGCATCTGCTCCGCCTGCGGAATGAGCCGGTAGTGACCGCCCGAGGCATCCGCGATGACGGTCAGGATCTCCTCGTAGGAGGGCCCGTCGGCACCCTCCGCCGGCGCCGGCGGTTCGACCCCGAGCACGTAAACCGGGGTGTCCAGGCGTTGCGCCACCTCGGTTGCTTCGTCCGCGGTGATTTCGGACGCATTGTCGACGCCGTCGGTCAGCAGAATCGCCGCGCGCCGGTGGTGCCGGGCCTTTTCGAGCATTTCAGGGATCCTGAGCACCGCGTCGTACAGGGCGGTGGTGCTCCATGGCTTGAGGGTTTCCAGGACTCGCGGCAGCAGGTACCAGCCCATGCCGAAGGGGAAACGCTCGAGGACGCGGTCGTCGCCGAAGGTCCACAGGGCGAGCTGATCGTCCGCCCGCCGGTGGAGGAGAAACGCGGTGATGAGCTGCTGGCTGCCGCTCATCTTGCGACCCATCATCGAACCCGAGGTGTCGAGGATGAATCCGAGGCTGATGGGCAAATCACTCTCGAGATCGAGATCGCGGATCGGCACGGAAAACCCGTCCACGCGGAGATGGAACTTGCTTCGTCCCACGCCGGTCACGACCCGTCCCGCGCCGTTGCGCACGGTCACCGGGACCACCACGGCGTTGACGCTGACCCGCCCCTGGTACTGGGCGGCTGCCTCGCCCGCCGCCAGACAGAATACCGCGAAAACCGCCCATCGGAGGGTCACGCGTCGCGTCCGGAGGCATCGATCAGCACCTCGAGCGCGTCCCGTCCACAGGCCGTCGCAAACCGGTCTTGATAGCTCTCCACGACCGGGCCGCCCTCATCGAGGTCGATTCTCAGCACCCGATGCATCGGCACGAAGAACGTGGTCGGACCGATGAGCTTGTCGCCGCCGCCTCTTTCCTGGCGTATCCAGTCCTCGACCGATTCAAGATCCAACCCCCGGAGAACCAGACCGATCCCGTCCAAGCGCAGCACCGCACCCCACATCTTCTCCCGCGGGTTGCCGCAGTGGACGATGACCAACGAGTTTTCGCAGATGCCGTTCGCCATCAGAGCTCAGCCCTTCGGTTCCGCCCGCTGCGACAGCTCGAGCAGGACGCCTCCGGTCGACTTCGGATGGACGAAGCACACCAGGTCACCGTGCGCCCCGCGCTGGGGCTCCTCTGAGAGCAGCCGGCAGCCCTGCTCGACCAACCGTGCCATCGCCGACCGGATGTCCTGCACGCGGAGGCACACGTGGTGGATCCCCGGGCCGCGGAGCTCGAGGTGGCGGGCGACGGGCGAGCTCTCGTGGGTGGGTTCGAGCAGCTCGAGCCTGCTCTCTCCAACCGGAAGGAACGCGACCCGCACGCCCTGCTCGGGCACGACCTCGACGTCCTCGACCTCGAGTCCAAGCGCCTGGTAGATGCCGAGACTGTCATCGATGGATTCCACTGCGATCCCGATGTGGTCGAGGACGGTGAGATCCATCACGCTCCCTCGGAGGCCCTGAGAAGCTCGCGGGCGATGACCATGCGCTGGATCTCGGAGGTCCCCTCACCGATGGTGCAGAGCTTTGCGTCCCGCCACGCCCGCTCCACCGGGTAGTCCTTGGTGTAACCGTAGCCGCCGTGGATCTGCACCGCCTCCTCGGCCACCGCCACCGCCGCCTCTGACGCGAAGACCTTTGCCATGGCCGACTCGCGGGTGGTGTTGGCGCCGGCGTCCTTCATGGCCGCCGAACGCAGGGTGAGCAGCCGCGCCGCATCGACGCTGGTCGCCATGTCGGCGAGCTTGGCCCGAATGAGCTGGAAGGATGCGATGGGTTTGCCGAACTGCTCGCGGGTTCGGGCATAGGCGATGGAGGCATCGAGGGCGCCACGCGCGATGCCCACCGACAGGGCGGCGATGGAGATGCGGCCGCCGTCGAGGACCTTCATGGCCTGGACGAACCCGTCGCCCTCCCCACCGAGGAGATAGCCCGCTGGAATCCGGCAGTCCTCGAGCACCAGCGACGAGGTGTCGGAAGAGCGCATGCCGAGCTTGTTCTCCTTCTTGCCGGGCTCGACACCCGGACGGTCGAAGGGCACGAAGAAGGCCGAGATGCCGTGATGGCCACCCTCGGACGAGGTCCGCGCCACCAGCACCGCCGCATCGCCCGACGTGGCATGGGTGATGAAGGTCTTGGACCCGTTGAGCACCCACTCGTCGCCGTCGCGGACCGCCGTGGTGCGGGTGCCGCCGGCATCGGAACCGGCCTGCGGTTCGGTCAGGCCCCAGGCGCCGATCCATTCGCCCGCCGCGAGCTTCGGCAGGAAATCGCGCTTGAGCGCCTCCGAGCCGAAGAGGTAGAGGTGGTTCGTGCACAGCGAGTTGTGGGCCGCCACCGAGAGACCGACGCCGCCGTCGGCGGCCCCAATCTCTTCGAGGATGGCGACGTACTCGACGTAGCCGAGGCCCGCACCGCCGTACTCCTCCGGGATCACAACCCCGAGCAGGCCGAGCTCTCCAAGCTTGCTGAAGAGCTCACGCGGAAAGTGCTGGGCCTCGTCCCACTCTAGAGCGTTCGGTGCGATCTCGTTGCGCGCAAAGTCGCGAACCATGTCGCGGATCGTCTCCTGATCCTGAGTCAGCTGAAAGTCCACTAACCTACCCCCTTCATCACTGCCCTGTCGATTCTACGTCGTCCGTCGCGCCACTCCAGCGCACGATCTGAATACCCGTATAGTAGTGGCCGAGGATCTGCTCGAATCCCTGTCCGGCGCGTGCGAGGCCGTAGGCTCCGTTCTGGCACAACCCGACTCCGTGGCCCCAGCCTCGGCCGAGAAACCGCACCATCCGCTCACCGTCCGGCGTGGTGCGCAGGTGCATGCCGAACAGGGTCTCGGGAAGCCCGAGGACCTGCCGCACCTCGAACCCCTTCCACTCTTTCCGCGCGCCCGAACGCCCCGTTGCGAGCAGACCGACGACCCTTCCGGAGGGCGACCGCGCGGTCACCTGGAGGCGTTCCAGATCCGACATGCCGAGCATCCGCTCGAGCTCCGACCACGACCGTTCGCGCGCCCACTCCCGCCAGGCCGAACGCCGATCGGCTTCGGCATCGCCACCGGAACGCACCACCACCAATGCCAGCACCTCATCGGCGGCGCGCACACGCTCGAGGGTCGTTCCCGGGAGTACCTCGCCGGCCGCAATCCTGCGGTAGCCGCCGCGCCAACGCTCCCACAGCGGAAGCGGCGACGGCAGGTCCTCGGCGCGCTCGGCGCGACGGGGAAAGATGCCGACCGCCCCGATCCGCGGCACCGCCTCGCCGCGATCCCGCACCACGTCTCCGCGCAGCTCGAGCGCGGCCAGCGCGGCCGCCGCCGGCCAGTCGCCGCCGAGACCGCCGGTCGGCGGATCGAGCGGCGCCTTGTAAAGATCGGTCAAGAAGAGGAGGCGCCCGAGGCCGCTCGCCGTGGGCGCAATTCCGGACGGCGGATCGACGCCGACCGCGGCCAGCAACGAGTACGCGAAGCTGTCGGCGTCGACCGGGGTCGGGAGCCCGGCCGTGACCCCGGCCGACCCTTCGACCCGTGCGAGAATCTCCACCGGGTCCGCGCCGGGCGCCACACCGAGTACCTCTCGCGCGACGGCGGCCGAGAACGCCGTCTGTCCGATCCAATCGCCATCGCCCAGGGTGCCGGTCAGCAACAGCGGGCGGTCCCAAACGCAGGGAACGCCCGCGAGATACGGCCGCTCCGCGCCCGAGAACAGCTCGGCGGCGTTCTCGGTGTGGCCGCCGCAGGTCGATGTGTACATGGCGTCGATGGGCTCGCCCTCGTACACGGCCACCAACCCGGCGGTCTCAGCCACGGCGCGATCCGACAGGCGATGCTCGGCGCCGGCGCCGGCGTAGACCTGGCAAGCGGGGGTGTCACACAAATCCCAACCCTCGTCCGCATGGTCGCCGAGGTGGGCCACGGCGTAGGTGCGGGCGGCCGCCGCCTGAGCCTTGAGAGCATCGAGCTCGGGGAATTGAGAGGGACCCATCTCGACCGGCACCACTCCCCGGAGATAGCTCTCCATATTGAGCTCGTTAATCACCAGGGCCACGTCGGCTACCGCCCGGGCCCGCAGACGACCGCGGTATCGTCGCGAGCCGACAGCCACGGGCCAATCGCCCGCCGGCTCGATCACGACCTCCGCGGCGCTCGTGACCAGCCCATTGTCCGCACCAGTGATTCGGAGAACGCCGGCCGCAGGAGACGAAAATGCACCGGGGAAACCGAGGGCTGCAAGCTCCGCCACCGGATCTTCCGGTGCGTTCGCCGTCCAACCGACCCGAACCCTGGTGAGGCCGTTCGCTGCGGCCTCCTGGCGGACATCCATGTGTGCGCCGAAACCCCGGCGGATCTTTTGCGCCGCCGCGGCGGCGTTGGCGGGGTCGGACCACGCTCCGACCTGCCAATACTTGGTCCCGGCGGCCGCCACCCGGATCTCGATCGGTCCCCACAACCATGAGCCCGTGCCGTCGTGGCGCACCCAGTAGGCGCGACCCGGCTGCGGCAATTTCACCACCGAGGTCGATCGCTCGAGCAGCACCCGCACCAGCGGCGGGTCGGTGTCGCGAACGGGCATGGGCGCCGGCGGAGGCACGGTGGGCACGATCGCGGGAATGGGAGGGGTCGGCGATGGCGTCGCGGCCCGGACCGGGGTTGC
>SDBS01003774.1_pt1 | contig 14874 bp, 14 predicted proteins | sample 2277091 | NCBI WGS metagenome assembly SDBS01 (sample SAMN10404972, study PRJNA504765) | marine sediment metagenome | isolation source: marine sediment core GS10_PC15, 163 cmbsf | place: Arctic Ocean: Southern Knipovich Ridge | collected 2010 | reverse complement strand
GCAAGAAGGGCCGTTGATATTGAATACCATTTTCCTTTTGGCTGGGAAGAGATTGAGGGAATTCATAATCGAGGAGATTTTGATTTATCAAACCATTCAAAACACAGCGGAGAAGATTTGAGACATTATGATGAGGATACCAAACAAAAATACTTTCCTCACATTATTGAAACTTCGGTCGGTGTGGACAGGTCCTTTTTTGCATTTTTATGCGATGCTTATAAGGAAATAGAGAAAGGTAGGACCAAAACCACCAAAACTACAAAAGAAATAGAAGTTTTACTTAAACTTCATGAATCTTTGGCTCCTGTTAAAGTAGCAGTGTTGCCACTGGTAAAAAACAAGCCAAAATTAGTTAAAAAAGCCAAAGAGATTTATCAGATGTTAAGGCCTTATTTTGTGGTTCAGTATGACGAGGTTGGTTCAATCGGCAGACGTTATCGTCGAGGAGATGAAATAGCGGTTCCATATGCAATTACTATTGATTTTAATAGTCTGAAGAAAAACGATGTAACAGTTCGTGACCGCGATACAATGAAACAAAAAAGAGTGAAAATAAAAAACCTAATTTCATTTTTAAAAGATAATTTAAAGATTAAATAAAAAAAGTTGCAGTCATTGTTCCAGGAATAAAGATAAAAGATTTAATCAAAACTCTAATAGAGAAATTGGAAATTAAGTATGTCAAGAAGAAAAGTTTCAGTTATAATACCGGCTTGTAATGAAGAGAAGTATTTAAAAAAAACAATAGATTCAATAAGAATTCAAAAATATTCTCCTATTGAGATAATCGTGGTAGTGAATAATTCAAAAGATAAAACTTTTGAAATAGCAAAACGTTATGCTGATAAAGTTTTGAATTTCCCTGATTCTATCGGAGTAAGCGCGGCTCGGAATAGAGGGGCAGGAGTAGCCCAGGGCGATATTTACGTTTTTTTAGATGCTGATACCACACTTTCGGAAGGCACAATTGAAAAAATAGTACCAATAGTCACTCCAAATGTTATGGGGACATGTCGTACAAAACCAGGAGGCAAGAACCTCTTAGGAAGATTATTTTTCGGTTTTAGAAATTGCCTTCATATCATAAAACTATATAAAGGGGTTGGAGGCGTTTTTTTCTGCCACCGGGGAATTTTTTTAAGAATAAACGGTTTTAATGAAAAAAAATTAATAGCCGAGTTTCATGAATTCATTCATCGAGCCATAGAAGCAGGGGCTCGATATGTATGTCTTAAGGATTGTTATGTAATAACCTCTTTAAGAAGATTTGAAAATAGGGGGTATTTAGGCACATTTTGGTTCTGGGTTAAATGGAGAGTTGGATTTTTCTTTAAAACTCACGATAAAATAGCAGAGGAATATTTTAAAATACGATAAAGATGTTTAAAAAAACTATTTTTAAAAATGGTTTGCGGCTTATTACCGTGCCGATGAAAAACACGAGAACAACAACGGTTTTAGTTTTAGTGGGAACGGGTTCTAAGTATGAGACGAAAGAAATGAATGGCATTTCTCATTTTGTAGAACATATGTTTTTTAAAGGGACAAAGAGAAGGCCTAATCCTCTAAAGATTGCAGAATCTCTTGATAGGGTTGGCGGAAATTACAATGCTTTTACCGGTAAAGAATTTACGGGTTTTTGGGCAAAAGTTGATTTTAAACATTTGGATTTGGCTTTAGATTGGGTAGCTGATATTTTTTTAAATTCAAAATTAGAGAAAAGGGAAATAGAAAGAGAAAAAGGAGTAATAATTGAGGAGGTAAATATGTATCTGGATACTCCTACCAGTTACATTCGAGACCTCTGGGAGAAATTACTTTATGGGTCGCAACCAGCGGGTTGGCTAATAATTGGAGAGAAGGAAAATATATTAAATTTTGATAGAAAAAAAATTTTAGATTATTTAAAAAATCACTACTCGGCTTTAAATACAGTGATTTGCGTGGCGGGAAATATAAAATCTGGGCTCGTTGAAAAGAAAATTAGAAAATATTTTAAGAATATAAGAGAAAGACAGATTCAACATAAGATAAAAGTAAAGGAAGAACAAAGCAAACCCGAAGTTTTACTTCATTTTAAGAAAACCGACCAAACCCATTTTTGTTTGGGGGCAAGAGGTTATGACTTTTTTCATCCTCGGAAATACGCCCAGGCTATTTTGGCTACAATTCTGGGAGGAAATATGAGTTCCCGGCTTTTTACTTCGGTTAGGGGAAAAAGGGGACTGGCTTATTATATTCAAACTTCTCCTGAAAGCACTACTGACACAGGATATTTGGTTACTCAGGCAGGGGTTGACCATAAAAATATAGAAAAAACTATAAAAATAATTTTGAAAGAATATAAACTTTTAAAGAACAGATTAGTAAAAAAAGAAGAGCTTCAAAAGGCTAAAGATTATTTAAAAGGAACTTCGTCTTTATCTTTAGAATTATCAGATACCCAGGCATCTTTTTACGGTTCTCAGGAATTATTGGAACAAAAAATCTTAACCCCAAAAGAAAAATTTCAAAAAATTGACGAAGTTAGTATAAATGATATAAAGAAAATAGCCAAAGACATTTTTCAGCCGGAGAAATTAAATTTAGCTACAATTGGTCCTTTTAAGAAAAAAGAAAGGTTTGAGAAATTGTTAAATATATTATAGAAGACTAAGGTTTTATTTATAGAAGACTAAGGTCTTATATAATTACTTCACTCGGTCGAAATGAAAACAAGCTTTCATTTCTTCCTCATTCGTAATTATGAACAATCAAAGACAATTATTAGATGTTTCTTGGGAAGGTATTTTAAAGATTTTTCTTATAGGCTTTCTCTTTTATTGTCTCTACTTAGTGAGGGATATTGTGGTTTGGTTTATTTTCGCTTTGATACTTTCAGTTTTACTTAACCCGGCAATTAACCTTTTTAAACGCTTTCGTGTTCCCAGGTTTCTGGCTGTAGTTTTCGTTTATTTAGCAATTTTTGGAGCCTTAGGCTTTATTATTTATTTAACTGCTCCAATATTTATTTTTGAAATTCAACAGTTTACCCAGCTTCTTCCTCAATATTTTGGGAAAATAAGTCCTTTATTTGAAGAAATGGGAATCGAAGCCCTTGGGAATTTGGAAACTTTCACCAGTGCCCTAATTGGAAGCTTAGAAAAGGTTTCGTCCGGTATTTTCAGCGCAATAGCAGTTTTCTTTGGTGGCGTTTACTCGTCTATTTTTATATTAACCATTGCTTTTTTCCTTTCCTTGGAAGAGAGAGTAGTAGAAAGAGTTTTAGTCCTTTTTTCCCCTAAAAGATATGAAGATTATGTTTTAGCACTTTTTAAAAGGTGTCAATCTAAAATTAGTGGCTGGTTTGGAACAAGGATTTTAGCCTGTTTGTTTATCGGTGTAGCAAGTTTTGTTATTTTTCTATTATTTGATATAAAATATACTTTTATTTTAGCTCTATTAGCCGGGGTTTTGAATTTTATTCCCTACTTAGGACCTTTGGTAACTGCTGTTTTATTATTTGGTTTTATCACTCTTATAGACTCTTGGTTGATAGCAGTTTTTGTTTTAATTGCCTTTTATATAATTCAACAGATTGAAGGAAATCTTCTTACTCCGATTTTAGCTAAAAAATTTATTGGTTTACCTCCTGTTTTGGTTTTAGTTTCTTTAGTAATAGGGGGGCAGATTTTCGGACTTTTAGGCGCGATTTTTGCTATTCCGGTAGCCGGAATTTTGTATGAATTTTTAAGAGTTTTTTTAGAAAAAAGAAAAGAAGAAAAAGCCCAAATCCTTTGACCTTATAATAGAAAATAAACGGCTGTTAGGGCTGTTAAAACTTGGCTAAAAATTCTCCAAAATGGAGAAATTTTTTTATTTTTCAGGAAATGAATTTTACAATGAAAACCATAATAGATTTTTAATAAACGATTAGAGAAAATTAGACCAAAAAGACCAAAAGCGTCGTCTAAAGTAGCAAAAAGGGCGCCGATAAAAATTATTGGCTGGTTTTCTGAAAGAATTAAAACAAGCAAAATTCCTAAAGAAAGATCCAAGATTATTTTTAAAAAATCTGGCAAGCATTTTTTCCACTTTTTTTCTTGAATATTTTTAATAGAATATTCGCTATGAGGTATAAAGTCTAAGAGATAATGGCTTAAGAAAGCAAAAAGAAATGCCAAAGGAACAATTTTAATTTTTGTGGCTATTAAAGCGCCAATAAGAAGATGACAAGTTAAAATCATGGAATTTTAACAAAAATTTTGTTAAGATAAATTTGTTAAGCTTCGAATTATACTTGATTATATCCTATGTTAACTGAAAACAAAAAATTCTATCTTTCCACAGCAATTGATTATGTAAATTCGTTTCCTCATTTAGGGCACGCCTTAGAGAAAATTCAAACAGATGTTGTTGCCCGATATCATCGGTTTTTGGATAAGGAAATTTTCTTTTTGACCGGTACAGATGAGAACTCTCTTAAAAATGTTCAGGAAGCTGAAAAAGAAGGAATAAGCACAAAAGAATTAGTTGATAAAAATGCCAAGAAATTTTACGATTTGAAAGAAGTTTTAAATTTATCTTTTGATGATTTCATTCGCACTACTGAAGGACGGCACATTAAAGGAGCTCAGAAATTATGGAAAACTTGTGAAAAAGATATTTACAAAAAGAAATATCAAGGACTTTATTGTGTAGGATGTGAAGAATTTTATAAAGAAAAAGAGTTAGTAAATGGTCTTTGCCCAGAGCATAAGACAAAACCAGAGTTGGTAGAAGAAGAAAATTATTTTTTCGGACTTTCAAAATATCAAGACCAACTTAAAAAAATTATTGAAAAAGATGAAGTTAAAATAATTCCTCAAACCCGCAAGAACGAAGTTTTAAGTTTTATTAAGCAGGGACTAGAAGATATTTGTATTTCTCGTTTAGCAGAACGCGGACGAGGATGGGGGATTCCAGTACCAAAGGATCCCTCTCAGATTTGTTGGACCTGGTTTGACGCACTCAGCAATTATATCAATGCTTTGGGATACGCAGAAGATAGTAAGAAATTTCAAGAATGGTGGCAGGACAATAATAATAAATTACATATTATAGGAAAAGGGATTCTCAGGTTCCATGCCATATATTGGATCGCGATGCTTCTTTCAGCCAAACTTAGTTTACCAGACACAATTTTCGTTCATGGTTATTTAACCGTTGATGGTCAGAAAATGTCAAAGTCGCTGGGCAATATTATTGACCCGTTTGAATTAGTTAAAAAATATGGCACTGATGCTGTTAGATATTATTTATTGCGGGAAATTCCGTCAACCAAAGACGGAGATTTCACTTATCAAAAATTTGAAGAGCGATATAATTCTGACCTGGCAGATGGGATTGGTAATTTAGTTGCCAGAGTGATAACCTTAGCCGTTGGGTTAAACTCCAAACTCCAAACCCCAAATTTCAATCAAACTCCAAACTCCAAACCTCAAACATTAATCGATGAAACTTGGAAAAAGTATAGAAAATCCCTGGATGAGTTTAAATTCAACGAAGCCCTGATTAATGTTTGGAATCTGATTAGTTTTTGTGACCAATATATTGAAAAAGAACGACCCTGGGAGAAATCAGGACCAGAAAAGGATTCTGTCATTAACAATTTATTATTTACTATTAAAAACATTGCTGAAATGTTAGAGCCGTTTTTGCCCGAGACCTCAGAAAAAATATTTCAGCAGTTAAAGACAAAAAAAAGCGAACCGTTATTTCCACGAATTTAACCTTGGGGACAAAATCAGGTAGGAGTTCTATAAGGGCTAAATTTGACAAGATTTTATAGACATGTTAACATAACGAAGGTTGAAACGAATAGCTCTTTAACATTAACTGCTTTTTAAGGAGGAAAAAAGATGAGTTGGAGAGAAATCAAAAGGATCGCTTTTTCTACCCTTTTAGCTTTTGCTCTCATGTGTTAAGAAAACACAACACAGGAAGGTTCAGAATAACATTGCTTTAGGAACTGTAGGAGGTGATTATGACAAGAAGAAGAAATCAAAGAAGGAGGCCTCCCGAAGGCACGGTAAGACCCCGGAAGGTAGCCAAAGCAAAAAAAGAAATGTTCCGGTGCGTTGACGACCCGGTGGCTATCGCAATTACAGCTGATGCTTTACTGAAAGAGCTTAACCGTCCTCTTCGGGGAGGAAGGCTAAAATTAGCCTCTTAATCTTTAAACCAAGGTCTCAAAGCGCTTCGTTCAAACGAAGCGCTTCTTTTTTAACAAACGAAATATTTTTACAAAATATTTGACAAGCTTTCATAATTTTGTTATATAACCATAGGACTTTTAAAACTGAATATTGGTAAATTTGAAACAAAAGGAAAGGATAAGAAATGCTAAATCCTAAACCAGATTTTGCCCAGTTTACAGGGGAGTTAACAGAGCGGTGGTTGTCAAAGATGAGCATGCCGGCACTAATTTTTTTCTGGTGCGACTGGCGGGAAGAGTGTGAGCACATGGGCTCATTACTCGAAAAACTGGCTAAAGAATACCAAAAAGTGAAATTCTATTGGGTGGACGCAGATGAACAAGGAAATATCTGTAGAGAGCTTTCTGTTCCTGGTGTGCCCACAGTGGTTATTTTTAAAAACGGCAGGGAAATAGTGAGATTTACTTCTATTTCCAGTCGAGAAGGAATCTTACATCATTTGGACGAGTTGGTAAAAGCAATGGAAAAACCACAAGAAACGGTATTACCAGCAGATCTGGCTTTTGTGTGGTAAAAATCCCAAATTTAAAGCGCTTCGTTCAAACGGAGCGCTTCTTTTTTTGACCCCAGGGGTTGACAACTTTTTAAAATTTGATAAAAAAGAGACACTGTTCTTTTAAATGGGCATCAATTAAGGAAATTATTGAAGGGAGAGTCCTGTGAAAAATATAAACAACAAAAAGACATACTGCCCAAAATGTGGTGGGAGAAGGGTTTTCAAAAATGATCGTTGCGAAAGTTGTAATACTCCCTTACCCCCTCAGTTCAAGGAAAAAGCGCGTAAGTGATTACCGCTCTTTTTTAATTAACACAAGCGAGGGAAAAATGTAAAAATTTATTTTTACATTTTAACCGAGCGATGTGTTAATATAGTAAAGGGGACGTAATCCTTCTCTTACTCTATACTCAAAAATCTGATAAGATATCGGAATATGCTAATTGATACTCACGCTCATCTTAATTTCAATGCTTTTAGAAAAGATTTACCCCCACACCAAACGAGGACAACCCGTCAGGGGCGGGAAAGTTGGCAAAGCCGGTCCTCGTTATGGTGTGGGGGTTTAGATGAAGTAATTAAAAGAACGCTGGCTGAAAATATCTGGGTGATAAATGTCGGGTCAAAATACGAGACAAGTAAAAAAGCAGTAGAAATTGCAGAAAAATATAAGGAGGGAGTTTTTGCAGCAGTTGGTCTTCATCCTATTTATTCAACGCCAGGACTGGTAAAGATAAAAACCGATCCAGAAGAGGGTGAGTTTGTAACAACTGGCGAAGATTTTGATATAGAAAGATATAAAGAATTAGCTAAATCAGAGAAGGTGATTGCTATCGGAGAAATCGGTTTAGATTATTACTACAAGCCCAAAACAAAAAGAAAACTTGAGTTGTTTAAAGAAAAACAAAAAGAAGTTTTTTTGAGTCAGTTGAAGATGGCTCAAGAATTAAACCTCCCTGTGATTTTTCACTGCAGAATGGCCCATCAAGATCTCTTAGAGATTTTGAAGTCAAAAGTCAAAAGTCAAAAGTCAAAAATAAGAGGAGTAATTCATTGTTTTACAGGGACGTGGGAGCAGACAAAAGAATATTTAGACATGGGATTTTATCTCGGATTTAACGGGATAATTTTCAAATTGGATTTAGACGAAGTAATTAAAAAAATGCCTTCAGAGAAAATTTTGGTTGAGACAGATTGTCCGTATCTTATCCCACCTCAAGTTAAAGAGAATAGAAACGAGCCAATTTTTGTAAAATATATAATTGAAAGAATTGCTGAGATTAGGAGCGTGGATTACAAAAAAATAGCCGAAATTACCACTGCAAACGCAAGAAAATTATTTAACATTTAACTCCAAAAACAAAAAAGAAAAAGCCAGATTTTTAATCCGGCTTTTTGAAAAAAGCTAAACTCCTGTCTCTAATAATCTCGTGGCCATTTCACCGAGTTTATCAACATAAAAAGGCTTTGAGAGGAAAGCATCAGCTTGGTGCCAAAAAGGTTCTGGTAGTCCACTTATTAGAATAATTGGCAGGCGAGGAAAAGGATTTTTTATTTGTTCAATTAATTCTACTCCTTTCATATCTGGTATTCCGTGGTTTGCGACGATGGCCAGATCAAATAAAAAAAGGCCTGCCTCAATCATATCTGTAACCGTTTGAGTGTTCTCAACCATGGTGACAGTATGTTCTGAAGAGGAAGCAAAGAAATCACCCAAGAACTCTCTTATTCCATTATCGTTCTCTACTACCAAAATCTTTGCCATCTCTTTTCTCCCTATTTGTTAAAGGACTTTTAGCAATCGAATTTTGGTGTTGGTATTGTAGCAAATATATCTTGTTTGTCAAATTCTTTTTCAAAGAAGAAGGGTCTGTTCTGCGGAACAGACCCTTGTTAAAGAATATTGATTTTCAATTACTTGGTTCTCCAATGAATTAGCCTCCGACCGCTATCAAATTTCTTTCTGAGAAACCGTTTCAGATCAGCGCCCAGATCAACGCCCATAATAGTGGCCAGAACAAAGAGCCAAGCAGCGCTCAGACCAAAGGCCAGACCAGCGCCCAGACCAAAGGTCAGACCAAAGGTCAGACCAACAGCCAGACCAACGATTAGACCAACGGCCAGAGCAAGGACCAGGGCAAAGGCCAGACGACCAATACTTTTCCTTGCTTCTCCCATCTTTCTTTCCCTTTCTTAAGAGTTAGTTTTCCTTATTTACTTTTCAAACTTATACTACTCGTATTATATACATATTGTTTGAATTTGTCAATGGTTTTTGAATTAAAAAAAGTGATTGGGATGGCTTCCCAATCAGTTATCCACAAAGGGTGTCGAACCTTTTTTTAAGTTTTAATTATGTTATGATAAAAAATTAACATGTCCGGGTATAATCCTCAAAAAATTGAAGAAAAATGGCAGGATAAATGGGGAAAATTGGATATTTTTAAAGCCATAGACAAGTCAAAAAAACCGAAATTTTATATTTTGGTTGAGTTTCCTTATCCCTCAGGTGAGGGACTTCATGTTGGGCACTGCCGAAGTTATGTTGCTTTGGATGTTGTTGCCAGAAAAAAAAGGATGAAAGGCCTTAATATTTTGTTTCCAATGGGCTGGGACGCTTTTGGCTTACCAACCGAGAATTATGCCATTAAAACCGGCATTCATCCAAGAATAGCTACCGAAAAAAATACAACTGTTTTTAAACGTCAGCAAAAAAGTATCGGCCTATCTTTTGATTGGACACGGGAAATTAATACCACTGACCCGGGATATTATAAATGGACTCAATGGATATTTTTGCAACTTTACAAAAAGGGATTAGCTTACAAAACTAAAATGCCCATTAATTGGTGCCCGTCCTGTAAAAGCGGTTTGGCAAATGAGGAAGTGGTTAATGGTTGTTGTGAAAGGTGTGGGGCGAAAGTTGAAAGAAAAGAAAGGGAACAATGGATGTTAAAAATTACCAAATATGCCGATAGATTAATTAAAGATTTAGATTTAGTTGATTTTCCGGAAAAAGTTAAGACCTTGCAAAAAGATTGGATTGGAAGGTCAGAAGGAACCCAATTTGAAATGCCGATTTATTACGGAAAAGAATCTCAAGCCCTTAAAGAAAAATTGGAAGTTTTTACCACTAGGGTTGACACGGTTTTTGGTATGACTTATGTGGTAATTTCTGCAGATCATCCTTTAGTTTCCCAAATAACTATCTCCGAACATAAAGAAGAAGTTGAGAAATATATTAAAGAAGCAAAAGATAAAATGGAATTAGAAAGACAGGTTACCGAAAAAGAGAAAACAGGTGTTTTCTCGGGCAGTTATGCTTTAAATATTTTTAATAAACAAAAAATTCCAATTTATATTTCTGATTATGTTTTAATGACCTACGGCACCGGAGCCATTATGGCAGTTCCCGCTCACGACGAAAGAGATTATCTTTTTGCCAAGCGCTATAAGCTTCCCATTCGGGAAGTTATAGCGCCACAGATTAACACAGATAAGAAAACAGATTTACACAGATACGAAAAAGCATATAAAGGTGAAGGGGTTTTAGTGGATTCAGAGCAGTTTAGCGGCTTAAAATCGGACCAAGCCAGAGAAAAAATGACCCAGTGGTTAGTTAAACAAAAAAAAGGGAAAAAAAATGTTTATTATAAATTAAGAGACTGGGTTTTTTCACGCCAGCACTATTGGGGAGAACCTATTCCAATGATTAATTGCCCCAAATGCGGCTGGGCGGCAGTGCCGGAAGAAGATTTGCCGATTGAACTTCCTGAGGTTAAAAAATATCAACCAACGGAGACGGGGGAGTCGCCTTTGGCCTGGGTTGAAGATTGGGTGAATACTAAATGTCCTCAATGCGGTGGACCTGCTAAAAGGGAAACCGACACTATGCCTAATTGGGCCGGCTCTAACTGGTATTATCTTCGCTATTGCGATCCAAAGAATAACAAAGAGTCAGCTAATTCTAAATTACTTGAATATTGGATGCCAGTGGATTGGTATAATGGCGGTATGGAGCATACTACTTTGCATCTTTTATATTCCAGATTTATTTATAAGTTTTTATGGGATATTGGAGCTGTTCCTAAAAAATGCGGACCAGAACCTTATAAAAAAAGAACTTGTCACGGGATGGTTTTGGGCGAGGGTTGGATTAAAATGTCCAAATCCAAGGGCAATGTAATAAATCCCGACCAAGTAATAAAAGAGCATGGAGCAGACACCCTTAGAATTTATGAGTTATTTATGGGACCTTTTGACCAAACCATTGCCTGGGATACCAAAGGGGTGAGAGGGGTGAAACGTTTCCTGGAAAAAGTTTGGAATCTATCTAACCAATTTATCAGTCCGAATCAGCAAGGCAAGCCGAAGTCAGTCCAAATCAGCCTTCTAAAAAAATTGCTTCATAAAACCATTAAGAAAGTTTCAGAGGATATTGAAACTATGAAGTTTAATACGGCTGTTAGTGCAATGATGGAATTTACAAATAACTGGCAAAAAGATATATTAGAAATTAAGAAGGAAGATTTTGAAGATTTTCTAAAGATTTTTTCTCCTTTCGCTCCCCATTTAGCTGAAGAACTTTGGGAAAAAACAGGACACAAGGATAGTATATTTTTGGAGGCCTGGCCGAAATATAATCCAAAATTGGTAAAGGAAGAAATAATCACTTTTATTATTCAGGTTAATGGAAAGGTTCGAGATAAAATAGAAGCCGAGGTTGATATTACGGAGGAAAAAGCAAAAGAGATTGCTTTATCTGAAGAGAAGATTAAAAAATGGGTTAAGGATAAAAAGATTAAAAAAATAATTTTCGTTCCCAAAAAACTTATTAATATCGTTATTTAAATGGAAGATATTCTTTCTAAAAAAGTTGGTAAAAAAATAATTCTTTTAGGCAATGATGCGGTTGTCCGAGGGGCTTTGGAATCGGGCGTTCAATTTGTTTCCACTTATCCCGGAACACCGGCTTCAGAAATCGGTAATACTTTCGCTAAAATCGCCAAGGACTGCGGCATCTATTTTGAATTTTCCACCAATGAAAAAGTAGCTATGGAAGCTGCTGCTGGTGCTTCTTTTTCCGGTTTGAGAAGTTTGGTAGCAATGAAACATTTTGGATTAAACGTTGCCTCTGATTTTCTAATGCCATTGGTTTATTCTGGAGTAAAAGGGGGAATGGTAATTTTGGTGGCTGACGATCCTTCTTGCTGGAGCTCGGCCCAATCGGAACAAGATTCCCGGGCTTTTGCTGGGCTTGCTCATATTCCAATATTGGAACCGGCAAACCCTCAAGAATCTAAAGAGTTTACAAAATTGGGATTTGAACTTTCAGAAGAATTCAAAATCCCGATTTTAATTCGTCATACAACCAGAATTTCCCATCAGGCCTCTCCCGTTGTTTTGGGAGAGATAATAAAAGGAAATAAAAAAGGGAGGTTTGTTAAAGACCCTCATCAATTCTCAACTATGCCGCCAAGAGTTTTGGAGATGAAGGAAGAACTTTTGGAAAAGATTCAGAGAATTAAAGAGATTTCTGAGAATTCTGAGATAAACGCAGTTTTTAACCAAGACTCAACATCCGATTTTGGAATTATTAGTTCCGGCGTTTCCTATTTACACTCAATAGAGGCAGTAAGACAGCTTGATTTGAATTTGCCTATTTTAAAACTCGGATTTTTTCATCCTTTACCAAAAGAAAAAATTAAAAATTTTATAAAAAACCTCAAAAGAGTTTTAGTCGTTGAAGAACTTGAGCCTTATTTGGAAAAAGAAGTTAAGATATTAGCCAAGGAAGTTAATCAGGGACTTGAAGTATTTGGAGCAAGTCATTTGGCCAAGGTGGGGGAGATTAGACCGGAATATGTGATTTTGGCCCTTTCTCAAATTATCGGCATAGAACTAAAGCTTGATTTTGAAAAACATTATCAGGAATTTCTTAAACTGAAAACAGTTAAACGTTATCCTCAACTTTGTCCTGGTTGTCCTTATTGGTTAGTGTTTTCAACCGTAAAAAAAATAGCCCCAAAGGATACAATTTTTGGAGGAGAAGTTGGTTGTTATATGTTAGCTGCTTTTCCTCCTCATAATATCCAGGATTACCTTTTTTGTATGGGGTCTTCAATAGGAGTGGCCCATGGAATTAAAAAAACAACTGCTCAGAAATTGATTGCTTTTGTGGGAGACTCTTCGTTTTTCCATGCCGGAATCCCGGCTTTAATCAACGCAGTTTATAATAAATCAAACCCTTTAGTTATAATTTTAGATAATCGAACGACTGCTATGACTGGTCGTCAACCTAATCCAGGTATAGGAAAAACCGGCATGGGAGAAAAAACCCAAGAAATAAAAATTGAAGACATTGTTCGGGCCTGCGGGGTAAAAAATGTAAAGACCGTTGACCCTCAAAATATAAAAGAATTAGAGTCTCAGATTAAAGAATTTTTAGATAAAAAAGAAGTTTCGGTGATTATAGCTCGCCAAATGTGTACTTATTTAGCTAAACGGCAAAAAAAATGAAAAAAAATTTCAACATCATTATCGTAGGAGTTGGAGGACAGGGAATAATTACCTTAACTCGAGTTTTAGCCACAGCTGCAATGATGGAAGGTTTTGACGTTAAAACTTCTGAACTTCACGGTTTATCTCAAAGGGGCGGAAGTGTTGAAACTCATATTAGATTTGGTCAAGAAATCTATTCTCCTTTGGTTAAGCAAGGAGGAGCAGATTTAATAATTTCTCTTGAATTTCAAGAGACCTTTAAGGCTTGTTATTATGGCTCAGGAGAGAATGGAACCGTAATTTTAGTAAATAATTATATTATTCCCATTGTTACTGACAAAAAAGTTGTCTCAATTGAACAAAGCCCATCTGAACTTAGAAAATTCTCAAATAAAGTAATTCTTGTTCCTGCTACAAAAATTGTTGAAAAAGAAATTGGAAACTCTGTCTTAGCCGGGACCCTTCTTTTAAGCGCAGCCGTCTTTAAAAAATTAATACCCTTAAAATCAGATTCGCTGTTAAAGGCAATTAAAGAAGTCGTTCCCGGAAAATACTTTCATCTAAACAAAAAAGCTTTTAAGTTAGCCCTTAAGGTTGATTTATGATTAAAAAAGTAGTGATTGCTGCTGCGGGTCAGGGAACTCGTATGCTCCATCTTACAAAGAATAAACCGAAACCTCTTATTAAAATCAGAAAAAGGCCTTTTTTAGCTTATCTTTTTGATAATATTTTTAAAGCAGGCTACAAAGAAATAATTTTAGTGGTAGGATATAAAGCTGAAAAGTTTAAGGAATTTTTGAAAAATTATAAACCTCCGAAGGGAAGAAAATGTAAAATTCAAATAGTAAATCAATTTGAAATTGTAGGAACAAAAAAATATGGCACTGCCTGCGCTTTAATGGCCGCCGAAGATATTATAGGTAAAGAGAATTTTATAATAGTTTATGGTGACAATCTTTATTCAACTAAAGACCTTGTCGCTTTCAATATTGATGATAACTACAATTATGCCCAGGCTTTTTCACATAAACATCCAGAGAAATATGCAGCCCTTGTTTTAGATGGTGAGTATTTGAAAAAAATCGTAGAAAAACCAAAAAAGTATATTAGTAATTTGATTCCTACCGGCCTTTATAAATTTACCCCTGAAGTTTTTGATAAACTTTCTAAACTTCGTAAATCCCGGCGAGGAGAATACGAAGTTTCAGATTTAGTTTTGCTTTTAGCTAAAGAGAGAAAAGTGAAAGTAAAAATGGTTCAAGATTATTGGGTAGATTTTGGCAACCCAGCAGATATTATAAAATTTTCCCATTTTTTAAAAACCTCCAAAAGTTTTAAATGAAGATAGTAAAAATTTCTTCAGAGGATTTAAGAGGAGTTATTAAAAAAGCAATAAAAGCAATCAAACAAGGGAAAGTTGTAATTTTTCCTACTGATACAGTTTATGGATTAATTTGTGATACTACAAATAAAAGAGCAGTCGGAGAACTTTTTAAAATTAAAAAACGGCAAAAAACAAAACCAATTCCGATTTTTGTAAAAAATATTAAAATGGCAAAAAGGTTGGCTTTTATTGATAAAAAACAGGAGGAATTTTTAAAAAAGGTTTGGCCCGGAAAGGTAACCGTAGTTTTAAAA
>SDBS01003773.1_pt1 | contig 14877 bp, 19 predicted proteins | sample 2277091 | NCBI WGS metagenome assembly SDBS01 (sample SAMN10404972, study PRJNA504765) | marine sediment metagenome | isolation source: marine sediment core GS10_PC15, 163 cmbsf | place: Arctic Ocean: Southern Knipovich Ridge | collected 2010 | reverse complement strand
CCCGGGATCATTCAGCCGCCGGACATCTTTGTCGCGACGGTGGAGGAGGTCATCGAGCTACAGGCAACCCTCACCGAGCTGATCGGGGACAAGGTCGTCGAGTTCGAGCTCAACAGTGCCGAGTTGACCGACGAAGGCAGAGCGCTCCTCGACGACATCCTCCTGTCGCTCAACGAGCTCCCCAACGTTCCCATCGAGATCGCAGGCCACGCCGATGCGTCCGGGACCGTGGAACACAATCTCGAACTGTCCCAGCAGCGCGCCCAGGCCGTCGCCGACTACTTTGTGGCCAGGGGTGAGGAACCTGCCAGATTTATTGTCGAAGGCTACGGCGACACCCAGCCGATACCAGGTGGGACGGCGGAACAGAATCGCCGCATCGAGTTCATCCCATTGGAGGGGTAATGGTCTACGTCGGCACCCAGATCGTGCTGTGGATCTTGATCGCCACCCTGTTCGGCTTTGGCGTCGGCTGGTTGGTGAGAGGTCGCCGCGGCATGAGCAGCGCGCGCAAGCGTCGCTTCTAGCGATCCACCACTTGGCTACCCTGTCCCCGGATTCGACTCCGGAGGAGCGTTGAGCCTCAGACAGATACCGGACCTGGTGGTCGAGTTTTGGGATCTCGCCAAGGCATATCTGATCCAGGAAACGGTGGTGCCGGCCAAGCAACTCGGCCACCTGGCCGGCTTCTCCCTCGGTGCCGCGGCGGCCTGGGCAGTGGCGATCATCCTGCTTGCCGTTGCCTCGCTTCGTGCCATCGTCGACGCCTTGCCCGATAGCCCTTATTGGGAGGCCCTCGGATACCTGATCACCGTGGTCGCCCTGCTCGGCCTGGCAGGGGTGATCTATCGGCTTGGGCCCCAGTCACAGGACGACCGTCCGGCAAAGGAGGCCTCATGACGACGGCAACGATCACGAAGGACGACCTCGAAGGCAAGCTGCGCGAGATCGAAGGTGTCGTTGATGAAGCCGCCAGGGATTGGTCGAAGTGGATCATCGGCGTGGCGGTGGTTGCCACGGTCGCACTGATCGGCTGGAGGATTCGCCGGGCACGCAACCAGCGGATCACCGTCGAGATCTACACCCGGTCGTGAACCTGCTGGTCACCCTTGTTGACCGCTGGTGGGACAACCGGTTCGACCCGCTTGCCCATGTCGGCTTCAACCGGATGGTGCGGGGCTGGCGGCGCGGGCAGAATCCCGAGATGGCCGTCGGGCTAGGAATGCTCCTCGTCGGGATGTCGCGGCGGCGGCCGCGACGTCGGATCTTCGTCACCGAGGTGGCCGCAGGCCAGGACATCGGCATCCGCGTGGTGGCAAGAGGCGAGGTGGTCAACGAGCTGGATATTCCGGGGCCGAACCGCTGATGTTCCGTAACCGGGGCACGATGGTCAAGGTGTTCATCTGGCTCGTGGTGCTGATGATGGTGCTCTCGTTGGCCATTGCCATCATTCCGGCGCTGGGCTAACGCCCAGCGAGTCCTCCGTACTGCCAATTGCGTACTGCGAGGTCCGGGCTACGAGCGATAGCCGTACGTCCACAAAATACGCCGTACGGAATGCCCCCTACGGCTCGATGAAGATGCACTCCCCGGGACACTCCTCGGCCGCTTCTACGACCGCATCGAGCTCATGGTCTGCAAACCCAGCCAGCCCGGCCGAGCCCTCCTGGTTCCCCTCAGAGGCGGCATAGATCTTGTCGCCTTCGCGGACGTAGGCGAGACCGTCGTCCAACAGCACGAACACGTCGGGTGCGATCTCCTCGCACAGGCCGTCGCCGGTGCACAAGTCTTGGTCGATCCACACCTTCATCGAGGTCCCCTCGGCGTCTCGGGTGACGGTAGTCGCCCTGGGATGGGTACTGCAGCAAAGGGCCCTGGAGTGGAACGCGAAATGGCGGGTATGCGTCCGAATGTGAACCGGGCAGGAGATCCGCAGTTGGTCTGAAGACCGGGGTCCGAGGAAACAATATGGCGGTTCGCGATCCTTCTCGCTAAGGGTCACTAGTGCGTACGCCGAAATGATCATATGGCCTACACTCGAAACGGCGGAGCCAACGGCCCCGCCGAGGAGGTAGTCATACCGTGGGTAGGCACGACAACGAGCAACTCGAAGCAACGATCCGCATGCTCGAGGATGAGATAGACGTCCTCCGCAGCAGGCTTCACGACGAGCCTCGCCGGGTCAGGATGCTTGAAGAGCGGGTGCTCGAGGCGAGAGGAAAGGTCGCCCAGGCCGCGGGACAGAATGAGAAGCTGAGCGCCGCCCTCCAGGAAACCCGCGAGCAACTGGCACTGCTTCGCGACGAGGTCGAGAAGCTCACGGCACCGCCAAACCCCTTCGGCACCGTCCTGCGCATCAACGAAGACGGGACCATCGACGTCAACGCCAACGGGCGCAAGCTTCGCGTCAACGTCGAGCCGACGGTCGAGATCAAGGCGCTCGGCATCGGCCAGGAGGTCATCCTGAACGAGGCCTTCAATGTCGTAGACGTCCGCACCTACGAGCAACGCGGCGAAGTCGTCACGATCAAGGAAGTCCTCCAGGATGCGCGGATCATCGTGCTCGGCCGGGCCGACGAGGAACGCGTGGTGGAGCTCGCCGAGTCGCTTCAAGGCGTCCACTTGCGTGCCGGCGACCACGCCCGCATGGATCCAGGTACCGGGCTGCTATTCGAGAAGCTGCATCGGCCCGAGGTCGAAGAGCTGATCCTCGAAGAGGTCCCGGACATCACCTACCGCGACATCGGCGGGCTTGGTGAGCAGATCGAGATCATCAGGGACGCCGTCGAACTCCCATATATCCACAAGGAACGGTTCGCCGCATACGATCTGGCGGCGCCGAAGGGTGTGCTGTTGTACGGGCCACCGGGGTGCGGCAAGACGCTGATCGCAAAGGCGGTGGCCAACAGCCTGGCCAAGGCCGTGGCGGCAAAGGAGGGGAGTGAGGACACCCGGTCGTATTTCCTCAATATCAAAGGCCCCGAGCTCTTGAACAAGTATGTCGGAGAGACCGAGCGACAGATCCGGCTGATCTTCCAGCGGGCCAAGGAGAAATCCGACGAGGGTGTCCCGGTGATTGTGTTCTTCGACGAGATGGACTCGCTGTTCCGTACGAGGGGAACCGGCGTGTCCTCCGACGTGGAGTCGACGATCGTCCCGCAGCTGCTCTCCGAGCTCGACGGCGTGGAAGCGCTCAAGAACGTGATCGTCATCGGCGCATCGAATCGGGAGGATCTGATCGACCCGGCGATCCTGCGCCCCGGTCGGCTCGACGTCAAGATCAAGATCCAGCGACCAGAGCGCGAGGCTTCGCGCGCGATCTTTCGCATCTACCTCGATCCGAGCCTGCCGTATGCCAGGACCGAGCTCGACCGTTTCGGTGGCGAGCCCGCTGCGCTCATCGATCGCATGGTGGACGAGGTCGTGGAGAAGATGTTCAAGGAGGACGACGACAACCGCTTCCTCGAAGTCACCTATGCCAACGGCGATCGCGAGATCCTGTACTTCAAAGACTTCGCCTCGGGGGCGATGATCGAAAACATCGTGCGCCGCGCCAAGAAAGATGCGATCAAACGTGAGATCGCCGGCGATCCGGAAGGCCTGAAGATCGCGGACCTGCTCGAGGCGACCGCCCAGGAGTTCCGCGAGCACGAGGACCTGCCCAACACCACCAATCCAGACGACTGGGCCAAGATCTCGGGAAAGAAGGGCGAGCGCATCGTCTACGTGCGCACCCTCATCGAAGGTGACCGCGACAGCCGCGCCGTCGAAGCGGTCACGCCCGGGCAATATCTGTGATCGATCTGTGATCGCCAATGGCGCTCCCTAAGGTTCTCGGAACCGAAACAGAATTCGGCATCACGGTCCTCAACCAGCAGGATTTCAACCCGGTCCATGCCTCGTCCGCACTGATCAATGCGTACACGCGCGGCACCCGAATCCAGTGGTCGTTCGAGGAGGAGTCTCCGGGACGGGATCTTCGCGGGTTTGGCGTTGACGACAGCCCGGGCATCGACCTGGAGGCCGGCCTGGTCAATTCGGTGCTGACCAACGGTGCCAGGCTGTATGTCGATCACGCCCACCCGGAATATTCGACCCCCGAATGCGCCGATCCGGCGTCGGCGGCGCTCTACGACAAGGCAGGCGAGGTGATCATGAGCCGGGCGGTCGAGGCCGCGACCACGCTGCTCGCAGACGGCGAGCGCCTCGTCATCCACAAGAACAACAGCGATGGGAAGGGCAACTCGTACGGGGCGCACGAGAACTACCTGATCGCCCGCGACCTGGCATTTGGCGAGGTCATCTCCCACTTCACTCCGTTCCTGGTCAGTCGCCAGATCTTCACCGGATCCGGGAAGGTTGGAGCCGAGAACGGCAGATCGGACACCGACTTTCAGATCAGCCAACGCGCTGATTTCTTCGAGGAGCAGGTCGGGCTGGAGACGACGCTGAAACGGCCCATCATCAACACCCGGGACGAGCCTCACGCCGACCCGGCAAAGTATCGGCGCCTGCACGGGATCATTTGCGACGCCACCATGAACGAGGTCCAAACCTATCTCAAGATCGGCACCGCGGCTCTCGTGCTCGATGCCATCGAGGACGGCGCCCTGCCGGAGCCGATCGCGTTGGCTGATCCGGTGGAATCCGTCTGGCAGGTCAGCCACGATCCCTCGCTCAAGCGGACGCTCGACGTGTCGGGGAGCGCGGACATGACCGCCATCGACATCCAATGGCAGTACTTCGAATGGGTCACCAAGTACGCCAGATCGGTTGAGATTGGTGCGGTCTACGAAGATGTCCTGACCAGATGGGAAGAGATCCTGACCGATCTCGAGCGAGATCCGGCGAGCACTGCGGACCGCCTCGACTGGACCGCCAAATTGCGCATCCTCGACGGCTACCGCGATCGAGACGGCCTGTCCTGGGACCATCCAAAGATGCGGATGCTCGATCTCCAATACCACGACGTCGCTCCGGCGCGAGGCCTCTACAACCGCCTCGTGGCAAGGGGAGCGGTGCGGCGCCTGTTCACCGACGAAGAGATCGAGCTGGCCGTCATCGATGCCCCGACCGACACCCGCGCCTACTTCCGCGGACAGTGCATGTCCCGCTACCCCGACTCGGTGGTGGCTGCGAACTGGGATTCCCTCGTATTCGACGTTGGGGAAGAAACACTCAAACGCGTTCCTATGATGGAGCCGCTACGCGGAACCAAGAGTCACGTAGGGGAGCTGCTCGACTCGTCGGAAGATGCCGCAGCGTTGTTGAATGCCCTCGGAGGCGAAGATGGCTGAACAAGAGCGACCACAACGGAAGAGCGATCGGTCCGACGAGAGCCAGGCGTCCGATGACACCCAGGCTGCCGACTCGGAGGCGGCCGAAGACCTCACCGAGCGCATCGACGACCTTCTCGAAGAGATCGACACCGTCCTCGAGGAGAACGCCGAGGAGTTCGTCAAGAACTACGTGCAAAAGGGCGGGCAGTGATCGGGGCGTCGCCATCTCCCCGGACCCTCTCCACCGGCGAGATCGTCCCAGACTCCAGCTTCTCTGCACTCCTCGAGCACAACGACATGGCGCCGCGCTGGGCCATTGAGCCCGGAACGACATTCGAGGCGCCGGAGGCCACCACCGTGCTTGCCCTTCGCTGGGCAGACGGTGTGATCATGGCGGGGGACCGGAGGGCGACCGCCGGCAACGTCATTGCTCACAGCAGAATCAAGAAGGTGTATCGCGCAGATGACTTTTCGGCGGTTGCGATCTCTGGAACGGCCGGGATGGCCGTCGAGCTGACCAGGCTCTTCCAAACCGAGCTCGAGCATTACGAGAAGATCGAAGACGTGCGGCTCAGCCTCGAAGGCAAGGCCAACTACCTGGCTCGCATGGTGCGCGGCAACCTTCCGCTCGCCTTCCAGGGTCTTGCGGTCGTTCCGCTGTTCAGTGGATTCGACGAGAGCAACGGTCAAGGCAAGCTGTACAGCTTCGACGTGGTCGGGGGTCGTTACGAGGAGCAGGATTACTCCACGACCGGTTCAGGCGGCGCCGAGGCCAAGGCGTTTCTGAAGGCGACCTGGCGGCCGGACCTCGATGAAGGTGAGGCGTTGCGGGTGGCGGTCGAGGCCCTGGTGTCCGCTGCCGAAGAGGATGCCGCCACCGGCGGGCCCGACCCGAAGCGGGGGATCTACCCCAACGTGGTGACGGTGACTGCCGACGGCTATCGCGAGTTCTCGGACGAGGAGATCGCTCCGGTCGTGGACGAAATCCTCGAGGGTCGGCCATGACGACACCGTTCTACGTTCCGCCCGAGCAGCTGATCAAGGACCGGGCGGAGTTCTCGAGGAAGGGTATCGAGCGCGGGAAGCCGATCGTGGTCCTGGAGTACGACGAGGGCATCCTGCTGATCGGGGAGAACCCGAGCCGTTCGCTGCACAAGATCGCGGAGATCTACGACCAGGTGGCCTTTGCCGCGGTCGGGCGATTCAACGAATTCGAGATGCTGCGGGTAGCCGGGATCCGCTACGCCGATGTGAAGGGGTATGCCTACGCCAGGGCCGATGTGACCGGGAAGGGGCTGGCGAACGCGTACTCGCAGACCCTCGGCCAGATCTTCACCCATGAAATCAAGCCGTACGAGGTCGAGGTGGTGGTTGCGGAGCTCGGAGAAGAAGAGAACCACCTTTATCGCGTCCGCTTCGACGGCACGCTGCGAGACGACCATGGCTTTGCCGTGATCGGCGGTGAGGAAGAAGCGATCAGGGAGCGTCTCGGCACCGACTACGAGGCGGGGCTCGATCTGGGAGCAGCCATGGCAACGGCGACGACCGCCATCGCGGCGAACACGGAGGGCGATGTCGACCAGGAACACTGGGAGGCCGCCGTTCTCGATTCCACGATGGGCCGGCGGAAGTTCCGCAGGCTCAACGGCGAGGCCGTGGCCGCCGCCCTCTAACCGGTCAACACTTCGGTCGCGTCGTCGACCCTGTCGGTCGGAACCCAGATTTCGGTGTCCGCCAGTTCGCCGAGGGGAATCGGGTATGGGCCGAAGTTCTCGCCATGCAAGCGGACCTCGATCCCCGCAGCCCGCAGTCGTGCCGCAGTGATCTGCGCCTCGTTCGGGTCCCCGACGGTGAGGAGCTTGACGAATCCTTTGTTGTTCATGGGCGAATTCTCGCGGAAGCTGGGAGCGTCGTATGCCGATATGACCAACAGGGGTACGCTGCGCACCATGGAACGACGGATATTCGGTATCGAGAACGAATACGGCGTCACCTGCACGCTGCGCGGTCAGCGACGCCTCTCCCCGGACGAAGTCGCCCGCTACCTGTTCCGCCGGGTCGTTTCCTGGGGCCGGTCGTCCAATGTGTTCCTCGAGAACGGCGCCCGCCTGTACCTGGACGTTGGGAGCCACCCGGAGTACGCCACACCCGAGTGCGACGCGCTTGTCGATGTGGTGGCACACGACAAGGCCGGAGAGCGGATCCTCGAGGACCTGGTGCAGGCCGCCGAGGAGCGCCTCATCGAGGAGGGCATCCGGGGTGAGATCTACCTCTTCAAGAACAACACCGATTCCGCGGGCAACTCATACGGGTGCCATGAGAACTATCTGGTGACCCGCCGCGGCGACTTCCAGCGGATGATCGACACCCTGATCCCGTTCTTCGTCAGCCGCCAGATCTACTCGGGTGCCGGCAAGCTGCTCCAGACCGCCCGGGGGACGGTGTTCACGCTGGCTCAGCGCGCCGAGCACATCTGGGAGGGGATCTCCTCGGCGACGACTCGGAGCCGGCCCATCATCAACACGAGGGACGAGCCGCACGCCGATGCCGAGCGGTATCGGCGTCTGCACGTGATCGCCGGCGATTCGAACATGTCCGAGTACATCACCTTCGCGAAGATCGGTACAACCGCCGCGTTGCTGCAGATGCTCGAGGCCGACGTGGTGTTCCGAGACCTCACCCTGGAGAACCCGATCCGGGCGATCAGGGAGATCTCCCACGATCCGACGTGCCGGCGCCCGGTGCGGCTCGCCAACGGCCGCGAGCTTTCGGCCCTTGATATCCAGTGGGAGTACCTGGAGCGGGTGATGCGCTTTTCCAGGACCTCGGGATTCCCTGCGCAGGTCGAGCAGGCGATCGGCATGTGGGAACACCTGCTGACGGGGCTCGAGAAGGATCCGATGTCGCTCAGCCGCGAGGTCGATTGGGTGATGAAATACCACCTCATCGAGCGCTACCGCGAGAAGCACGATCTGGCGATGTCCTCGGCGCGATTGAGTCTGATCGACCTCGCATACCACGACGTGAGCCGCAAACGAGGCCTGTACTACCTCCTGGAGCGGCGAGGGCTTGCCGAGCGCGTCGTCACTGACGAGCAGATCGCCCTCGCCACCACGAATCCGCCCGCAACCACGAGGGCCCTCCTGCGCGGCTCGTTCATCAAGGCCGCCAAGGCGAAGAAGCGGGATTTCACCGTGGATTGGGTCCACCTCAAGCTCAACGATCAGGCCCAACGCACCGTGTTGTGCAAGGACCCGTTCCGTGCCGTAGACGAGCGCGTCGAAAAGCTCATCGAAAACCTGTAAGCACGGCTCAGCCGTGCCTATTGAGTGGTGAAGTATCAGGTATTGCGATGTCTCGGTGCCCAATACTTGATACCGAATTTGATACCGAGTAACGCCGACGACGGGTACCGTCGTGAGCCATGCAGAAGGTCATCGAACGGATCCTGAACCTGCTGGCGTTTCTCCTGACCACCGACCACCCGGTGAGCGCCGAAGAGATCCGGTATACCGTTGCCGGCTATGGCGACAAGAGCGATGAGGCGTTTCGGCGGACGTTCGAGCGCGATAAGGACCTGCTCCGACAGATCGGCGTTCCGCTCGAGTTCGAGGCCACCGACCTGTTCGAGGTCGAATTCGGCTATGTGATTCCAGACGAGGAGTACGCACTCGTCGATCCGGGGCTGACCGAAGAGGAGCGTGCGGCGCTCGCCCTTGCCACGGAAGCAGTCCGGTTCGGAGGTCAGCCGTCGGGCCCAGATGCCGTGCTCAAGCTCGGCGGGACGATCGCCGGTGATGCCGCCGTGCCGGTCGGGGCCGATCTCGGCATTGAGATCGAAACCGTTGCGACGGCGTTTGCCGCCGTCTCCGAACGGCGAGCTCTGACGTTCGACTACAAGGACCGAACCAGAACCGTCGATGCCTACGGACTCGTCCACCGACGCGGCCATTGGTACCTGGTGGGTCCGGAGAGCGGCGACATCGTCAAGGTGTACCGCCTCGACCGGGCCACCGCGCTTTCAAGCGGCAAGCCGCGATCCTTCGAGCGTCCCGAGGGGTTTCGGGCCCGAGATGCGGTTGCGTCGATGCCGTGGGACCAGGGCGACGACGGGCTATCGGTGACCATCCGTTTCGATCCGGAAGTGGCATGGATCGCAGAACGCGAGCTGGGCGGGCTGGGGTCGGTGCAGCGGCGGGAGGATGGCGCGATCGACGTCGCGATCACCGTCGGCTGGTCCGGTCCGCTGTTGAGCTGGCTCGTCGGCTTCGAAGATCGTGCCGAGATCATGGAGCCGGAGGAGCTCGTCGCCGAGTTCGTCGCGATGGTGCGCGGATGAGTGCAACCAGAACCGCCCGCAGGCTCAACAGGCTGCTGGCTGCGCTGCCGTGGATGATCGCCAACCCGGGCGCGAGCGTCACCGAGGTCGTCGAGCGATTCGACTACGACCACGACCAGCTGGCAAAGGACCTGGCAACGGTCTTTGTCAGCGGTTTGCCCGGGTACGGCCCCGGCGACCTCATGGTCGCCTACATCGACGAGGACGAGGTCGTTGTCGAGATGGCCGACTACTTCGCCAGGCCGCTCCGACTGACGCCGGTCGAGGCGCTCGGTCTGATTGCTGCGGGAAGCGCCCTGCAGTCGTCCGGCCAGGGCTCGCCGGCACTCGCTCGTGCAATCGACAAGCTGCAGGCTGCCGTGCTTCCCGACGCCACCGAGGCGGTGGCGGTCGAGCTACCGGAGCCGCCGTTCGTTTCCGAGCTGAGGAGGGCGGTCGAAGATGGGCTGGTTACCCACATCGAGCACGCCTCGGTCGCTACGGGTGCGGTCACTTCACGAGATATCGAGCCATGGACGGTGTTCTCGACCCTGGGTAACTGGTACGTGTCGGCCTGGTGCCGCCTCGCCGACGCCGAGCGAGTGTTCCGAATCGATCGAATCCGCACCGCGTCGCCGACCGGGGAATCCTTCGAGCCCAACCTCGATCCGCCACCTTCGGAGATCCGGTACACCCCGAACGAGGACGACGCCCACGTCACGATTCGGCTCGCCGAGGATGCCTGGTGGGTGGCCGAGCACTATCCGGTCGAAGTGGTGGACCACGCCGACGGCTCCAAGACCATAGAGATGAGCGTCTCCGACCCCGCCGTGGCCGCTCGATTGCTGCTACGCCTCGGGGATTCGGCCGATCTTGTGAAGGGTCACGAGGCCGAAGAAGCCCTTGTGGATCTGCGCGAAAGGATCCTTGCGCGCTACCAGGCGACCGACGGAGTGACTACCGCCAAATAGTCATTTAGGGACGCTTCCCGGTGCCGATGAGTTAGTCAACGCTGGCTATGGAGTTACCCAGAATGACCACCATCCGCACAACATGCCCCACCTGCGGGGACGTCGAACTCACCGTCGACGACGTCGGCCTTGAAATGGCCGTCGGTGCAGAGGAGGGCCAATACTGCTTCGCCTGCCCATTCTGTGGCACCACGCAACGGCGACCCGCCAGTCGTCGAGTGGTGAGCGTGCTCCTCGCTACCGGGGTGACGTACGAGATCGTTGCCACCGCCAGCCCGATCACCGAGCAGGAGATCATCGAGTTTGCGACCGCCCTGAACGATGAGGATTGGTTCAAGGAAGTCGCTTCGCTCGACTAGAGGACACGGGCAGAGCAGGGCCACCGAGCGCCTTCGGGATTCTTCCCGAAGGCGCTTCTGGTTGCAGAGCCTGACAGATCTCGAGTCACACGGGAACCGGCTGCGTCTGGTGACCGCGGATCGGCGCTGGGTCTGAAGAAATCTCGACAACTGGCTCCACCACCTACCATCGCCCCATATGGGCAGCCTCTCACTTGCCGAGATTCTCGTGATCCTCGTCGTCATCCTCGTGGTGTTCGGACCTCGACGCCTACCAGAGCTGTCCCGGCGGACGGGCGCCCTGCTGTCAAAGCTCCGCGAAGCAACGTCGTATCTCAGGGAGTCGATCGATGCCGACTATGGAGAATCGATGGAGCCAATGCGGGAGCTGAAGAAGGAGTTCGATGGCCTCAAGGGCGATGTCAACCGGGCGTTCACCGGAATCGGTGATCCGGACGGCCGTACGGAGTCACCGCCCGAGGTCGACGCGAGCGACGAGCCCGAGGAGTCCCCGGGGTCGCCCGATCAATGACCGACGCCCCGGTCTCCTTCCTCGATCACATCGATGAGCTGCGTAACCGGGTCATCAAGTCGCTGATCGCGATCGGCATCGGCACGCTGGTCGCGTTCTTCTTCAACGAGCAGATCCTGGCCATCCTGGTTTTCCCTTACGAGCAGGCGATTCCAGGTACCGACCTTGCCTACTTTCGCCCCACCGAGGCCTTTTCCCTGGTGATGCGGATCAGCCTGTTTGCCGGAGTCATCCTCGCCAGCCCGGTGATCCTCTATCAGTCGTGGCGTTTTGTTGCACCGGCGCTCCACCCAAGAGAGAAGAAGTGGGCGATCCCGGTCACCGTGATCTTCGTCGCCCTGTTCCTCGGTGGGGTCGTCGTCGGGTACTACGCGCTCTCCCGCGGCCTTGGGTTTCTGCTGAGCTTCGGGGGCGACAACCTCGAGCCGGTCATCGGAGCTGAGTTCTATCTCAGTTTCGCCATGCGGTTCATCCTGGCATTCGGAATCGCCTTCGAGTTCCCGGTCTTCATTTTCGGTGCGGCGGCCTTCGGCGCTGTCACCAGCGACCAGCTCAGGCACACCAGGCGCTGGGCGGTACTGATCATTGTCATCTTCGCGGCGGTGATCACCCCATCGGGTGATCCACTGACCTTGTTGTTGCTCGCCGTGCCGATGTATGTGCTCTACGAGATCGCGATCATCGCGATCCGATTCATCCTGAAGAAGTGATAGGGGTTCTGTGGTCGCATCCAACGGCGACGCCAACAAGCGTCCGGTCTCGGATCCGTCATCGAGCGCCGCCGACTTCCTCCGCCGCCACACGCGTGACCCTGCCCCCTTTCAGGTCGAGAGCGGCGCCGCGATCGACCGGGGAGAGGCCGTCGTCGTCACCGCTCCGACCGGGGCGGGCAAGACCTTGATTGCCGAGGCCGCGATCGCCCGCGCCGTCGATCAGGGACAGCGCGCCTTCTACACGACTCCGATCAAGGCACTGTCGAACCAGAAGTTCAGTGATTTCCGCACCGAGTACCGGGAGGACCGGGTCGGGTTGCTGACCGGCGACAACACGATCAACGGGGACGCACCGATCGTGGTGATGACGACCGAGGTTCTCCGCAACATGATCTACTCCGGGTCCCGTGCCCTCGACGACCTTGGCGTCGTCATCCTCGACGAGGTGCATTACCTGCAGGATCCCTATCGCGGCTCAGTGTGGGAGGAGGTCATCATCCACCTGTCGAGCGACGTTCAATTGGTCAGCCTGTCGGCAACGGTCGCCAACCCCGAGGAGTTCACCGGCTGGGTCGAAAGCAGGCGCGGGCCCACAACACTGGTCGTCGAGACCCTCCGTCCGGTGCCACTCGAGTCGACCTACCTGCTGAGCGATCGATACCACAACCACGCACTGCAGCGGCTTCCGGTTTTCGCACCGGACGGCAAACACGCCAACAAGCATGTGCTGAACATGCTCAAGAAGGGGAGAGGCAAGCGCCCCCGCTTCTCCAGCCCGCGGCGGATCGAAGTCGCCGAGCACCTCCTGGCAGAAGGCCTGCTGCCGGCGATCTACTTCATCTTCTCGCGGGCCGGATGCGACGCCGCGGCACGGGCGGTTGCGGGGGCAAGGCTTCCGCTCACCACCGAGGCCGAGCGGAGCGCGATTCGTGAGGTTGCCGAGGCTCGGACCGCCCATCTCGACGATGTCGACCTGGCGGTGCTCGGATTCCCCGAATGGGTGGCGACCCTCCAGTCCGGTGTTGCAGCCCACCACGCAGGGATGGTCCCTGCGTTCAAGGAAGCGGTGGAAGAGCTATTCGCCGCGGGTCTCATCAAGCTGGTCTTTGCCACCGAGACGCTTGCGCTCGGTATCAACATGCCGGCCAGGGCCGTGGTGCTCGAAGAGTTCAGCAAGTTCACCGGCGAGAGCCACGAGGTGTTGCGGGCCGGCGACTACACCCAACTCACCGGCAGGGCCGGGCGGCGAGGCATCGATGAGCGGGGGACCGCCGTCGTCCTGTACAACCGCTACGTTCCGTTTGCCACCGTCGTTGACGTCGCAGGTGCGGGAAGCCATCCGCTGGTGTCATCGTTCGATCCTTCCTACAACATGGCGGTCAACCTGGTCGGCAACTACCACCGGGCGCGCGCAGAAGAGCTGCTGCGGGCTTCGTTTGCCCAATACCGCTCCGAGGAGGGCCGGCGGGCGCTCGAGGATCGGATCAGCGACCGAACCAGGGAGATCGAGGAGTTTCGGGCGGCCGCAGCATGCGAGCGCGGCGACGTTGCCGAGTATCTCTCTCGAGACTCCACGGAACTACGCGACGAGTCGATGCGGTCCTTCGTTCGATCGCTGCAGGCCGGCGACGTGCTGACACTCGGCGACAGCGGCCGCTGGGTCCTCCTCGCACGCGGCTGGGGCAGCACACCACGGGTGCTGCTGCTATCAGACGGCGGCCGAACCAGACGTATGAAAACGATCGACCTCGGCGACCAGACGGCGCTGCTCGGCTCGATGGCGCTTGATGAGCCGGTGACGACCCGCGATCCTGACTATCTCAGGAGCACCGCCTCCGCCCTCCGGTCCTGGGTGCCGGACGGTGAGGCGCAGCCGGCGATCGACGACGGCGCGGCGTTGCATCCCGTTGCCGGATGCCCGGAAATCGACAGCCACCGCGCCTTCCTCGCCCGTGCGCAAAAGGCGGAAAAGGAGGTGCGCCGCCTGGACCGCCGCCTGCGCAAGCGCGGCGACGACCTCATCGAAAGGTTTCACGCCAGGATCGGCGTCCTTTCGGGTTTCGGCTACGTGGACGGATGGAAACTGACCGAGCGTGGGGAGCGCCTCCGCGCCGTGTACAACGAGATGGATCTCCTGGTGGTCGAGGCGGTCGAGCAGGGACTCCTCGACGACCTTTCGGCGCCCGAGTTCACTGCCGTCGCGTCAGCATTTACCTACCAGCCACGGCGAGAGGGCTACGGCCCGAGCCACATGGTGGGGCGAGTCGCCGACCGGCTCGCACGGATCGACGAGACCTGGCGCCAGGTGGTAGCGGCGGAGGAAGGCCGAAATCTCGAACCGACGAGAGCGCCAGAACCGGGATTCGCCGGCATCGCCCATGCGTGGGCACTCGGGGCCTCTCTCGACGAGCTGTTTGGTGATGACGACTTTGCCGCCGGTGACTTCGTACGCAACGGGCGTCAACTCCTCGATCTGATGCGCCAACTTCGCGACGGTTTTCCCAAAGTTGCCGGCGTGGCCGCCGAATCGATCCGCGCCGTCGATCGCGGCGTCGTGGTATCGGGGGGGCGATGGTGACCGGCTGGTTCGTCCTTGTAAACCCGACGGCGGGTCGCGGCAGGAACAACGCCGACCGAGCCGATGCGGCGCTGCGGGGTAAAGCCATCGAGTTCACGATGCGGGTGCCCCCGTCGGCGGATGCGGTCGACGACATCGTCCTTGAAGG
>SDBS01003772.1_pt1 | contig 14877 bp, 11 predicted proteins | sample 2277091 | NCBI WGS metagenome assembly SDBS01 (sample SAMN10404972, study PRJNA504765) | marine sediment metagenome | isolation source: marine sediment core GS10_PC15, 163 cmbsf | place: Arctic Ocean: Southern Knipovich Ridge | collected 2010 | reverse complement strand
AGCAAGATTGAACGAGCATTAGTTTATTGCAAACACTTATGGAAAAGTGTATCATATGGGCTGTCTATTCCCCGTGGGGCGGACACAGGTGAGAAAGGAATCGCGTGAAGGACGAAAGGAAGTGTCTCATGTGTAAGTTCTCGGTTTTGCCGTTTACTAATGCCGCACCGCTTGTGCACTTTATCCCTCAGGTCTGTCCGAACGCGAAACTGATATACAACACTCCCAGTAACACGCTTATTGACCTGATCAGTGGAAGAGTGGATGCGGCTATCATACCCGCGGTGGACTACTTTAATACGCAGGATCTGGAAATGGTAGATGGTTTAGGGATATGCTCGGACGGCAATGTGGAAAGTGTTTTGCTTCAATGCCGATGCCCACTGCAAGAGGTGAGGTCTATTAAGCTTGATCCTGCTTCGAGGACATCGAATCTTTTAGTGAAAGTGCTCATAGAACGGCATTTTCATCTCCCGCAGGATGTGAGATTCTCAAAGGGATTTGCAAATGCCGATGCCTGCGTTATGATTGGGGACCGCGCTTTATGTGCAAAACCGGCGTTTGAATCTTACGATCTTGGCGGTGAGTGGCGAAAGTTGACAAATTTACCGTTTGTTTTTGCGGTCTGGGCTTATCGTGCATGGCATCCTGAGAGCAGTAAGTTGACTGAGATTCTGCATGCAGCAAGGGAGACAGGGCGCGATTCTGTCGGCGAACTGTCCAGGATTTATGCCAAAAGATCGGGGATAAGTGAATACAGGTGCTATCGTTATCTGACTTCCAGAATTTGTTATGATGTCGGGGCGCGTGAAGAGGCGGGAATGGAATTGTTCCGTGAACTCTCGACAGCTTTTGTGAACGAACCAAAACAGGCTGCCAGAACAATAGTTACGGAGGACATGAGGAATGTGCCGAATGCTCAACCACATAAGCAAGTCATATGAAGGCGAATCACGGGCCGGGAGAATTTCGCCGGAAGAAGCATTGAGTTTACTCAAAAACGCAGACGTAACGGAGTTGATGGGTTATGCTGATCGAATCGCGTGGATAAGCATGGGCGTGATGTTTATTTTGTGCACAGCCTGAATTTGAATCCGACCAATGTCTGCGAAAACCAGTGCGGTTTATGCGCGTTTTGGCGGGACGCAGATGCTGAGGACGCCTATTTTGTCAGCATTGATGAAGCAAGAGAGAGAATGCGGAGGGCAGAATCATGGGGACTTACGGATCTTCATGTGGTCGGAGGCTTGACAAATAAACTCGATCTTGCTTACTACCATGAGCTTTTCCGGTCGGCGAGGCAGATTCTTCCTTCGGCGATAATCCAGGGTTTAACGGCTGTGGAAATCGAGTGGCTCTGCGAGAGGGAAAGTTTGTCTGCCAAAGATGTTCTGGGAGGTTTGCATGAGGCCGGGCTTGGTGCAATGCCCGGGGGTGGTGCGGAAATTTTTTCATCGCGAGTGAGAAGTTGCATCTGTCCAAACAAAATCTCGGCTGAAAAGTGGCTTTCGATTCATGAAACAGCTCATGGGCTGGGGATACCGAGTAATGCAACAATGCTCTTCGGTCATATTGAGACGGCTGAAGATATTGTCGATCATTTGAACAGGCTCAGAGAACTTCAGGACCGAACGGGAGGGTTTCTGGCTTTTTGTCCTTTGCCATTTCATGCTCTTGGTACGAAGCTGGGGGTGAAATCGGGCCCGAGCGGGTATACTATCGCGAGGGTAGTTGCCCTGTCGCGAGTATTTCTTGATAATTTTCCGCATATCCGCATATTGGCTAATTTCCTCGACAGGAAGCTGCTGCAAACGTTGCTGTTTTGCGGAGCGGATGATATTGGCGGGACGAGCATCGATGAACAAATAGCTCGTTCAGCAGGTGCGTCGGACAAGTCTATCTTCGCTTCGCCTGAGGAAATGTCTGAGTTCATACGCGATCATGGCTTTGACCCGATTCTAACCAACAGCATTTACAGGCGGGGTGCAACGGCAGAAAGCACTGTCGCAGTTGAGTTGCAGACTTCCGGAAGAATACGGGATATCTTAGAGCAAACAGAGGCCGGTAAACGGCTGGATGCAGAGCAGGCTGTCCTGTTGCATGACGAGGCGCCGTTTTATGAACTGGGGCGCATCGCGCACAAGCGGCGTTGCCAGGTTGTTGGGGGTAGTCACGGGACGTTTATCATTGGCCGCAATATCAGTTTTACCAATGTCTGTATAACAAAATGTAAGTTCTGTGCTTTTCATAAAACTCCCGGGCAGGACGGCTGCTTTGTGATGTCGATTGAGGAAATTGTCAGACGTGTCAAAGAGGCTGTCGATGTGGGAGCTACTCAGATAATGCTTCAGGGTGGGTTGAATCCGGCATTGGATATATCATGGTATGAAAAGATGCTGTCGGCGATAAAAAGCGAAGCTGATATCCGGCTGCATTCACTTTCACCGGCGGAGGTTTTGTGGCTGAGTGAGACATCCGGATTGACAATACGTCACACGCTTGAGAGGCTGCGGACGGCCGGTCTTGACTCATTGCCGGGCGGAGGTGCGGAGATTCTTGTTGGCGAAGTCAGGCGGAGGGTGAGTCCTGCCAAGATTACTACCGAACAGTGGCTGGAAGTAATGGAAACAGCACAGACGATGGGCATGGGGACAACGGCGACTATGGTGTATGGGTTCGGTGAGACGACGGCTCAGAGGATTGAACATCTGCTGCTAATAAGGGAGTTGCAGGATCGCACGGGAGGTTTCAGGGCGTTTATTCCATGGAGCTTTCAGTCGAACAATACGGAGCTTTGCAACAAGCCTCAGAGCGGGGTTGATTATCTTCGTATTGTGGCGATAGCTCGTCTGGTGCTGGACAATATCGATCATATCCAGGCCGGCTGGGTCACCGAGGGACCTGATTTGGCACAATTGGCGCTGTGTTTCGGGGCGGATGATTTCGGTGGTGTACTGATGGAGGAAAGCGTCGTCAAGGCGACAGGGATTGATTTCAGCATAACTGCCGGGAAGATCATTTCTCTTATAAGCGACGCCGGTATGACGCCGGCGCAGCGCAATACCGAATATGAGATTCTGCGTACCTTCCATGAGGAAGAGGCCAATGCCGGATTAGAGGTGACATGATAAGCACGGATAAGATACTTTTGACGGGGGTCACGGGAACAGTCGGAAACTGGATAGCGGCCGAAGCCTTGCGTTGCGGCAAAAGGGTGTTGGCGATTATGCGTGACGAGAATATCGCTGCGGCTGGAGAGAGATTAAAATCTGTGCTTGATATTGCCGGAGCGGGCGACCATATCGACGGTGTGGATATCATTAAAGGCGATATCTGTGAAGATTTGTCAGATACTGCTGACAATCTGAAAACTGCTGATGTCTCTATGGTTTTTCATTGTGCGGCATCAACGGATTTCAGTGAAAGCAGCAGTGAGCTTAGCCAGCGGACAAATGTCGGAGGCACAGAAAACGTACTTAAACTTGCGACAAAGCTGAATGTTCCGATCTGCCATATCAGTACCGCTTATATTGCGGGCAAACGTCAGGGTCTTGTGAAGGAAAGTGAGACAGATGTCGGCCAGGAGTTCAACAATGTTTATGAGCGGACAAAATGTGAGGCTGAGGTTCTGGTTCACAAATGGAGTGCCAAAACCGGTCTGCCTGCTTTTGTTATCAGGCCGAGCATTGTTATTGGCGATTCTCACAGGGGCCGAATTGCTACTTTCAACGGGATGTATAATATCCTGAGATTCTTTGATGCGGTTGGGCCTATAATAGGTAACGAGCAAATAAGAGTTGTCGCCGAAAGCGATGCAACCAAGAATTTCATACCGGTCGATTATCTGGCCAAAGCGGTCCGGCATATCATCGAGCATGGAGTTGGGGGTACATATCATATTACCAATCCGAGGCCTTTGACATTGGAGCAATTGCAGGACATATATGAGCACCTGTTCGACCTTAACGGGAAGCTTGTGGACGAAGATGACTTCAGACACAAGAAAGCGACACGGGCTGAGCGTCTCTATCGAAAGTCAAGTTTGTTGTACGCGCCATACATGTCAGCGGAGCCGATATTCGACCGCAGCAATACCGATGCTGTTTTGAGACATACGAACCTTGAGATGCCTGCCATAGACAATGCCTGTTTCGCTCGTCTTCTTGAGTATGCAAAGTCGGTTCAATGGGGTAAACGCAAGTTCACACAACCGAAACTTTCATATCGTTCTATCGGTGAGATTGAACGATATTTCGACGTTTTCCTGGCAAAGAAGATGCACAAGCAATTCCTGCCGAATTTGCGAAAGCTCTCGGCGACATTTCGTATTGTTCTTAAAGAAAGAGCTGATTTGTACTGGTCGCTTGCGATTGAGCATGGAACCCTGACACTGATTTCCAGAAACGGCATAGTATGTGAGTGTTCATTTATCGTTGACGCCGAGACATTCGGTCGGATAACCTCTGGACGGACGACCCCGCAACAGGCATTTTTCAAAAAGCAAGTGGATATCGCCGGTGATATTGAGACAGGGCTGAAACTTGTTGCTGTGCTGGCGACATTTTTCAGGAAATATCCCTATAACATTGAGGTCAGGGATGACTGACAGGATCATTCAATTTGTTGCTTCACGATGTCGATGGCTGGCCTTGTTGTGTATACTCAGCACGATTGTACCGTTGTATTTTCTGCGAAATGCCAGGATCGATAACTCCATCGAGGTCTGGCTGGGCACTGAGAGCAAGGAGTTTGAAGAGTATCGCGGTTTTCTTGCCAAATACGGCAATGAAGAATTCATAGTTGCCGCCGCGGTAGTGGATGATCCTCTCGGGGAAGAATGGCTGTCGGCCCAGAAATCTCTTTCAGATCGCTTAAAACAAATCGAATACGTTGAGAACGTGTTGGACATCGCCTCACTTGCCGAACGGTTGTCGGAGCACAGGCCTGACTGGAAAACTGTCCTGAAGGAAAACGACTTCTTTGACAATCTGCTTTTTGGCGACGATGAGCACATATCAGGAATGATTGTCTGGCTCAAAAAACTTGACAATCCCTCCACAAGACGTCTCGCTGTCGAAGAAATCGAATCTGTCTTCTACGGAACAGTCGAGCCACAGACAGATTTTTTCCTGGCGGGTACGCCTTTGATGAATGTTGCCCTGGATCGAGGATCACAAGAGGCATCGAAAACCTTCCTGCCGATAGCATTGGCGGTGTCTGTTGTCATTCTTCTTGTCATACTTCGAAGTATCAAGGGCGTAATTGCAGTAATGTGTGCCGTTGGAGTAACAACAATCTGGACGGTCGGGCTGCTGGTGGCTTGCGGCAAGTCATTGAATATGGTTACGGTCACACTTCCCTCCTTGATATTTGTGCTGTCCCTTTCCAGCGGGATCCATATCAGCAGCCGTTATTTTGCACTTTTCGAGGCATCCGGCGGCGGGTTGGAGGTCATCCGAAAAACACTTGGTGAGGTTCTCAAACCAATTTTCCTGTCAAGTGTAACGACGTCAGCGGGTTTCGCTTCGTTGATGGTATCCGATATGCAGCCTGTCGTTGATTTTGGGATTTTTGCCGCGATAGGAATGCTGCTTTCTTTCCTGTTCAATATAATGGTTGTGCCTGGAATGTTCTCGCTTCTGCACCCATGTAATCAAAAGGAAAAAGCACCGCATTCACACTTCACCTCCGTGATCGGTGTAAGCATGTTCAGCCACAAAGGCGCTGTGCTTGTGATTTCTCTTATTGTTCTTGTGGTATCTGTCGGGCTGACAGCGAAATCAAAGGTCGAATCCAATGTTCTCAAGTTTTTTCCCGACGATGCCAGGATCAGTCGAGACTACAATTTTATAGGGAGCAATCTGACCGGTTTCTATACAGTGGAACTTGACTTGACAACTGATACAGCGAAAGGCAAGGAACTGCTCAAGCAGATAACTTCATTGGGACACATCATGGAAGGCAGGCCTGAAGTAGCCAAAGTGCTTCACTATGGGAAGACTGCACTACTTCTGAAAGACCTGGCCGGCCCGGCATTTTTGCCCTCAGCGAGTGTCATGAAGAACAATCCCTTTAAGCAATTGTCGCAGCATTACATATTGAAGGAAGAAGATAAGGTGTCGCTGCGGATGTCGGTTTTTATTCGCGCGATGTCGAGCAGTGAATTCTATTCATTGCTGGACTTTATCGAGCAGCAGGTAAATCTGGCAGTCGGAGATTTTGCCCGAATCAGGATAACGGGGGTTGTTCCGTTATTGAACGCTGCCCAGCAATCACTGATCGACACACAAATCCGGAGTTTTGCAATTGCCGTTGCTGTTGTTCTGGCATTGATTGGGATATTTATGAAATCGCTTCGGGCGTTGATCGCGTCGGTTCTTCCCAACATACTCCCGATTTTCAGCCTGTTTGCGATTATGGTCCTGTTGCATATTCCACTTGATGCGGCAACTGTCATGATCGCCAGTGTGGCAATCGGCATCGCAGCCGATGATACGATCCACTTTCTTTCACGCTATCGTGAGGAAAGATTGTTGACCGATACTGCCGCAGACGCTATTGCCAATAGCTTTGAAAAGATCGGACGAGCAATCACCTTTACTTCAGTTGTTGCGGCAGCGGGGTTTGCGATTCTTTGCCTCGCGAGGTTCAGACCAATTCAGTATTTTGGTTTGTTGGCGGGTATCACAATGGTTACGGCATGGATCGGCGACATATTTGTATTGCCTGCCTGTATAGCGGCGATGAGATTATGGGAGAAGAAATGACACCGTCACAAGTCACAACAGCAACCGATGCCATCACTGCCCGCCTGCAACGTGTTGTTGGTCTACATTTCGACCCTGATGGAGGCAGTCCCTACTGGATCGAAAAAGCAAAACAGCTTGGCATCGACGCAGACAAGCAAATTCGCTGTATTGAAGACCTCGCTTTGTTAGGCCCTATGGATGAAAACGCTTTGTCTGACAGGCCGATTGAGGACTTTATTCCCAAATCACTTATACACAAAAAAACTGAATTTATTTTCGCTGAAACCGCAGGCACATTAGGCAGGCCTAAATTTGCGGTTCATATGGCTGAAGAATTTCAGGCAGCCTTCGTCGATCCTTTTGTGGCGGCTGCCCGGCGAGTGGGTTTTCCGAGACAAGTGAACTGGCTTTTTGTCGGTCCGACCGGGCCGCATATAATCGGCAAAGCTGCCCGAAGCTGTGCAAGGGCTTTAGGCTCACCGGATGTATTCACCGTGGATTTCGATCCTCGCTGGGCAAAGAAACTTGCGGCGGGCAGTTTCGCGAGCAAAAGATATCTCGAGCACGTTGAAGCCCAGGCGCTTCGTGTAATCGAAGTTCAAAATATCGGTGTCATTTTCAGCACTCCGGCGGTGCTGGAAAGTCTGGCGAATAAGATAGGTATCGAAAAACGTCTGGGAATTAAGGGCGTTCATCTTGGCGGCATGTCGGCATCGGCGGAATTTATGAACAAACTGGCTGATCAGTTTCCTGATGCGGTTGTACTGTCGGGATACGGTAATACGTTGTTCGGGATGATGCCCCAATTGGATTATGACAAAACAAACGGGTTCGATTATTACCCACACGGAAATCGTCTTGTAGTTCAGGTCGTTCAATATGATGAAAGTGATGATGTTCAATTTCACAGTAAATGCGTTGAATACGGCCGGCGCGGTCGGATTGTAGTTCATCGACTCGATGAAGTTCAGTTTATCGCAAATATGCTCGAACGCGACACGGCTATCAGGATTGAACCTCCAGCCGACGCCATGTCAGACGGTTTTGTGCTTGATGGAATCAGGGACCCTCAGCCAATCATTACTGAGAATAGAAAGCCTGTGATCGGTCTGTACTGATGGAAACAATGGAAATCATAGAAGAAAGAGTAACATTTAACAATGGCGGATTGAAGCTGGACGGAGTACTTACCTATCCGCAATCCGGCAACCCAGTTCGCGCGATACTTCTGTGTTCGCCGCATCCTCACTTTGCGGGAGATATGGACAATAACATAATCAGAGAACTTGCTCAATACCTGGCATCTGATTCTATTACACTTCGTTTTGACTATCGAGGAGTTGGAGGCAGCCGGATAGATTTGCCCGTCGGGCTTTCGGTATTTGATTATTGGACTGATATTGAAGAGAGCAAAAACTATGACGATGCCGTTAGCGATATAGCATGCGCGGGCGATGAGCTGTGCCGAATAGCAGGCGATCTGCCGTTGACGGTTATTGGCTATTCATTTGGAGCGGTTACAGGATTTCTCTACGGCAGGGACAATAGTTTCGTAGATATGATGATTGGAATCGCCCCACCGCTGGGAAAGGTGAGCTTTGATTTTCTGGCTGACTGCGATAAAGAAGTTTTAGTTTTGATCGGCAAAGGGGATTTTCTTTATTCTGACCAGAAAGCCAGGGAGTTTGAAAATGCAATCAGTCCCTGCGCTGCAATTGAATTGCTTGACTCCGTGACCATTTTTTTAGAGGTGATGAAAGGCTTATCGCTGGAAAAGTAAATGACTTTATCTGTAATAATAGGGAATAGGACATGGAGGGCAAAGTTATGCAGTTGACAAGACCTGAGATTCTGGCTCCGGCCGGCACGCTGGAGGCGGTATCGGTTGTGATTGAAGCCGGCGCTGACGCGGTTTATCTCGGCGGGAAAACCTTGAATATGCGGCAGCACCGATCAAGTTATAATCTAACAGAATCTGAAATTGCAGACGCCGTCAAGACCGCTCACGATAAGGGAAAAAAGCTTTACTATACTCTGAACAGCCTGCTGCTTGATTCACAACTTGGTGAGTTAAGGAAAACTCTTGCGATGCTCGGAGAGTTGAACCCCGACGCGATCATAGTCCAGGATCTGGCGGCAGCGAGTCTTGCACGAGAGATTTGTGTTCACCTGCCCCTCCATGCCAGTACGATGATGAACATTCACAATGCAGAATCCGCAATCGCCCTTAAAATGATGGGCTTTACGAGAGTCATCCCTTCACGCGATATTCCGCTTGACGAGGTGCGCACAATAGGCGAAAGATCGGGCATTGAGATGGAATGTTTTGTGCACGGCGACATGTGCATATCTCAAAGTTCGCAATGTTATATCAGCGGGATACTGTTCGGTGAAAGTTCCAATTGTGGGCGGTGCATGAAACCGTGCAGGTGGAAATGGCAGCTTGTAACTCAGCGAGGTGATGTTGAGTTTGACGAACGCACCGAAGGATACCTGCTTGCCAGAAAAGACTTGTGCCTTTTCCAGCATATTCCGGAACTCGTCCAAAACGGCATAGCATCGCTCAAGATTGAAGGTCGCATGCGAACGGCTGAATTTGTCGCTCCAATAGTAGCGGCATATCGAAAGGCAGTCGATGCCTATTTCGACGATCCTGTAAATTACAGTACCAATGCTGCCCTTATGGATGAACTGCTTACTCGGCGGGTGCGAGAATATACAACCGCACAGACTTTTTCAAATCCCGGTCCGACAGGGATTGATCCATCGGGCAGCCGGGAGCCTCGCTTCTTTAGTTATGAGTCGCCCGAACCGGTTTTGACAGTTGGTCTTAACGGCGACTCCGGGCCGCTTGAGTCGGTTCCGGAATTGATTGTTCGGGTTTCAGATACTGCTTCGGCCCAGGCTGGCCTTGAAGCAGGCGCCGATGCAATCTATCTCTCCGGCGATGGCCTGATACATCATAACGGCAAATTCCGATTTGAGTGGCTGCTCAATTTCGTGGAATTGGCCGCCAAAAACAATGTGCGAGTAGCAGTTATGATGCCGCATATTTGCGATCAGCGGGACATGGCGGAATGGAAACCACAGCTTAGGCAGCTTTCCAGGATCAGGAATCTTGCCGTAGGTGTTTCCAGTATTGGCTGCATACACGTGGCCAGGGAAGCAAGGTTCCGCAGCATTTTTGCTGATTTCCCCATGAACATCACAAACAGCATTGCCGCAGATGAATTATCGACCATGGGGGCAGACAGAATAACCGCTTCGATAGAGTTGAGCTTCGAGCAATTGAAGACACTGGTGAAAGAATCTCGTATGCTGGTAGAAGTGATCGCTCAGGGACCGCTTGGTGCGATGCTGCTGGAGCACTGTGTTATTGCTGGTGCGACAAGTCATGGCCCTGCGGACATTTGTCCCATGAATTGTCGTTGGGGTGTTTACACCTTGCGCGACGCAGCCAATCAGGATTATCTTCTGGAGCCGGATAAGCGATGTCGCAATCACATCTTCACAGCCACTGATGTCTGTGTACTTGCAAATCTGTCAAGGATAGCTTTGCTCCCAATCGCCGGCTTGCGCATCGAAGGTCAATTGGATGATTCTTCGACAGTCAAAACAGTAACAGCCGTCTATCGAAAGGCAATAGATTCTCTCAAGGCGGGCAAAACAATTGACGTTGATGCAGGTCTCGAGGGAATAAGAGCAGCAACAGGTCGACCTCTCTGTGACGGGGCGTTTGATTTTCAGAGCGTTTGCGATCGAATGAAGGAGCATGACTGTGTCGGAAGATAAACCAGCAGGACCCGATGTCATACTTCAAAAGAAGAAGCAATACCTCATTCCATGTGTGTATCACTTCTACCGCGATCCGCCGCAAATCGTCAGCGGTAAAGGCGTCTATCTGTATGATCACAAAGGCAAAAAATACATGGACCTCTATTCCGGCGTAAGTGTTAATGCATTGGGTCACTGTCATCCTGAAATCACCGAGGCCATATGCCGTCAGGTCAAGACGTTGCAACATACGACAACAATCTATCTGACCGAACCCATGGTCAATCTTGCCGAACAATTAGCCGGCGTTTTGCCGGGCGATTTGTGCAGGACTTTTTTCTGTTGCAGCGGCAGCGAAGCCAATGAAGGGGCTGCATTGCTTGCCACCCTTTATACGGGCAGGAGTGAGTTTCTGGCTTTGCAAAACGGCCTTCATGGCCGGACGAAACTCGGCATGAGTCTGACGGGACTGTCGTTCTGGCGAACGGACCCCAGTCCTGTGGGAGGCATTACACACGTACCTTCACCCAATTGTCCTCACTGTCCGTTCTCGCAAAGTTATGGTTCCTGCCGTTTCGAATGTGTCAAGGCTGTCGAGACCGCGATTCAATCGTCCACGAGCGGGAAGCCCGCCGCAATGTTCATCGAACCTGTTCAGGGCAACGGCGGAATAATCGTACCGCCGCCCGAGTACTTTCCCGGACTGCGAAAAACGCTGGATAAGTATAACATGCTGTTAATTGCCGATGAAGTGCAAACCGGTTTTGGGCGGACAGGTAAAATGTTTGCGATGGAAAACTGGGGCGTAATCCCCGATATTGTAACCGGCGGCAAGGCCCTTGGAGGCGCTACGCCAATAGGGTTTTTCTCCACCACAGACAAAATTGCCGCATCTTACACACGTCCCGGAGCATCTACTTTCGGGGGCAATCCCGTAACCGCCCGGGCGGCCTTGAAATTCCTTGAAGTTCTTCAACGGGATGACCTTGTCGAACGTTGTGCGAAACTTGGCGCAGTTTTAAGGAGCCGACTTGAAAATATAACACGACAATGTGATGTAATTGCCGATGTAAGAGGGTTGGGGTTGATGATCGGAGTTGAAGTCGTTGACGGTAAGGATTCAACTGCCTCGGAAATTACAGATATGATTCTGGAACAAATGAAAGACGAAGGCTTCTTTTTGGGAAAGACCGGGCCGGGACGTAACGTTCTGACATTTATGCCGCCGTTGATAATCAAAGAATCACAACTTGTGGAGGCAGTAGATGCCCTCGAAAAGATTTTGCAGACTCTTTGACGGCTTCAGTATAAAGTCCTGCATGTTGATGCTCACGGCACTCGGCATTGTCGTTCTCATTGCGAGCTGCGCCTCGTTCGAACATCTCACCGAGGTAACAGAGGATACATTCCCACAAGCTGCCCAGTGCGGAAAATGTCATATTGAAATCTATAAAGAGTGGTTGCAATCCGATCATTCCATTGCTTATACGAATCCACATTTTCGCCAGGCAACTGACGATTACCGTTTCGAAGATTGCATGAGTTGTCATGCCCCGCAGCCTGCTGTCACCGACGCGGTTCCTGTTGCGCGATCGATCACTCGAGATGAAGGAGTCACGTGTGTTTCATGCCATCTCGAAGAAGGGAAGTTATCGGGTCCAATCAAACCAACAGGTAAAGTAGCGCCACATCCCGTAGGTATAGACCCATCCTTTTATAAAGAAAGCGGCATCTGTGGACGCTGCCATCAGGGTGAGTTTAACGAGTGGAAATCAGTTAGTGCGGTTGACAAGAAGACATGCCAGCAGTGCCATATGCCTCCGGTAACACGGAAAGTCACACAGGCAACCGGAGGTATATCGGAATTGATTGTAGCCTTTGAGCATGAGGTTTCGCAGAAGCGGCACAGTTTTTCTATCGCGTCATCGGAATCAGAAATCGAGATTCTTTCAATCGAGACCAAAATAAGTGGCGCATCTATCACCCTGACAATAAAAAATAATTTACCTCATTCGCTGCCGACCGGAGATTTCGGATTCAGGGTCCTTGTTCTCCAGGCCCTGGCAATCGACTCAAAAGGAAATCCGACTGATATCGGGCAGCGAGAATTGGTTAAAGAGCTGGCAAGTGCAATACCACCCCTGTCGACAATCGATTGGCAACTCCAGCTGCCGACCGATGCGATTATGCTTGGAGTCAAGCTTAAGCGTTTAAGTTATGAAGAAGATGTCATCCTTAATCTGGCTGATATCAAGGTGCCGTTGCAATGAAAGACGGTAAAGTTCCCCGCTTCACACCGATAGAGACAGCATTTCACTGGAGCCAGGCGATTCCATATATGATTCTGTTCTGCACCGGTGCCGGGATGTTCCTGCAGAGATTTCTTGACGCCGACTTCGTGCCCGGCCAAATCCTGTCGATTGTACATCGGGTGTCCGGCCTTGTGTTGATATTTGTTCTTTCGTTAACATTGTTTTTCAGCGCCGTATGGAATGGTTTTCGGGACTTATTGAGGAGAATACGTAACTCCTTGTCCTGAGGGTTGCGAGACCTTATCTGGCTGGCGAAGATATCTTCCAACGCTGTTGAGCCCGGCAGAAAGCTGCGCATGTCACGGCTGATTTCGATTGTTCCCGGCCTCATCGTCTACAGTGAAGTTCCAATAGCATATTTGTCGCTGGTGACACTGGTGCCGGGTTTTATCGCGTCAGGTCTTGCGATGATGGTTATTCCCGGGGCATTAGCCCTGTGGATTGTGCATCTGGCATTATTCGTGCCGGCATGTGTCTGTCTTGGGCTGCATCTTTTCCGTACTTTGCTGTACCGAAAGTCTCGGTCAGTCCAGATAACAGCAGTCGTCGCGCTCTGTATGATCACCGCCTGTGCTGTCTGGATCTACGGGCCCAGACAACTCAAAGACCGGGTCATTGAATTGCGAGTTCGTCGCGGCGCTGACATTATCGCCCCCGGCCATTTAACGGCAAGCCATAGTAACGACCCAAAGCTTGACCGTTGCAATGCCTGTCATGAACTCTTCTCACTATCGCCTTCAGAAAAGTGTCTTTCCTGTCATCAAATGATTGGACAAAGAACAGCAAGCCAGTCCGGCTTTCACGGTAAGCTGGCGGGTCCATGTCGAACCTGTCATCCTGACCACGCCGGCGTCGATGCCGACATAAGAAACTTCGATACCTCAAAGTTTGATCACAATCTTGCCAATTACAAACTTCAGGGCAGACACAGCGGATTACCCTGCCGGGAGTGTCATCTTGTAAAGGTGGATGAAAATATCAAAACACAAACAAAGTACATAGGCCTGAACTTTGAAAAATGCGACGATTGCCATGACGACCCGCATGGCGGGCAGTTTAGAAAGTCATGCGATAAATGCCACGACGAACATGACTGGAAGACTCAACCGCAGGCCAAATATCATGGCATGGATTCATCCTATCCGCTTGTCGGTAAACATTCTAAAGTTGAATGTGCGCAGTGTCACCTCATCACTGCAAGCAAAACTAAACTTGCTGAAGCGGATTTTGTGTCGCTTACAAAAACCTGCAAACAGTGCCATAAAGATCCTCATGCCGGACAAATCTCTGCCGCATGTGACACCTGCCACACAGATGATGGATGGACAGGGCGGGCACTGCTGTTTTCTCATGACAAACAATCGGATTTTGCCCTTGATGCTGTCCACGTAAACGTCGAATGTGCTCACTGCCACCAGGACAGTGGAAAGACAGTATATCGACCTTTGCCAAAAACATGTGATACCTGTCATAAGAACATTGAAGAACTTGGCTATGGCAATGCACGCCTTGTCACAGTGAAACCTGACCCGCATGCGGGACGCGTTAGTTGTGTGCAGTGTCACCAGACAGACAAACAAAAGCAGAAACCATCTGAGTATGCGGATAAATGCAAGTCATGTCACAATGATGATTACGGACGACTTTATCAGAATTGGAGTACGGCTTTCGATGTGCGTAAATCACAGGCTGACAAACTACTGTCACAACTCCGCAAGACAGACCCTGTCAAAGCTGATCAGATGGCTGAGCAGATAACCAAAGCTGAACATGCCGGCTTTCATAATATCCAACTTGCACGTCAACTCTGGCACAACATTCTCAGCCAAGAGAGATGACACCCTTCTCATGAGCCGCAAAATGCCGATATACGCAATGCCTCTGTGAAATGTGATTCAGCCAAAGTGAGAAGATCTTTTAGGCTCATCCGGATAATGGGTAGGCGAAAAAATCTTCCTGATACCATTTCCGTAGTAAGTAACAGCCCGAGTGGAGCGGCCCCCAGGAGCCGGACGGAACGAGGACTGTTAGTTACTACGGCG
>SDBS01003771.1_pt1 | contig 14880 bp, 16 predicted proteins | sample 2277091 | NCBI WGS metagenome assembly SDBS01 (sample SAMN10404972, study PRJNA504765) | marine sediment metagenome | isolation source: marine sediment core GS10_PC15, 163 cmbsf | place: Arctic Ocean: Southern Knipovich Ridge | collected 2010 | reverse complement strand
GAGAGGATTTGCGAAAACTATACGAGCATCCGCAGCCAATCCCAGGCTGACGATAAAGGCAACAACAAAGATTGCCTCACCCAGCATCATTACCATGGGCATGAGCGGCCCGAAAAAAGGTGGTTTCGGAAGTGCTGGTCTTTGACCTTCGGGGATATTCGAAAGGACTTGAACACCCGCTGCTTTGAGATTATCGATAATCACTCGCAAAGCCATGACAATTCCGCCAAGGATCAAGCCGATGCCCAAGAACTTAAAGTAGGGTAGCCACAGACCAATACTTTCGATAGATGCCCTTTCCGCCAAGAGCGTTGTCTCACGAACTGCTTTGCTCTCAGCAAAGTAGACGGCCGCATTTTGAGAGTTGACGTATCCGACGATCAAAGCGACAACAACGATCATGAAACCCATCAAGATCATCATTGGGTACATCTTTGCCATTTTGCCAATCATTTTTTGCATTTGAACCTCCAAAATTTTAATTACTGAATTCTTGAACTTCATGTGTAAAGCATCCCTCATTTTTCAATAAGTCAGCCTCCTTACAAATTCAACTCGTTCCTAATGCAATCTGAAGTAATCTACGAAGTTTCTTGCTTTAACTTCTTCGTATGTCGATCCTTCTTAGTGCGGCATCTTCATCCATCCGAACAGGGATTCGAATTACATCTCTCGATCTCAGAGCGGTCTTGCTCACCAAAATGAGGGAGAGCGCCCCAATTACTCCAATCGACAAGAAAAGTAGTGTATTCTCAATCATCATTTCATCCTTTGATTTGCACCTGTAGCTAATAGGTAGACGCACTGATCGGGGGCGCTCTTACTAGTTATTTAGAAACAGACGTGGATTCCATGAAGAAGGGAGGTGGTGTGAGTACTATCGGTCAGGTATGGAAACCTGACCTACATGAATAAAGGTATAAATTGAACGAAGTTCAGCCACCCGACCGGCGGGTTGAATAGTATCTTCGTTCAGACCGAAGCAAAGCTTCGGCACTCCAGAGGCGAAATAAAGCAGATGGCAAATTAAACAAAAACGGAGCGCCTAGATAGACGCTCCGATATTAATCACTAACGAAACGAAATCCTAATCTGCCGACTTCTCAGCTTCCAATATCCGCAATAATGCCTCATATTCCTCAAGGCAGTCACGACAAATCTGGAGGTGTTGCTGGACCATAGGCATTAACTCGGAAGTATCCTCACCTCTTGCTACTGCCTCGGCGTACTCATCGATCAAATCAAAAACGCCGTCACATGGCAGCTCGACTTCTTCTGTTTTTGAGACACTTTCGAGCAAAGATTTCATATTGTTCTTGGATAATTGCATTTCACATTGCTCCTACTTACAAGACGCTAAACCACCAATAATTCTTACGCAGTTTCAAAAGAAGCCAGCACATCTTCAGGTGTGAGACCTTCCTCTTCCATCCGCTTCTTTAATCGAATGCGCGCATCATGAAGTAATTTATAGAGGGCATTACGGGTCATATCCATCCGTTTAGCGACCTCTTCGATGGGCATTCCGTGGACTCTTATAGCAATCATTGCCTTGCTTTGTTTTTCAGTTAGCGCTTCCTTAATTAACCGCTGAATTTGCTCCATCATCTCGCTCTGTTCAGTTATCAATTCCGGGCTTGGCGAGGGATCGACCATGAGTCTCGTGCCAACCGTTGTGCCCTCCACCTCAAGCAGACCATCGAGAGACGTATCCTGCCAACGCTTTCTTCGCAATTCAGTGATCGCTTGCCTAACAGCGATTTTCTGAACCCATGTGGTGAATTGACTCCTGCCTTCAAAGGTGTCCATATGGGTTAACACGCGCAGAAGCGTCTCTTGGGCAACCTCCTCAATAAGATCATCAAACTGCGGATCTGCGGGAGATAACCAACTGGACAACGCATAGGGCAATCCCCTTACAATCACAGCCCGCAGGTCCGTTAGGGCTTCTTCTTTCTCATCTCCATCTGAACTGAGATGCTCGATCCATTCAGAATTTGAACGCTTACTTGCCATGTCGATAATCGCTCTCGATCAGGAATATGTATGAAAATACATCTTTAATTATAGGTTTGTCTTTATCAGAAACATACCTATCCTATCACATCTCGAATAAGTGGCTGTAGCAGAAAATGCCACCAGATCGCGTTCAATCGAACGTCCCCTAAAACACCATTCGCTCGAATGTCTACTCTAGCAAAAGGGGTTCCTTCACACATCTAAGGGTAGATGAAGGCCGGATTCCGGCTTAACAATTCTGACATCTAGGTAAGAATCTAGAGGCAGTTTTCTTCCATAGGCATAAGATTAATTAATCGCAGCATGGCGCCCATCCCTAATCAGGTCGTCAGGAATGGCGCTGACCCATCGCATAAACGATCGGGCAACCATGGATTGAACATGCACCTTACTGGTTTTTATGAAATTCCTATACAGTGAATAGAACCACTGAAAAAAATACCCTCGAAGCACGATATACCGGTCCTCTTCTTACGATTGACCTTTTTCCAGTGGAGTCGTTAAGATATGCTTATTCCACAAGCAGCATGATGCATAAATGGCTGAATGATGGATAAGAATTTTCACCCCCACGGATACCCATTATGAATAATGAGAGAAACAAATCAAAACTCAAGCTTTCAAGGATACTGCCCATCTTTCTGTTCGCGGCTGGGGTATCCATAATTGTTTTCTTCGGTTTTCCTCGCCAGAGTGAGGATGAGCTACCATATGATCCAGAAAAAACTGCCACACTCACTATTGCACCGATAGAAGATTCGATTGCCCCAGATTTCAGCCTCATAAATATTCATGGTGAGCAGGTAAAGCTCAGTGACTTCCGAGGTCAGCCCGTCTTAATAAACTTTTGGGCCACGTGGTGCGGACCTTGTCGTATTGAAATGCCTGCGATACAGGACCGTTTCGAGAGGTATCGAGATGAAGGATTCGTAGTGCTCGCCGTGGATTTTGATGAACCTCAGGAGGATGTCGCCACCTTCGGTGAAGAACTAGGGTTAACTTTTAATTTGCTGCTTGATCCAGGGGGAAAAATCCAAAACCTCTATCGTGTGCTTGGTTATCCGACGAGCCACTTTGTCGATTCGAATGGGATCATCAAGGTTCAACACATCGGTATTATGACCGAAAGGCAGCTTGATGATTATTTATCTCAAATCGGGTTGGACAGTTGAGGGCTAGTTCGATCAGCTCATAATGAGCATAATTTTTCAAGGATCGATGGGATATTAACTTGAGAGAGGGAAACCAATTTGAATTTCATCCCCTTCGACCCGCACCGGATAAGCAGGGATATCAACCACCGCTGGAAGAGTCAGTGATTTCCCGGTTCGGATATCGAACAGAGCGCCATGCCGTGGGCATTCAACCTCATACTCGTGAACTTCCCCCTCCGCCACCGGCCCATCATCATGCGAGCAAATGTCTGCAATCGCGAAGTATTTCCCGGCGATATTGAATACTGCGATGGGAGAGCCATCTATCTCAAATATCAATCTCTCTCCAACCCCTATTTCGTCCACTGAAGCAACAGTGATAAATTCTAAGTGCTCTGCTTCTAATTCTTTATAGTTATACATTTTAATAAAATTGACCTGAGAAATTATTGTCCGACTTCCTTGCTAATCAAATCCTGGCTAATTCTTCATCCAATTCATCAAGACCATATACGCCAGCTTTGAGTACTTTTAATGAAAGCAATGCACATTTCAGTCTCACCGGTCCGAGCTGGATGCCCAACATTTCAAGAAGATCTTCCTTCGATATTTGTTTGATCTCATCCAACGATTTACCGATGATAGATTCCAGTAACAAATCTACAGACGCCAGGGAGATGGCACACCCCTCTCCATTGAAAACTGCATCTGTCACAATATCATTTCCATCCACGCGCAAATCGATACGAATACGGTCCCCACAGAGTGGGTTATCATCTTCATATGAGAAGTCATTTGGGTCTAGATTTCCCTTCATTTGGGGGTTTTTATAGCGGTCGATGATCAGTTCCCGATAAAGGTCATCCATATACCACCCTTAGTTAAATATTGTTTTAACTTCATAGAGGCCTTCTATTAGTCGATCAATTTCCTCTTCCAGAGTATATAGATAGAAAGATGCACGAGTTGTAGCTGGTAAGCTGAACTTCTCGTGAAGTGGCATGGTGCAGTGGTGCCCGGCACGAACGGCGATCCCCTTCGTATCAAGAATTTGAGCGACATCGTGTGGATGGATACCATCAAAAGTGAAGGACATCACCCCGCCCTTATGCTCAGCCTTCGGTCCATACACCCGTATTCCTGGAACTTCCTCTAGCCTTTCCAGCGCATAACTCGCCAGATGTTGTTCATGCTGATGGATTTTGTCCATGCCAACCGATTCTAAAAACTCAATGGCTGCACCGAAACCTATTCCCTCTGCAATGGCTGGTGTTCCTGCCTCGAATTTGTGTGGGAGTGCATTCGGTAAAAAATCCCTTAGATACACTCGCTTGATCATGTCGCCGCCGCCAAGGAATGGCGGCATCTTTTCAAGTAGTTCCTCTTTCCCGTACAAGCCACCAATCCCTGTTGGTCCGCACATCTTATGCGCTGAAAAGGCCAGAAAATCAACGTTTAATTCGCGTACATCAACTGGCAGATGTGGAACCGATTGGGCGCCATCAACGATGACCAATGCGCCCGCCTGATGCGCAAGTCGTGTCATTTCGGCCACAGGGTTAATCGTACCCAACATGTTCGACATATGGGTGAAACCCACAAGCTTTGGTTCCAACTCAAGTAGCTTCTGATACTCACTCAAGTTTAAAAGTCCATCATCCGTGACGGGAATAAATTCAAGACGAAGATCACTTTCTGCAGCAAGCTGCTGCCAGGGGACCAAGTTTGAGTGATGCTCCATCTCAGTCAGGATCACAACATCACCCTGCTTCAAATTTGCCCTTCCCCAGCTATATGAAACCAGGTTTATCGCCTCGGTGGCATTTCGGGTGAAAATTACTTCTCTGGGTGATCCTGCGTTAATGAAATTAGCAACCCGCTGGCGTGAAGACTCATATGCTTCTGTTGCTTCTTCAGCCAGGCGATGTATTCCACGATGAATATTGGCGTTATTAAGCTCATAGTAGCTGCTCATCGCATCAATAACTGAACGGGGTTTCTGCGCGGTTGCTGCTGAATCCAAATATATTAGCGGGACACCGGGGCTATATTCTCTCGAGAGTATTGGGAATTCACTCCGCACTGCTTGTACATCTAATGATTGCTTTGTGGTGGAGATTACCATTTGAGGCCTCTAGCTATTTTTTTGCTTTGGCTTTACGTCTTCTTCGCTTCGTAGCCCATCGGATCATACCGCTATTCTGTTGACACCATAGAACTCGGTCTGGGATCATCCAACCGCCGGTCAGGTAGACATCTTCAACAAATTGAACCGCGACCATCTTATAATCCGCTTGGACCACCACACCCTTTAACCAATCCCGCACTCGATTATCATCGCGGTTATGGTCGCAGTAGACCTCTACTCGATCTCCTACCTCATAATGTTCAATTTCTTGAGGCGTGGTTTCCATATTGCTCATACTCTTTTCCCCTCTCGTTTCTTCAAGAAGTACATAAACTTACCCCGGAGTTTCCCCCCTCATCTTAATGTCGATCATGTGCTCGAATCTCGCTCGAACACCATCAAAAGGTACTCTCTCCAGTATTGGAGCAAAGAACCCATCAACAACGAGTCGTTCCGCCTGTTCTCGCGGCAGCCCCCTGGACATCAGATAATATACAGGCTCTAGCTCTAATTGTCCTACTGTTGATCCATGGGTACAGCGGACATCATCCGCAAGAATTTCCAATCCAGGTATTGAATCTGCCCTCGCATTCTCGCTCAAGAGAAGATTACGATTGGCCTGATAACCATCCGTCTTTTGTGCACCAGGGGCAACATAGATCATCCCCTGCCATACCGATCGACTTCGATCCAGCAGAGCCCCTTTGAAAAGTAGATCACTGGTTGTATTCGGCGATAGGTGATTTTGCTGGGTATCATGATCGAGATGCTGATCACGATCGGTGAAGAAAAATCCGGACATTCGTCCTTCAGCGCCCTCACCAGCCAAGGTTATATCGCTAAAATTTTTGGTCAGGTGACTTCCTACTGCACCTAACACCCAATCCAGATTTCCGTCGCGTTCCACTCGCGCGCGTTCATGAGTGAAATTCCAAACATGTCTGCCCCAGCTTTGAATTTCAACGAATTTTAAGTTTGCATTCTTACCTACGATCAACTCCACAATACCTGCGTGTATCACTCCGCCCTCTGCCTCGGAAGGTGATGCGCTCTCGTGAACATACGTGACCGAGGCGCCATCCTCCACAATTACGAGCAATCGGCTGAATACGGCCGAATTTGAGCCTGGTGCCCAAAAGACGGAATGCAAGGGAATATCAACTTGAACTCCCTTGGGCACATGGACAATACAACCATCGCGCACAAGCGCCGCAGCTAGTGCAGAAAATTTTCCTTCATCATGCGCAACGACTGATCCCAAATAATTTTTGAGAATCTCCGGGTTAGACTGAACCGCTTGCTCCCAAGTTGAGAACAGCACGCCTTGCTCGCGGAGAGTATCGTGACCTTGTACTATTGGTTTTTGACCTGGATGGAGAACCAATAATGCTCCTTCTGAATCTCCCCCCAGTGGTTGTACAAGATCATCCTCCACAGGATATGGGTCAACGCCGTTTAGGGATGCGGATGCGGAAGGTAAACCGCGGATGTCTGTCCTTCTCCAGGGTTCATCCCTCGTACTGGGCATGTCCATGGATTGGTATGCTTCCCACGCTTGCAACCTTTGTTGCGTGATCCATTCCGGCTCATTCAACTCGGTCGAGACTGCCACCACGTCTTCTTTGGTAAAAGGAAAGTTCGCCGCTTGCCTGGGGATTGCCTTGGTTCGTTTTCGAACTACCGTCCGGCTGCTCATCTCAATGTTTTTACCTTTGATCCTTTATGTATGAAGCTCCGTGCTGAACGCACAGTCACTATCTCACTCTTACCCGATAGACCCTTCCATCTGTAATTGGATCAATCTGTTCATTTCAACAGCATATTCCATGGGAAGTTCCTTCACCAATGGCTCAATAAAGCCAGATACCACCATCGTCGTGGCTTCGTCTTGGCTCAATCCGCGGCTCATTAAGTAATAGAGCTGTTCTTCGCCGACCTTGCTCACCGAAGCCTCATGACCAATTGTCACTCGATCTTCATCAATTTCAATATATGGATAGGTATCCGAACGAGATTGAGGATCCAGCAGTAATGCATCACACACCACGCTTGACTTTGAATTTACTGCTCCTTTGTGAACTTTTAGCAAACCCCGATAGGAGGCTCGTCCACCTCCCTTGCTAATTGACTTGGATGTTATCTTGCTCGTCGTATTCGGCGCGGCATGAATTACTTTCCCGCCTGTATCTTGGTGCTGCCCCTCGGCCGCGAATGCCATGGAAAGGATTTCACCATGCGCCCTTTTCCCGACCAGATAGCAGGATGGGTATTTCATCGTAATCTTGCTGCCCAGGTTTGCATCCACCCACTCCATGGTGGCGTCTTCATGGACAATCGCGCGTTGGGTTACAAGGTTAAAAACATTGACTGACCAGTTTTGAATCGTTGTATAACGGCAGCGGCCACCTTTCTTTACGACAATTTCGATGACACCGCTGTGAAAGGAATCGGTGGTGTAGGTCGGTGCTGTACACCCTTCTACATAGTGGACCTGCGCGCCTTCATCTACGATGATAATCGTTCGTTCGAATTGGCCAATATTTTCCATATTGAGCCGAAAGTATGCCTGCAGGGGGAGTTCGACTTTAACACCAGGAGGGACATAAACGAAAGATCCTCCTGACCAAACTGCGCTGTTTAATGCGGCAAACTTGTTATCCGTGATGGGGATGATTGTGGAAAAGTACTCTTTGAACAAGTCTGGGTGTTTTTTAAGTCCATCCTCAATGCTCAAGAATATGACACCCTGCGCCTCAATATGTTCCTGGATGCTGTGATATACCATTTCAGACTCGTACTGCGCGCCAACTCCCGCAAGAAACTTCTGCTCCGCTTCTGGGATGCCCAGGCGATCGAAAGTCTCTTTGATGGTATCGTCGACGTCGTCCCAACTTTTGCTTTCTGCTTCAGCTGGTTTGACATAGTAATAAATATTGTCTAAATCGAGCTTGGAAAGATCAGCGCCCCAATTCGGCATCGGTCTTGCCTGGAAGTGTTCCAGCGCTTTTAGCCGGAACTCAAGCATCCATTCCGGCTCATCCTTAATTGCAGAGATTTGCTGCACAACCTCTTTATCAAGACCTTTGCGGGTCTTGAACACAGTTACATCGGGATCTTGAAAGCCGTACTTATACTTTCCCAATCCTTCAAGTGTCTTTACATCAGAAGGTATTGCCATTACTTCGCCTCCATTACCGCCCCATTATCACGATCTCGAATCCATTTATACCCATGCTCTTCTAACTGCTCTGCGAGCTCAGCTCCACCTGATTCTGCAATTTTTCCATCCATCATAATGTGCACGATGTCGGGCTTGATATAGTTAAGAATTCGTTGGTAATGCGTTATGACCAGAATGCCTAAATTAGGTCCGGCCAATGTATTTACGCCAGATGCTACGATTCTTAACGCATCGATATCAAGTCCAGAGTCGGTTTCATCCAAAATAGCGATTTCCGGTTCAAGTGTGGCAAGCTGAAGGATTTCTGCCCGCTTCTTCTCACCACCGGAAAAGCCCTCATTCAAATAACGACCGGCGAACTCATGAGGCATCTCAAGCAGATCCATTTTCTCCTTTAGGAGTTTTCGAAACTCCGGAACAGGGATGCCCTTGTCCTGCGGATCATCAGCCTTTCGATGCGCGTTAATAGCCGAGCGCAAGAAATTTGCTACCGACAACCCTGGTATGGACACTGGATACTGAAAAGCCAGAAAAAGACCCAAGCGTGATCGTTCATCTGGACCCATCTCAGTAATGTTGTGACCCTTGAACAGGATTTCCCCTTTGCTTACTTCGTAGGAAGGATGCCCCATGAGAATATGTGCGAGAGTTGACTTGCCGGTCCCATTTGGCCCCATCAAGGCATGGATTTCACCGGATTTGACCGTTAGATTGACGCCCTTGAGTATTTCTTTGCCGTCTACGGTCGCGTGCAAGTTTTTTATTTCAAGAACAGAAGACATTAAAATTCCTCCGAGGGTACGTTTCATTCCCCGTATGCCATTATTAGCTTCCTGTTTATTCGCCAAAACAACAGTCGGGATTATAGCACGCACACTAGTATATGTCAATATTTATCATATTTATGATATATATTGACATTTTATAGCATTGCGTGCTATACTCCCTGGCGCATGCCATCAAAAACGCGAGAGATCATCTCAAAAACCCTTAGAACAAGAGGGAAATGCTCGATAAAGGATCTCGCAGAAGCAGCTGCGATTTCTCCAGTGTCGGTGCGTCACCACATGTCTATCCTTCAAGCGGATGGGCTCGTGAACGTGGAAGAATCTCGTCAGGGAGTTGGTCGCCCGGTCCACCTCTATTCTCTCTCTGAAAAAGGCGCCGAACTTTTCCCTGGCAGATACTTGCGGCTTACAAACCGATTGCTGGTGGAGCTAAAAGACTCCTTGCCGGAGGATGTGGTTTTAGAGTTGTTTTCCTCGATCGCTTCCTCGATGGCTGATAATCATGCAGAAAAATTTGAGGGGCTGTCATTCGATGAACAGCTAGATGGCCTAGTAATCCTTCTTGCGGAGGAAGGTTTTGATGCAGAAATTGAGCGGTTGGAGGATGAGGTACTAATCCGAGAACTGAGCTGTCCTTACTACAAAATCGGCCTCTCACATCCAGAGATTTGTATAATTGACCAAACTTTTATCGCAAATGCATTGTCCGTTCCAGTCGAGCGCGTCGCATGTTTGCTCGATGGGGACGACCTTTGTACATTCTCCATACAAACGGCAGATCAAAGAGAGGTACAGCACAACCATGACTGAAGAAAATGCAGCCAACCCCATTTGGGAAATTGATTCAACAAACCCAGGCAAAGCTGGGACCGTGCGCATGTCTCTCCGGGAGGTCCTTGATCCGGAGATTGGTTTAAGCGTCATTGAGCTGGGGCTCGTCCGCCAGGTGGCAGAGCATGATGAAGAGCTCCACGTTGAAATGATCCTCACAACACCATTCTGCCCTTATGCTCCGGAACTTTTAGAGATGACCCGGACAAAGGCAGAGGAGTCGTCTTCGCTGCCCACTACGATCGAGGTGGGCGCTGAACTATGGGAACCCAGCATGATGGAAGGTGGCGCTGGTGCTGCATGGGGGCTGTATTAACTCAGCTCGAATACTGATTTAAAATTTCAGCGGCTGGTAATCACCAGCCGCTTTATGTATCAATCGCTCCGGATGCAACTACCGAGTTGCTCCTTCGATCCCGTTTCCGGCGGTCTTTAACACCGATAAGGCTCAGTAGAAGTAAAAGCATCCTTAGCCCGAGACCAAACCAAGTAAGCAAGAGCATCAGCGCCATTGCTATAGCTCCAATAACCATCCAACCGGAGAAGGGTTGTTTCCCATGATACTTAATCAATCGTGCCCTAAGTTTCCTGACAAAAACATCACTTGGCTCGATGGGAATAAAGGTGCGGGACAGCCACAACTCCAATTCTTTTGTGGATAAGCTATTTGTTCCAGCTCCGACAGACATCTTTCCTTCTCCAAATCACCTTGCGAAACACGTGCCCGATTTCTAAAAACTATTCACTTTTGATGGATTAGCTCAGGTGCACCAAACCAACCATATAATTCAGACGCTATTCAGTGGATGGCTCTTCCTCAATCCTTATAAGTTCCTCGCGTAGTGAAATCAAGGTTCGATGATAAAGACTTTTAATTGCTCCCTCCGTTCGTCCCATAATGGCGCCGATCTCAGCATTGGGCAGGCGCTCAACAAACTTCAGGATCAACAACTGCTGGCGGTCCTGCGGTAATCGCTGAACAGCAAGCAACAGTAACGCTTGCTCCTCAACAGCGATTGCCTCTGTCTCAGGATGGGTTCCTGCCCCTCGCACAAGCAGATGATCTTCAAGAGGGACAACTGGACGCCTACTCCGATCCCTGTGCCAATTCGCTACCAAGTTATGAGCTATTCGGTACAGCCAAGCCGAGAAGGGCACACCTTGGTCCTTAAAATTGGCTACATGCTTGAGCGCCCTTTGAAAAACCCGTGCAGTCAGGTCTTCGGCTTCATGATGGTTGCTCGTTCGATAGTAAATATAGTTATAAATTTTTCGAACGTGCCGTTCATAAATCTGTCCGAATGCATCTGCATCTGTCGCAGCTTCGCGGACGAGCTGTAGCTCATTGTCCTTGGTTGAGCTCATTGGGTTCTCATCCGCAAATTATTCCACTCATTGGTTATAACACCCTCCCACCCACAAAGGTTCCGGTAACGAGTGTTCCGTCCATTATCCATCCTGTCTTAACAATCACGTTGGACGGAAGACCCATGAGACATCCTCAATTGATTATGGATCTGACGTAGTATCGCATTCTTATATTGAAATCAACTGTTTCATTTCGCTGCTCGCTTGATAACTTGCCATGCCTCCCTAATTTTGGAGACGATCTGCTCTTCTTCAGGAAATTCTCCATAGCGAACCTGTGTGTATGCGGTTGTGAGCAAGGCAATTTCATTCGTCTCTTCCGGGAACATCATACTAATTTGTCGCTGAAATTCAAATGGGGTCTCATAGGGTCGACGAGGTTTCCCCATATCTTCAGCCAAATCAAGAAACTGACTATACGTCCTCCGGATCGCATTGGCTGCAAGCATCCTTCTTCCAAAACCAAACATCCTGATTGAATCCAAGCCATCTTGGGCTTGGACCCACATCCTGCGAAGGGCGCGTTGGAGTGATTGTCGATCTGCAGTGCTTTCGCCTTCATCGCCGATATTGGGCAACTTCGATTTCCCTCTTCGTCGAACTTTCCGTGCGAGGAGGAAAATCAAAAGCAGAAGCAAGAGTAACACAATCGCGATGATTAATTCCGGCGGGAATTGTGTCTCGGTTCCCACAGCCTCTTGGGCAAATGCCTTTTCATCGATTAAGCCTCCGTTGGAATCCTCAGAGGCTGGTGGGACGGACACATTTTCCGCAAGGTACTGTGTCAATTTTTCCGCTAAGGGCAACACCCATAGGAACAACGGACTGATCACAACAACCAAGGTTTGGAAGCCGCGCAATAGGATCGTTCCGATGATCTCCGCGATTTGGCTAGCAATTTCGGTTCTAAGAAAGGCTCCAACCATCGCGCCAATCAAAATTATGATCAGCATGATCGAGGTCGTTCCGGAAAACCAACGCCCTGTGAAGGGCAGCCGAAAGGCCGCCTTTCTTTTGCTCATCCGATGAGTCCGAGCCAATGTGATCGCTAGTAATCCGCTAAAGAAGAAAATGGGTAAAATATCTAATAGGTAGACACCTTCCGCAGAGCGATGGAATATGCCGTACGCACCAAGCACGAGGATGCCTAATCTGAATTTACTTCGCGTACCGAAGAACTCGAGATCAGCCATCCCGGCAATTGCGGTCCCTCGCCACCAGAAGAACAGCACGGATAGGATTATTAGGATTGAAAGGGGTATCCCACCGCTGCCGCCGGCAAAAGATAGAAGCAAATTGGAAATGAATTGTCCGAAACTTATGCTTAGGCCCTCGTACAGGATCCCCTGCAAAAAGCCATATTGACCGAGCAACAACAAAACAAATAATCCGAGCATGTGGAAACTAAACAAGGCTTGATTGGCCTGCATGTAGCGGCTGGTATACATTACCAGCAACGCAAATCCGAATATGGTCAGATACGTTATTGCTACATCAATGCTCGCACCCACAACAACATGGGCCCTATACCAGGGAACGATCAGTGACACCTCCATGATCAGAAGACTGAGCAATCCCAATTCGTTCCAAATGAGGTTCCTGACATCAATTTTCAGTTTGGGTGCGGTCATACTGGCATCGTAGCTTTTCATTGCAATTTCTCTGTTTGTTCAAAAGGCAGATGAATGATGTCTGTATTGGGAATGAATTCTGGTTCTTCCTCGGTTAAAGCGACCAACACAACTTTCCTGCTCCGGGCTTTTAGCTTGATGAGAGCTTCGTGAAGCGACTTGGGCATCACGCCTGTAACCACAATTAGGGTAGATCCGTATTCCAGGTAAGGTGCTTCTCGCAGTAGGAAGCGATCGAATGGACCACATACAACCGGTGTTATCCCGGCAAGAGATTCTAGAAGATGGGGCATATGTTTTGGGGATCTCCCTGGAGGAACCCTGAAGGTTCTACCTGCATGTGCCATTCCGCCATTCGAAATCAAACCTACTCGGTAACCACTCAAATATGATTGATAAGCTAGAGTTGCCGATGTGCTCAGCAAAGCCTCGAGCAATTTAGGTTGTACGCCTTGCCAATGCGGCTCGAAAGTGGCTACGTTCATACAAATAACCAGATCAAGCCCGGATATCGGTTGAAAAACTCTCGTCTGAAGAGCCCCCATTCGCGCCGTTGCCGGCCAATGGATCTGCCGAAAACCATCCTCTGGCCGGTAATCACGGACACCAATTGGACGAGTTGAGTCCTGGTACAATCGTCTTCTCGTTTGTGAAAGTCCAAATGGATCATCCGGGTTAAGTTTCATTTGCTCGACCGAAAGCATTTCAGGGTACACGACAATCTTCTGCCGGTTATCCACTTTCTTGCGCGATTCAAAAAAACCAAAAGGATCCCCGGAAACCATTTCCAGCGGGCCTATTGTAAATACCCCCCTCTTTTGTAATCGGAGTTTGATCTCTCGCTTGATGCGATGGAAACCTCGCATCGTGAACAAGACCCTGAGCGTACCCTCCTCAGAAGCTTGAGATCCCACCAGCATGTTCTCGTCTTCGGGGGCCGCACCCCATGGCCATCTATCCCTTAATTCGAGCCATCCAAGCGGGAGAATTTTATTGTTCTCAACAACCACTTGACAATCGACATTCTCGCCCGGAAAACCACGATTAAAATGCAGTCGTCGGGAATAGGAGATTCGATCGAGCGAATATCGGCTCCACAACCACGAAATGCCAATAACCACAACCATCATCCCTGCTAAGGTCAGAAGGCTTCCACGCTCGAGAAGGAAACCAATTATTAGGAAGAATAGGATCAGCCGAACCCAAGGTTGCCGAGCGTTCATCCTAACCTTCAACAGGTACTGCTATTGCATCGACAATTTCTTCAATTAATTCCGAGGGTTCCCGACCACGGAGTTGCGCTTGCGGGGACATTATTAGACGATGAGAAAGAACATGGGGTGACATTATTTTGACATCGTCGGGCAGAACATACTCACGGCCCTTTATCGCGGCCCAGGCTTGAGCGGATTGAAATAGGGCCAGGCTAGCTCTGGGGCTCGCACCGAGTTGAACCTCCAAATGCTCTCTCGTTGAACGAGTAATATCGAGCATATAACCTCGTACCGAATCTTCCACGCGCACTTGACGCCGCATCTCCATCAACTCCATCACTTCGTTGGGATCCATAACTGCTTCAAGATCTATCAGCGGATCCTCGACCCCAAATCTCATTAGGATCCTGTCTTCCTCCTCCTTCTCAGGATAACCAATTTGTAAACACATTAAGAAGCGATCGAGTTGGGCTTCCGGAAGTGGAAAAGTGCCTTCAAGCTCAATCGGGTTTTGGGTTGCCAACACTAAGAAAGGACGAGAAATCGGTCGTGACACACCATCAATG
>SDBS01003770.1_pt1 | contig 14881 bp, 28 predicted proteins | sample 2277091 | NCBI WGS metagenome assembly SDBS01 (sample SAMN10404972, study PRJNA504765) | marine sediment metagenome | isolation source: marine sediment core GS10_PC15, 163 cmbsf | place: Arctic Ocean: Southern Knipovich Ridge | collected 2010 | reverse complement strand
GTGGCATCTTACATTTTCCTTTCCTGTTGTTATCCAAATAGTTTACACTTGTTTTTTCTTTGGGTCAAGATAGATTTCAAGCTACGAAGCTATTAGGCACCTATTCGTTACAATTGAATTGCAAAACCTTCATTGTCATCCCACCATAGATGCTTGCAATAATTGTCCCAAGGAAACCAGTCCTTGCAGATCTTGCACCAATCGGGTGGTGAATCTATTTCTGCTTTTTTTGGGAAAAGTTTATCAATGTTAAATGATAATATTTCTATCTTTTCACAATCCCCTTTTTCGATGACTGGAATGTCTAATTTGTTACTTACCCAATATTTAGTGCTATCAAACAGTATAGGCTCTTTATGAATATAGTAACAAATAGGATGATCATCTATGCAATAATAATAATACCAATCATGTTTCTTACTATACTCGAATTCCCACTCAGTATATCTGCCTTCCTTATGGGTATATACCACTCTAGGATTCTGCCCTGAATTATCTAATTCTATTGCAACTATTTCAAGCTCATTATAATAACTCATTAAGTTCATCTCCTTCCATATGTCAATTCCATTGAATTTATATGACCACCTGACTATAATAGTATCAGATGGTCATGAAATCACACCACTGAGTTATTAGGCATCAAATTGATTACCTTGATGCTTATCCGGTGATCATTTCTAATTGATTGAGAATTTCCAAATGTTCATCTAGATATTTCAAAGATGTTTCAGCATCATATAATGTATCTTCAATAAACATTTGCATTATTTCTCTTAGATTTAGTCCAATCCACCAAATAGGAGAATCATTTTCAGGTATTCCTTCTTCTTTATAATTGATATTCTTAGCTTCTAGCATAACTCTCCAGTCAGTAAATTCTCCATAATATGCTAAACCACCCATCTTTTTTGAATTAGAGTGAGCTAATGATTTCGCTTTTCCTCTTGTTTCTGCTATTACTAGTTCAAAACAATCTTCTGAGAAACTATTGTATTTTTCCTGGTAACAATCTTCGGCTATGCATTTGTATACATTCATTCTTTGTTCTCCTTATTCAATGATGGTTTAGGTGACAGCTCTCCTTGATTTATCAAGGGGCTTCTCAGTTCACTTAGGGCGCTAGTGCTACCCTATCCCTGAAGGCGGTGCCCCCGCCCTATTAGTTTGTGTTTGCCACAAGCTGGTGGGCTTTGGTGGCAAACGCCTCACATCCCCGTCTTGAAAGGCGAGGTTTTTAGGCGCGGTACCTATAAATTATATCACAAATTTTACGCTACTTCGTCAATCTTTTCTAATATATTCTGCAACTCGATACTTGATATCGTAATACTTTATTGGCTGACATGATTTCATCTCTTTCATAGCGTCTTCTGCGTACTTTCTTGTTCGCCAAGTTCCCGACAATCCATTCCAATCTTGAAGCGCTGGCATCCACTCTTCTTTCTCAAATGTTTCTACTACCCATATGTTCATAATTCTCCCTTTTGTTTTTGTGTGTTATCAATTATACCATAAATCATATCATCTAGATTGGCTTTTTCTTCATAAGCTAAACAATCTCTATTATGCTTTTTGACTAGATAGAGTGTGTCTTTATCAATGCTATCTATTCGTTCTCCACCAATCTGTTCATGAAGTACATCAAAAGTCAGAATGGGATTCTCTATTACTTTGTTATCTTTATCATAAACTCTGAGAGCTATACTATGTGCATTGCCTGTATTAGCAATGAATAATCTGGCAAATCTATTACCTGCTAGTTGAAGTTTTGCTGTTTGCCATTCACCTTCATTGGTTAATGATTGGCAGATTTCGATTAGTGAGAATGGTAACCTTTTCATATGTTTGTCTCCGTGAATAGTGATAGCGCTCTATTGTATTCAAAGTTAATCGTTCCTATAGGGCCATTGCGATTCTTTCTTACTATAAGTTCTGTTGCTGAAACTGGGGAAATTGTGAATGAATCATAATAATCTTCTCTGTATATAAACATCACCAAATCTGAGTCTTGTTCTAAAGATCCAGATGCTCTAAGGTCATCCAGCATTGGTCTAGTATCTGCCCTTCGGATCGAAGCACGCGACATTTGACATATACCTACCACTGCAATATTGAGTGATTTGGCTAGGTCTTTTAGTGTCGCTGAAATCTTGCTCACTTCACGTTCATAATTACTATATCCACCTACATCCGCTGTCATTAAATGGATATGGTCAAACACCGCCAATGTCAAATCAGGGTATTCTAATTTGAGCCTTCTACAATGAGCCACAGCATATTCAACGCTTCTTGGGCATACATCTTCGATAATTAAATTAGAATGCTTTATCTTTGCCAATATGTTCATTACGTCTTCAGATACAGCCATCTTAGTATTTGCTTGAATATCGACTCCAGATTGTGCTGATACCATCCTTTTTATGACTTGTACATGATTGCTTTCGTAGCAGAATAACACCACGGGACAATTATTATTGATTGCAATATCATATATAATGTTATGCATAAAAGCTGATTTACCAACGCTACTTAATCCAGCAACTATGGCAAATTCCTGTCTATGAAATCCATCTGATAGTAAATCTAGCTTGTCGTAACCAGTTGAGATTTCAACATATTCTCCCTTTTCTATTTTTAACAAGTGCTCATAAGCATTATTTACTTGATCTGATATTGACAATTGTTCATTCGCCATGACATCAGAACCAATAGTTAAGATGAGTTCTTGAGAATTTATCAATGTTTCGTCTATACTTAATCCTTCTTGGGTTAATTGGATTATTTGTTTAGCACCAATATCTAGTTGTCTTCTGATATGTGAATCTAAGACTAAATCAATATAATGTTCTATATTAGCTGTTGTTGGAATTCTACCTTGAAGATCAAATAGATAATCTATTCCACCTATTCTGTTTAATTCCCCTTCTTCTAAGGTACTTGAAAGGGTCACTGGATCTATAGGTTTATTTTCGTGGTTTAGTTTTGTGCAGGCATCAAAAACTATTTGGTGAGGATTGAAGAAGAAACTTTGTGAGGTTAGCTTTTCTATACACAATGGGATTACTTTATTATCCTCTAACATAGAACCTATAACAGTCATTTCTGCTCTTTGATTGTAGTGAAAATCAGCCATCATTTTGCTCCTCTCGCTAGTTTTCTTTGTTCTAACATATGGTCGGTCATTTGACTTGTGTTTTTGTTTGATTTCTTGCGATTAAAATTCTCCCATATTGCATCCTCAAAATATTTGAAAGACACTATCTTGTTCCCTTTGGCTCTACTCATAACTTCAATAATTGTTTTCACAACTAACTCAAGTGGCACACCACCTTCAAACATTTTCTTAACAATGGCAAAATTCTTGTAGGCGAGCGGAACATGAATATCTGTTTTTTTGCTCAAGCATTCTTCTATGGAGAGAAAATATTCATTTCCAATCTCTTTTGGCGGGGTTTGTTCTTTATCTTTTACTGGTTCACTATCAGCATTTTGTTGAGAATCTGGGTTATTAATTGTTTTGAAGTCACTTCCAAAAATCTCTTCTTCAATATTATCATTATCATTTTTTTTAGATTCTCTATCTAGTGTATCTAGTGAATTAACTTTAGAAGAAACAGGAACTAATGATTTTATCTCTGAAGTAGTCTCTGAAGTAGTCTCTGAAGACGCAATATTTGCGCCATCTCTTGAAGCATTGGCTACGTCTGGGGTTGCATGATGTTCCATTGCATTATTGGGACTGCTCAATTTGGACAGATGGTCTGTGCAATCTGAGCAGATGGACTGCTCAATTTGAGCAGATGGACTGTCACTTGATTGTGATTGAGTTTGCGGGTTTTGCTTAACACGTTTTTGTTCCAATATCAATACTTCGTCATAATCAATAGTATACCACTTTGTTTTATCTCGATTATCTTTGCTGAAGGTTCCAGTTAAAATCAGTTTCTTTTTCTCAAGTTCACTAAATGTCCTCCTAATTGTCGCTTCGGACCAAAATGGAAAATTGTCAGTTTTCCACTGATTATATGAGTTGAAGACCCAATACCTACCCCTTTGATAGTGCCTTTCAGATTTCGCTATCTCATATCCTTTTATCCAGTAGTGTACCTGTTGTAGAGCAATTGCTTCGTTTAGCCCTATCTTTATTGCTAATTGTGGCAGTACAATTAAAGGTGGTTCGTTCAGAAGCAATCTTGACACTTTAGTTTCCTTAATCATCTCAACCCTTTCAATCCTTGTGCTATGCTCTTTTGTTCTATCACATTCTCATATTTCTGTTCTATCAATATAATGTTCTAATTGTCAATCATTATTTTGATTATTCTGTAACAACTTCCCTAGCTGATATGCTATTTCTTGACATCTTGATTTCACATATCCAGCAGTTTGTGTTTCTGGACGTGTTAGATTATAGTAGTGACAGGTATCAAATCCAATATAACAATTACCATCATCATCAATTGGACCTTGGTAGGTTATTTCCTCACCTCCAATTATATCACCATAAAAATCTTCATTGCATTCAACATATCCATTATGGTATGTTGACACGCCAGGTAGTTGGATTCTGACTACAACACATTTTCTGTTCTTGTGTGTAAACTCATTTACAACTTGTGTCTCATATTCTATTGGACCTACCATGAATCCATTATCACCTGCTACCATGAGTCCATTATCAAATGCTTGGAGCGTTGGGGCTACATTTGGTTTCTTGAACATTCTCTCATTCCTTTCTCATCAATTCACCTGACAAATTTCACATGGGATATTTTGTGAGAATACCCTGTGATGGTTGTCGATTTCTTTATTATCTAATGTAGCTATAAAACAATTGTGTTTTCCTGAATTACTTATATCTATAACTTCAAATTGAGTACCATCTTTGCCCGAAACAAGTTCAGTCCAATGATTACCTGTTTTGGATTCTGATACTATATCTATCGTTATGTTAGGATTATCTTTGACTTGGGTTAATGCACCCATTCTTGTTTGTCTACCTTCTATTAAACATTTTACATTACTCATTCTCTATACCTCCTACTAAAAGATGTGTACCATCGCGCCTCAATAACTTTACTTCTGACATTTCTGATAATTCTTCTTCTTGTGCTTTAAGAAACCATCTTAATGCCTCACGTACAACATCACTAAGTGTTGTCTTTCGCAGATAAGCTAATGTTCTAATACCATCTTCTAATTCTTCTGTTATATAATATGTTCGTTTTATTCCTTTCGTTTTCATACTTAAATGATAACATATATATGTTAATATGTCAAGCATTATTTTCACTAAATTCACTTTGTCTCTGTCAAGCCCATCTCTGATTTTAGTTTCATTGCCAATGCCCATTTTTCAACATAGTCGCTTATAATACCACAGATAGCGAGTGTTTCTACAAGGTACTCTGCTTGTCGTAGTTGCCTTACAAAACCCTTTATCAACATCGAGTATATCTCTGGATCTTTAGTTACCTCTACCATTTAGATTCTCCTTTTTATTTTGTGATAAGGACATAAATTATCATAACAATAATTGTTCCTGCTAGTTTAATTAGAAAAAGTTGTGTGCTTCAAAATCTTTTCCTTGTTATTGTGAATCAATATATTATAACATAGTATCTTATGACAATGCTCACCTTGTTTTTTGCACTCAATACAAATAGTGTGTATTTTTCCAAACACTCCCATCCTTGATATTTTAAATGTATCTATTGGAAACATGCGCTCCTTGCCTCCACACTTTAATTCTATTGGTTCACTCAGTTTGATATGCATTATTCCTTCATCGATACCACAATAATGGCATAGATTTTTGGGGAATCTTCCATAATGAAGACATACTGGACATAGTTTCTTGGTCTGTTTTCTATCCAATTATATCACTTCCTTATTCATTATTTGTCTCTTGATGCAAAATAGTGTTGGGTATCAATTTACCTTTAGATAGAAATGCTACTATTGGTTTGCCATCTTCAAAATCAAAATCACAGCATTTAGTATGCCACAAGTAACCTCGACTTAATATAGATGTTATACCTTCTACTGGAATAACTGTTTCATTGCAAGTGTCACAAGTCAGTTTAAGTAAATTGCTCATCATTGGCTCACCTTCTCCTGTTCTAATAAGTATTGCATCAACGTGAAGGCTATTGAAATGATATTTTTAGGAGGTGTATTGAATTACTATTTCAACCGCCTTTACGTTGATGATAGGCGCCTTTAAATTATCATAAGCCTTCATAATGATTCATTGTAGTCTCCATTTCTATATCTGGATCATTAACCAAGATACAGTGCCTTTGTTCATACCAATACTTTCTTTCTGGTATATCTTGTGTTACACCTTCTTTTGATACGATAACCATAAATTTGCTTATGTATGGATTGCATTCATCCCATATTTGTCTCATTTCTTTTTCTGCTTCTTTAATTGTATCATATCCACTATGAACTCTTAAGTTTTCTTCTTCTAGCCATTTCTTGTCATTATTTTTTAGAGTCCAAAACATTTACATTTCACCTCCATCTTCTGCGCCACATTTAATAAGATATTCTTTTAATAATCCACGATGACAATTCTTGTCGTCCTTGCAATAACATACTAGCACTACTTCATCCATAGCTAGTATCTCTTCCCATCTCTCTCTGTTATTCTTATAACTATCTCGCATTCTGTATTGATACATTTCTTCGTATTGCTCCCAACTCAATCTTCCTTCTTTTAAATAATAAACCATATCCCAAGTAGGGGCAAATGTTTTATCACCACTTTTGACGGTAATATCTAAAGCATTTGCCCCCTTGTAGCTAATGTTACTTGTTTTCACTATCATTATTTATCTCCGCCACCTTAAGAACTAGCAAGATTAGTTCCTTTTAACTTAGGTAATAAATCCATCGCCCTATTGTATAACTCTTTTGCTTCTTTAATTTCATCATCTGTGTGAAATTCATTTGGGAAGTTTCCTTCCTCAACGTATACAATTGTTTCTAGCATATTAAGGAATAGCCTTCTATATTCTTCTGGATTCTTGATGGATTCTGTGGATTCAAAGTGTCTTATTTCCTCTTCAGCATCAGTTAATGGAACATCAAGAATACAACTACAGAGATGACAGAATTGGACACTATCATATCCCCAGTTCCCCCAATCTGTTTTTATTTCTGTGTTCTTTTCTGTACACCCTGTCCAATCAGGTATATCTAAATACCGTGCTACAGGTTTTTCTCCTACACCTATCAAGAAATCATAGATTTTCTTTGCACACTTGTAGCAATAATTAAATTCATCATCTTTTGGATCATAGCCCTGTCCATCATGACGTTGCAGCCAATGTAAATCATATGTTTCTGCTAGATCCATTTCTTTTAACTTCTCTATTGCTTCAGTTAAGTTCATCATTCCTCCTTTTGTGGAAGCACAAATAATAAGATTGCTTGATATAATACGTCTAAATCAGTTTCTCCTTTAATCGACCCACGCAATATCAAATGTCCATCGAACAATCTTTCATAACAATCAAGCTGTTTCCTGATGACAGGATAGGCTATAACGTCACTAAGATCATGTAGACGGATATGATCTATTCTGTTCTCCGCTAGTATCTGTCTTCCTTGATGCCATAGTGGGAGCCAGATATTATATTCAATAAATTTCTCTCTTGAGTCTGGCCAAGTAACGAATAAATCAACACGCCAATTACTGCAATACCAATCACCAAACTCAGGTTTCCACTTAATCCCCGCGTTTTTCATATCACGCGCAAGTTCGATTTCTCTCTCTGCAAATTCCATTTCTATCCTTCCAACGCGGTGCGATTCTGACGAAACGTCAGAACGCCTTCCGCTGTGATAGTTAATATCGCTTAGGCTCAATTCATTTTAAGCTCTCTAATCACAAATATTCTTTGAGCATAATGTTCTAATGCTATCTTAAGTGTGCTATCATCAAGTCGATGCTCACATGATAATATAACTCTACATCTGTTGCTATATTTCCCTTCATCATTATATTCTGGAAAAATAATAGCATAACCATCACAATCTTCTCTGTGAGATATGAAAGTGTAATGCTACTTTCTCTTGGGATTTGTCTATGATAGCGCGGATACTATCATATAATTCTGGTGTCTTCTCTATTCCTGTACTAATGTGAATCAAATCAATGATCTCATCCAATAAATGAGTTGGTATTACTAGTTTATTCATTTTAGCAGTCCTTTTACAGATTCAATGTCATCGAACTCTTCTGCATTTTGTATGAATATTTTCTTCAACCAGTCATAATATCCATGTTTATCTTTGATGTCTTCATATTTATGTACATCCATTCCTAGTATCTCTAATACTTCTCCATATGCTTCTACCTTACCAGAACAACGGATTTCATTGTTTAGAAAGAAATAATACTTATCGGTATCAGTTTCCCGTGTTTCATTTGAACGCCCTCTGTATTCCATCGTTAAGCTCATAGACTGTTTGGCAAGGTGTATAAGCTCCTTGATAAGTTGGCTCATTATGGCTCCTCTGTTATCGTTGGCATTTTCCCACAATAAGGACATTTATATAGAGCTACTTCATCTTCATCTTTTGTGCGATAAAATATCCTTTTTTCTTCATCGAAATCATAGAGCCCAAAGATGCTGATATATTCATCTTCGAATTGCTTACAACAAGCTCTTATTTCTAGCCATAGCCCTACTTCTCCATCCCACCATAAGTGCTTACACACTTCTTCTGTTGGCGCAAAGTCTTCACATATGCTACACCATTGAGCGCTTACTCCCCAATTATCGTTGAATAAATCTGTTGGGTCAAAGTCAACTCTTTGTTTTGCTCTTATTTTATTTATCACCAATGATGGCAGAGCTTCTGCTTTCACCCAATATTCCTTTGCCGTGATTCCATAAGGCCATGAACCCCCACCACTTTGATGATATAATAAACAATTACTTTGTTTACTCCATTCAAAATCATAAATGTCATAACCAGCACCATGTTCACTTTTAGTAACTACAGTGAAGGGTTTACCATCTTTACTAAATTCAACTATTATTATTTCAGGATTCATTTGCCTCATCCCTTTCTATACAACTATATTCTAATCTCTGGTATTCATCTAAGATTATTACGTTTTCTGTCAATAGTCTAGCCAAACCAATTAAATGGCTAAAATCAAATTTCTTGGTCTGCTTATAATAAGTAAACGCTTTATTCATCTCATCCATAGCCTGTATCAGATGCTTGTTATGAGTTTCTATTCTTTCTTTAATCATTGGATTCATTATCATATTCTCCTATTGTATTATACACTCTCTCTTTCAGCCCTAGACTTATTTCCCTACAAGATTCCATCTCAAGGTCTCTTGGTGCAACATGCTTCATCATGTTCCTCATGCTAACTAGCATATCATTTATTACTTCTCGCGCTTGATTAATTTCCACGCATCTATCGCACTCAATGGTGGTGGGGCAAGCTGGTATATTATTATTTAGAACTTGGAATGCTTTACATAAATTCATTTCGTTGCCATCTTGCTCCCTTGAATTATTAATGCTATTTAGCATATTATCAATAACTAGCCTAGCTTCCGCCATTTCTTTGCAATCACCGCAATTATCATCGTGGCAGGGACAAAGTACCACATGCTTATTCAATACTTTGTTCAATACTTTGGATGCTTGATTTAAGTTCATAATTATTCTCTCCTTCATTTAGAAATATGGAATGATTATTAACAGCGCTAACCACTGTTTTCTGTTTAGCTCTAGAACATGCTACGTACAATAATCTTCGATCTTCTTCCATATCAAGATTTGTTTTATATTTCATCTTCGGTTGATACGGGTACATATTGCTTCCTATAACATATACATATTCAATCTCTTTCCCTTTGCTAGCATGACTGGTCATGAGAATAGTCTTAGCATTCTCAGGCTCTTTGACAGGTTTAATTCTTTCACACCACTTCAATAATTCTTCTGTACTATCAAACCTTTCTATTATTTCTTGGAATTTATCAATAGTAGACAGAAGTTCTTGATCATCTTCACTATCAGGATTAAACTTGGTTTTGATAATGTATTTATCATACTTCATATTCGCCCTGATATATTTTATCATATCCACAGGAGAACTGAAAGATGAAAGTATTATTAAATGAGAAGCTAATTCTTTACTAGCACTATTGATAGCACCAGTCTGATTTCTGCTAGTGCCTTTATAGAATTCTTGAAGCGCTAGTATCAAGTTGTCTTGTTTCTCATAATAATCTAGCAATTGTTCTTCCATGTTTTTAGGAAACCACCTAAAAGGTTTATTGAGAACAGGAACTAGCGCTTCCATAGCGCTAGTATGATTACTTTGTGCTAGTTTATATGCTGAAGTAATATAGCTTATTAGATCTCTTACTTCATCTACTTGGAAGAAACCTTTCTCGCCTGTAACATAGAATGGAATTTCTTTATATGCTAGTTCTCGTTCCAAGTCTGCTGAATAATAATGATTTCTATATAGCACAAAAGACTTTTCTGTGTCTTGTTCAATCATCGAAGCAATTACCTCAGCTTCCTTTTGAGAATTTTCAAAAGGTTCTAGTACTTCAACTTCTGAATTATCAATGCTCATCCCCGATTTCATGGGGATATACTCACAAGAGTTTTCTGCTACTCGTATTATGTCATTACAGAGATTAACTATCTTTTGCCCTGACCTGAAATTAATGGTCAGATCAAATATTTCAGCGTTAATCTCCTTAGCAAATTGTAAAAGATAACCGGGTTTAGCATGTCTAAATCCATAGATGCTCTGTTCTTCTGAAATTACTCCAAAGAACTTCTCTTTATATAACTTGATTATCAAGTTTATATTCTTCTTATTTAGGTCATGACCTTCATCAATGTATATCCGCTCAAATCCCTCCTGGACTTCTGCCAGAATGTTATTATCTTCTAATATCCCTAACGCGAGTGGATGCAAACTAGAATAATCTATTATACCAAGCTCTTTTTGCCTATTAACATAGTCTCGGTAGATTTCCCAGTAGAGACTGTTTTCTTTTTCATCTTGATTCAAGAAAGGCATGTTCGAGAATTCATGCTTAATTGAGTTATATGATATAGATAAAGTGCTATTCTTCTGTTTCTCGTATTTCTTAATCAAATCCCAGATAATTCTATTGCTTGCTTGTAGGTTTAGCTTCAAGGTTCCATCGTACCGTTGATAGATTCTTAAACTTAATCCGTGAAATGTAAGTGGTTGGATTAGCTTGCCATACCCATTCTTGTTCTCTTCAATCCTTTTTTTAACCTCGTCCACTGCATTCTTTGAGAAAGCAATAAATAAACTTCTCTCATTTTTCTTCGCCTTCATCATTGCGGAAGCTAAAGCCACTCTAGTCTTACCGCTCCCAGGTTTAGCTCTAACTAGAATGTTAGAGCTATTTGATTTCAATATCCTTAGTTGTTCTTCTGATGGCTTAATTTTCAATTTCTTGATCCTCCTTGATTGAATAACAACTATTTTTAGTGATAATCAGATGGTCAATAAATCTAATATCCAAATATCTACATCCTTCCTTTATTATATTGGTCACGCCTCTATCGTCTCCTGTCGGTTCCCTTCCACCTCCTGGATGATTATGTGCCACAAGGATAGACTCCGCATTATATTTTAATGCTCTTACCAAAATTTCTCTAGGTGATACAGTTGTGGCTCTAATGGTGCCTCTAAATACTATTTCCCATTTGATAAGTTTCAATGAGCTATCTAAAAACGCTCCTATTAGTTCTTCAGAACCTGATATATCTGCAAATTTATTTCGGAGAAACTCCCCAGCAATTCTTGGGTCGTCTAGTGCAACTTCCTTATTGCTAGTCTTCATGTTCACCTTTCTGCCTAATTCAATAGCTGAAACAATTTGTTCGGCTATTAAATTTATCTTTTCATCGATAAGGTAGTGGCTTTTCTTGCTGTTTAATATGCTAGTTATCTCCGGAATAGAGATATTCTTCAATTGGTCAAAGTCAATACTATCAAGGATAAAGACTGCTAGATCTCTGTCCCTAATAATATGTGCTAGAATATCTGTAGTTGATAATAACTGAGTCCTAGTATTGTAAAGAGTTAATCCTTCTTTGATTTGCCATTTCTTGAACTGATGTTGATTCATTATGGTCTCCTTGGTCTCATATTTTTATCCATAGTATTTGTGTCAAGGGGACACCCGTCTTTTAAGCGGGTGGGGAATTGACACAACTCCTTTTTGTTCTTGACTTTCCCCGTGTTTTGTGATATAATTTTATCAAACTTAGGGCTCGGACGGAGCCTTCATGGGCTAACGTAACGGGTTGCCGTATGCGTTCCCTGAGAAGCCCCCTGATGAATCAGGGGGAGTCGTCACTAACAACGGATATGTTTTCCAGCAATTAGGGCATTTCAATTTACGTTCCTGTATGATTCTGTATTCATTAGCTTTCTTTTTGAGATTACCATTTGAATTGACCGCATAGCAATTTGTAATAACTACTTTTTCAATCACTTCTAGTTTGGTTCCACATTCACAACTTGGGCTGAAATACATAATTACACCTCCTGATATCAACGAGATTGAATTGCAATGTTGATTTAATGAATACCACCTTAATCAACTCTAACAATTCAACCTCATCGACAATAGGCAATGAATTTATTCTGCTACAGCGTCAAGAGTCGCATTCATTATATCATTCATTGGGTTTGCGAACCTTAACTGTTTCTCAATCTCCCATTCATGAGTCATCATTGTCGTTAGAATATTGTATATATTCCATAGATTTCTCTCTGATGATAGTTGTGCTTCAATCGGCACAAAGTCTTTCTTTGGAAGCAACTCTTTGATTTTAGTTAGCATTTCATTATGTTGCTCAGCGTCTGCAACTGTACCACCGTGAACATATCGTCTCCACAAGTGAATATTCGACATGAATTCTATGCTACTTTTACTAAGAAATGTTGGAACACTTATCTCAAAGAACTTGTCTAATGAAGATTTAAAATGGCGAGTTTTCATCATCGACAAATGAGAATTAGTATTTAGTACATTAATACAGTTTATTCGTATTCCATAAATTCTAATCTGAATCGACCTTGACTTATCATAGGAATTAGTAACCAAAATTCCCATATTCACTTCATCATTATGTTTTACTGGTTCTATAACGTTTGGCAAGTTATATTTTGCAAACATTCTAGCACCATCATTAGTGGTAATTATATCGCGTTCTAACACAGCGTCAATCTTTTTAATCATTAAATCTAGTGAGTCTATTATTTCTTCATGTTGTACTATCTCATAATCGTTAGAGACTATCGTAAGGGGCTCATCATGAATTTCATAATCTTCCATGTAGATACCATAATATTGTTCAGATAAATCATTATTTCTAAGTCGCAATGGTTCTTTAACTGCTTTCTTCAACGTCATTAATTGTCTCCTTCTCGATTGGTATATAACCAGGAATTGATTTTATGCTTGGTAATTCTATTGACACATATTTTTCAACCTTTGCATATGCTTCGTCTTGATTATCACTAGCTAGAAATAAGCATTTCTGCCAATGTAAACGATGATGTTTCTTGCCTTTCTCAAACTTTGGATATCCATCTTCTACATCTTCCCATGCCAAACGTTTATTCATTATCATCTTCTCCTTCTAATTTTTCAGAAATCACGGGTTCAATCTCACCGATTGTTTCTGCGAATGCCTGATAAGTAGCAGGAATGTCCTTGCCAATTAGTTGAGGATACCTGCTACCACTTTCGTCTTTTTGAGTGCTAGCAAAAGATATTATTCTTTCTTCATTCTTCCATCCCATAAAACCAACTGCGTCTGCTGCTGCTGTCACAAGATTCTTCACTTTACCAGTTAGAGACAAAGTCTTTATCTCTGTACCTGGTTCAGCAGAAATGTTAGTATGAGCTATAAGAATGATTCTCTTATTAACTTTCTTGAAACCATTAATCATTCTCATCATTTTGGTTCTAGCGCTGCCATAATCAGCACCATAACCTGCTGTACCAAATTCACAGTTCAAATCTTTCGAAACCTCTTCTTCAATCCATTGTTCTAGAGTAGTAAGTGAATCTACTACAATAGTATCATAAGGAAGGTTATCTTTCTCTTTGGCTAATTGTACTATTAGCCCTCGAACCTCGGCAAGGTCACTCAATTGTAGTACATAAATATTGGCTTTATTGGGATGGTATTCTAAGAATCTGGAACCACCTTCCATATCTGCTATCAATACTTTTGGGAAACTTGCTGATAGAAAAGTCTTCCCAACTTTTGGGGAACCCGCTATTATAATAATCTCTGGTTGGTCCGAACTGAAATCAACAGTTGGCTCCATAGGCAAACTAATCTCTTTAATCTCTACTGACTTCTTGGGTTTTGTTACTTGTCTACTTTGCATTACTTTATATCTCCTTTATTTTAGCTATTGGATAACTGTTTGAATAGATTTCTTATTGTGTCAATCGCACTTTTACTTTGCACATCATATGATACTTCCCATTTTGCTTTGCTTGAGAAGCCCCTTCCTAGAAGAAAGTAACGATGGATATGGAATTGACTGCCTTGATCTGTCAACAGAACATAACATGTATCTCCTGCCATATGTACTACTACTATCTCTTCTCTCAATCCTTGCTCACATATCTCTCTCTTTTCTATAAGCAATTCAATCTCTTTGATTCCTATTCTGTCTTCCATAATTTATACTCCTATATAATCAAAGGTATTAAACTTTAATGGTTCTTTTAACCCAGCTATCTTAATCAATTTAGATAGAACCCTTGCGATAAATCTAATATCTTTCTGGTTGTAAGGCAATTTG
>SDBS01003769.1_pt1 | contig 14882 bp, 12 predicted proteins | sample 2277091 | NCBI WGS metagenome assembly SDBS01 (sample SAMN10404972, study PRJNA504765) | marine sediment metagenome | isolation source: marine sediment core GS10_PC15, 163 cmbsf | place: Arctic Ocean: Southern Knipovich Ridge | collected 2010 | reverse complement strand
GCAACTCTCCAGGGGCAATGGAAGGGCCCTTGGATTTGAGATCGGCACCGAGAGAATGGAGGATAAAATCGATGGCCGTATTCATCTTCTCATAGTTGAACATTTCATTGAGCTCTCCAAAGAGTGTGGTGGCATCGCGGGGATTACCAGTGATGTCGCGGTAGAGGTCGCGAAGCCCTGTGGGAGTGCCAAGTCCTTCCTCTGAGAAGGCTTGTGCTTGCGCATTAATATTGCGTCCTGCGCGCACTTCACGGCCATAAGTTTCATTGAGGTTTTCTTTAGCTTGAGCCACCTTGCCTTTAAGGTCGCCGGCGGTAGCTTCATCTAAAAACTCAAGGGCTTCATCGGCAAGAGAGTGGTCGGGGAAAAGTTGCATGGCTTTACGCAAAATTTCTTCTTGCGAGTCACTCTCTTTGATGTGAGAGTAGAGGAGCTGTAATGAGCGCTTTTCCAATTCGGCATTGCGCTTGTTAAACTCTTCTGCAATCTCTTCCACTTTTTCGATAGCGAGAATTTTTTTATCCTCTGCTTTTTCGAGTTCTTTTTTGTCGATTTCACGCCTGCGCTTTTCTTCCAAGGTCTCAAAACGGCGTGACATCATGACGGGATTGAAGGCCGCTTCATTGCCATATTTGATCATGTTGATCTTGCTCGCTTCTTGAGCAATAGACATTTTGCGTGCATCTGCTCGCTGGTGTTTTTGGATGCGAGAAGCATCTGTGGGCTCGATGGGAGAGGTGCTAAAATCGTCTTGCATATGCCCTGTTTTTACAGCGATGGGAGAATTAGGTCAATTGGATGCGACCTAGGGGTTGGATTTTGATTTCGGGGACGACTTCCTGATAGGAAACCACAGCCATATCGGGGAATTCCCCTTCAATAAGTTTGCGTACAAAACGACGCACATCGATGGCAGTGAGCATGACAGGAGGCTGTCCACCAGCAGGTGTAGGGGTGATCACTTGACGCATCGCATTCATGATGAGTTGGACACTGTCGGGATCGAGCGCTAGATAGGATCCAGCAGATGTTTGTTTGATCGCGCCGCGGACCATATCTTCAATTTCAGGATCGAGGATATAGACCGAGAGAATCGACTGTCCTTGTGAGTATTTGTAACTGATATAGCGTTTGAGCGACGAACGGACATATTCGGTGAGGAGCACCGTGTCTTTTTCAGTTTGGGCCCATTCACTGAGCGATTCTAAAATAGTGCGCAAATCCTTGATTGAAATCTGTTCTTGAACGAGTCGTTTGAAAATTTCGGTGAGCTTTTGCAGGGGCACCAAGCGGGTGACCTCTTTGATGAGATCGGGGAACGATTTTTCGATGAACTCCAGAATGCCTCGCACTTCTTGAATACCGATGAAGTCCGCTGCATTTTGCCTGTAAAAATAGGAGAGGTGAAGGATCATCACATCGAGCGGTCTCCAATATTTGATTCCCGCTTTTTTCATCACGTCTTCGTATTTTGTCTCCACCCAATAGGAGGGTTGTCCCATTGAATTTTTGGAGGTAGTATGGGGGATATTGTAACGTTTGAGCGTCTCGGGATCTTCATTGGTTAGAAGAGCCCCTTGCTCGATTTTGCCCCGTACAATCGGCACCTCGTTGAGATGAATCATGTATTCATCATGAGCAAGGCCTGGCGATTCCGTACGCACGTGAACCCCGGGAAAACGTACCCCCAGATCCTGATAGAGAGCATGGCGCATCTTGGGGATCATCTGCTCGACAAACGTCATTCCGCCCCGTTCTTTGCGGATTTCTTTGGAGAGAAAGGTTCCCACTTCCAAAATGATAGGCAAAGTGAGGGCGTATTCATCGACCCCTCCGCGCACCACTTTGTGACCTGCGATATCCGTTTCGACAGCGGCTCCTGATATTGCTGTGGTTTCTTTAGATACTGCCCTTTTCTTGTTGTAGGAAGAGACAAATCCCACCGTGATGATTCCAAGCCCCAGAAAGAGAAAAATGATAGTGGGAAACCCTTTAACAAATCCCAACATCGTGATGACACAACCAGAAATGATGAGCGCTTTGGGTTGGTTGAGTAGTTGGGCTGCAATCTCGCCGCCTAAATGCTCGTCTTTTTTTTCGCTTGAGACCCGTGTGGTGATAATACCGGCAGTCAAGGCGATCAAAAGGGAGGGGATTTGAGAGACAAGACCTCCCCCAATCGAGAGGAGAGTATAGGTGCGGGCCGCTTGTAGAGCAGTCATCCCGTGCATGAAAATCCCGATGATGAGACCACCCACAATGTTGATGACGGCAATGACAATACCGGCGATCACATCTCCCTTGACGAACTTCATCGCTCCGTCCATCGCCCCGTACATCTGGCTCTCTTTTTGGAGAGAGAGACGCAGTTGCCGCGCTTGGTTGCCGTCGATGATACCACTGCGCATATCGGCATCGATGCTCATCTGTTTGCCGGGCATCGCATCCAAGGTGAAGCGGGCGGCCACCTCAGCAACACGTTCGGCACCCTTGGTGACTACGATGAACTGGACAATCGTGATGATCAGGAAGACAATGGCCCCGACAACGAAATTCCCTCCGACGACAAATTCTCCGAAGGCGTAGATAATTTCTCCGGCATCTGCATAGAGGAGAATCCGTTTCGTCGCAGAAATCTCAATCCCTAGCCGGAAAAGAGTGGTGATCAGAAGAAGAGAGGGGAAAATCGAGAGATTGACCGCTTTGGGAATGTAAAGCGCGACCATCAAAAGAGTGATCGAAATCGTCAAATTGATCGCGATGAAATTGTCCAGCAGCCCCGGGGAGATCGGAACAATGATGATCCCGATCAGCATAATAATGAAAACGGCGAGGAAAAGATCCGTAGAGCGGGTGACAAGCCGCATCATCCGGTCTCCGGTTAAAAATCTACCTATTCCTTCTAAAAAACCTTTCATATTTTATTTAAATCCAAAGTTGCCACCCATTTTCCTCTATGCTATCTGCGCTGCTTATCTACTTCGCTTCGCTCGTCGCCAAGGTGCTCCCACCTTGGCCTCCTCTCGAATCTTGTATCTAAACAGCTCGCTAACGCCTAAAGGAAAAGCGGTAGCAACTTGGGATTATTTAAATAAGTCCAAGTGTGCAGTTTCTTCTGCTTCGAGTTGTTCGAGCCATCTTAAAATCTCGGAGACCGCTTCATAGGTGTCCTCCGGTATATAATCACCGATTTCACCTTTTTCGAACAGTGTTTGTGCCAAATCGACATTTCTCATCACCGGGACATCGTAATCGGCAGCCAGCTTGACCATCCGATCGGCAATGATTCCCTTGCCCATCGTCACAATGCGCGGAGCGGGTTCATTTTCTTCTTCGTAATCGATCGCAATGGCAATGTGAACGGGATTTGTGATCACCGCCCTTGATCGCTTCACCCCTGTGGGGCCTTCTTGGTAAGCAATTTCTTGGGCGACACGACGGCGTTGACCTTTGATTTCGGGATTTCCTTCTGTATCCTTATATTCTTGCTTAATCTCATATTTTTCCATCCGCATTTCTTTTGCGAAATTCCGTTTTTGGAAGATCAAATCAGCAATAGCGACTATGAGGAAAAAAATCCCGACACGGACGATCACCTTGACCATAAAAGAAGCAAAAACTTGAGCAGAGCCGATAACGGGCAATGCAGCGGTTGAGATAATTTCATTGATGCTTCCATAGACAGCTGACCAGATCAAAAGGAATGCACCAGTAATTTTAAAAATCGATTTAAGAAGTTCAAAAATCGTCTTAAATTTAAACATGTTTTTAATGTTGGTGACCGGATTCAATTTCTTGATATCGGGCTTCATCGCTTCGACCGAAAACATCGGACCGACGATCAAAAAACTGGTCAAGAGTCCTGTACAGACCGTTATCAATAGAATGGGAAAGGTGCATTTGACAATGGTGCGAATCACCTCATCCATCAGGCCACCAGCCATCGTCTTCATGTTGATGTCTGCCATTGAGGAGCGACGGAACATATTAATGATGTAACTGCCAAGCTCTTTGAAAATATACCCAGAGGAAATCATGATCGAAGAAATTGATACTATGAAGGTAAAGGCTGAGGGGAAATCCTGGGATTTCGCGACTTGTCCCTTTTTGCGCGCATCGCGCAACTTCTTTGGGGTTGCCTTTTCGGTTTTTTCCGCCATGGTGATTAAAATTTATCAGGAGAAAAGATGGCGCGCAAGCTAAAAGAATGTATACCACGCGCAGGGAAAAATTTAAAAAAAACAAATGAAATAAAAAAATAAAAAAACCACAGAGGTCACAGAGAATGTATACCATGCGTAGGAAGATTTTGTGAATTTGGACTTGGCTTTGTCTCGCCAAGTCCAAATTCACAAAAGCTGACGGAGCGTGGTATGTTTAATTGTGGAAGAATAGAATTACATCGCCATCTTGAACGATGTATTCCTTGCCCTCAGAACGGGCCTTTCCGGCTTCGCGTGCGCCGACGCGCCCCTTGTGGGCCATCATGTCGTCGAATGAGACCACCTCAGCGCGGATGAATCCCTTCTGAATATCCGAATGGATCTCTCCCGCAGCTTCCTGCGCAGAGGTCCCTTGCTTAATTGTCCACGCACGTGTTTCGATCTCGCCTGTGGTGATGTAGTTGATGAGTCCCAGCATGCTGAATGCCTCTTTGACAAGGCGATTCAATCCCGGTTCTTTGAGTCCCAAAGATTCGAGATATTCCTTGGCCTCACTAGGGGAGAGCTGCGCCAATTCCTCTTCGAGCTTGGCAGAGATCGGCACCACACCGCTACCTTCCTTCTTTGCAAATTCCCGAACCACTTGTACATGGGCGTTATCCATTTCAGGCAAATCGTTTTCACTCACATTTGCGGCATAAATCACTTTTTTGAGCGTCAAAAAAGGATAGCCATGCAAAATTGCCCGGTCTTTATCGGAAAGCTCCACTAACCGTATTGGAACATTGTTATTGAGCTGCTCAATAGCTTTTTTAAGACAATCGACAATCGGGCCGAGCTCTTTTTTCGTTCTCATCTGCTTTTCCATCTTAACGACGACATTTTCTACCATCTGCAGATCAGCTAAAATGAGCTCCAGATTGATCACTTCGATATCGCTTATCGGGTCGACCCTGCCGGCGACATGGATCACATCGTCATTATCAAAGCACCGGACGACATGGACGATCGCATCGGTTTCTCGAATATTGGCTAAAAATTGGTTGCCGAGCCCCTCTCCTTTAGAGGCGCCCGCCACGAGACCTGCGATGTCGACGAACGTCACCATCGCGGGAATCAATTTTTGACTATTAGACAGAGCGCTGAGCTTGCCGAGTCGCGGATCCTCCACGTCGACCTTCCCAACGGTGGGATCGATCGTGCAAAAGGGATAATTGGCTGCCGCTGCGGCAGCCTTTTTGATCAGAGCGTTAAATAAGGTCGATTTTCCCACATTGGGCAGACCGACAATTCCACAAGAAAGATTTGGCATCGTCTAAACAATATAGCACAAATGAGCATTATTCATCATTTTCACTTTCACTTTCACTTTCACTTGGTATTTGGCTATCTGCAGGACGAGCAACAGGAAGAAGTTCTACTACCGGAGCTGCGTCATCATCTTCATCTTCACTGGATAGCTCTTCTTTTGCCCTGGCTATTTCATCATCTTCACTTTGTTGCTCCTTTTCTTGAACAAGAGGTGGAGGTGGCTTTTTCTTCATCTCTTTTTTGGGGACAGAAGGGGCTGGGCCTTTGGGCCAGCTTCCCCAATCCAAACGATTCGCAACAAAAATGAGTCCATTACAGGTATGCTGAATTCCCCAAGAAATGAAATTGGTAGAACCGCGAATTATTTGAAAGCCAGTACGTGTCGTTAAGACGGCGACTTTTGCCCCAGCACCAATGATACCCACTTTGATCGCAATATTCAGGATCATTTGAGGATCAATATCTTGCCCCAGGCCGAACTTTGCGCCAGCCATAACCCCAGCAGTAGAAAGTGCAATTGCAGTGACTAAACGGGTTTTAGGCCAGTGTTTGATCCCTGGAGTGCGTGCTAAGATTGCGTTGACAATAGTTGCTGTCGCTCCAATAGCAGCAGCAGTACCGATTTCATACGCGTGGTTTTCAAGAGTAGAAAAACTGCTGGATAAACTCTGGTATGTATTCGCGAAAAAATTACCACTTTGTACAGTTGGAGCTGAAGTGGTGTTATGAGACATAAAGCTGTCTTTAAAAGTCTCAAGTTTTTCAAAAAAAATATTGGGAATGTCTTTAGGTTTAAAGCTAAATTCCAAATTTGTGATATCTGCCCAAGAAATTGTGGGGAGTTTGCTTTCAATCTTTGAGAGATGACCGATTGCAACGTAAGCTGCAGGGAAGAAAGCGTTGTTAACTAATCTTCGTGGTCCTTGAACCATTGCGTTACTCATAAATTACCTCTAATTAAAACGAGCTTGCCCAGGATAGGGCAAGCTCAATGTGATGAACTTTAAGATCCTTTTACTTTGCTATGTTGATTGGGATAAGCAAAGCCCCACTTAGTTAGCTCGAGTGACGCATGGGTGAGTCTTAGCAACCCTTGTCCAGCAGGCGCAGCAAGCCTTCCTATCCCATTTGTTACAAGTAAACGGAGACCAATATCGGCAATATCATAGACAGATACAGGATATCCCATTGCTGTGGCTGCTCCCCAAACAATAGCTCCTCCCAAAACAAGAGAAACCGGATTGCGGACGTAGACATTTTTGATCTTTTCAGAAGCGAGATGATTCACACTTGCTGCGGCAAATGCAATTCCTCCTGTCAAAAGCAACCATTCGCTATTGCTCTCAAAATAAACACAAGAGTCGGAAATAACCGCGGGTAGGGAATCACTACATGTGCTTTGAACAGCGCCTGCCGCAGATTGAGTTGCATTTGCCGCAGCATTTGCCGCAGCATTTATGACTTCTTCTCCTTTAGCAAAAGGAATATAGTGTGATAGGTTGGTCAGGTCGTCAAGTTTTCTGAAACTCAATATATCCGTGAGCTTAAGACAACGAAAAGCCGCTTCTCCAAGCGTTCCAATGATAACGCTTTTGGCGTAGTATTCCCAAGTCTTTGGCTGACGCCTTGCAGCAAGGGTGACAGACTGTGTTGAGAATGTCGCTTCTGGTGGTCGGAGTACTGGTTTTGTTGGTGTTCCGAGTGACATATATTACCTCCTAAAAATGCATGTGTACATCTCCCTCTGCGGGAAATTTCCAGGCATTTTAGGCAACTTAGATTGAAATTGTAAAGGATTAATGAAAGATAAGGAGTGTTTTTTTGTCTTTGACAGAAACGTCAATTGTGGCTTTTCCAGCTTCTAGAGATAGTATGGAAGGGATTTCGTGAGAATTTTGTTTTACGATCACGCGATAATTTCCATCCGGCGGAATGCAGATTTCTGGTGCAATTTCCAGTTCATTTGAGAGTTCTATCATCACGGGATGTCCCAAAAGCTCTGCCGCTCGCTCCAAATCCCCCTCAAGAATACACCTGCGAATGACTCCCGAAGAGACCACCTCCTCTTCTTGCGACAATTTCGAAAGGTATTCCACAGAAAACCCCAGCTCCTTCTCTAGCTCCACAACCCTCTTGGCGGTGCCTTCTCCTTTCTTTCCAAAAGTGGCACCCTCACCAAGGACCAAGAAATCAAAGGGGCAGACAGCTTTTAACCCTTGCAAAAACTCACCATAAGTTTTATTTGCCATTTCTGATGTAAACTCCAGACAATAAACGACATCGACTCCCATTTCCTCTAACATATTGATCTTCAAGCCCTTAGAAAAAATCAAAGGAACCGGTTGCCTGCTAGGCAAAACATGAGAAGGGTGATTGGAAAAGGTCACGACACAAACGGTGCCTCTTGGGCCCACCTTTTCTCGCAAGCGTTTTAAGATCCGCTGATGTCCGAGGTGCAGCCCATCAAAAGTGCCAATCGTCAAGGCGCAAGGCCTTGAAGGTGAGGGGATTACTTCTAATTGTTCTTTGAGAATCATATTGAGAAGTTTACCATTAAATTCATAATTAATGCACTAACAGTATGGAGATTAATAATTTAGTTGACTTTTAATTCAAAATTGAATACTATTGTGTAAAAAACGGAGGTTTTGAATGAGTGTTATAACAGATTTCGCCAAATTTATAGGAATTTCTGTAGGGTCTTCAAAGGAAAGTAAAAGCGATCCAAAAAAATCAGTTAAATTTAGAGATGGTTTTTTTGATGAGAAAGGAAATGAGGTATATATTTGTTTTAAAAACGGGGTCCTTGTTCCTTATGATTCAAATGCAAATCATTCTCAATAAGTGATTTACATCTAATTAACCCACGGTAATTAGCAATTTAAGTATTTAGTTGACATTTTATTAAAGTTATGTTAATATTAATAATATAAGCTTAATTAATGAGGATAATATTATGTCAGAAGGAATTATACATCAAAGAAAAGCACACCTAAATGCACCGTCTTTTTCGCCAGCTGGAGAATCCGAAAATAGCAATGGCGCTTCAAAGTCTCTCTTTAGCTTGCTCGCTTCCATTTTCGAAAAAATCGGCAATCTCTTTTCTAGTAAAACAGTTCTAAAAATAGAGGATTTACCCGAGGATGAATTTAGATATTTGGGAAAAGTAGATTACCCCGAACCTCGATTTGGGCGTAAAATTCCATCTGCTATTAAACAGCTCAGTTCTGAAGATCTTAATGCCGAGTTATCAAAAGATAGAGCTGAAGTTAAAAAGAATAAAAAAATATTAGGTCTTAAGTTATTGATTGATATGTTAAAAAAAGAAGTAAAAAATGAGCTGCCTTTGGAAGATCTTTCCACACGCAATTCATTAATCAATAAAAATGTTCCACCTGCAAGTGAGGTAGGAGCTGCTAAAACAGGAGAACATTTAAGTATGCCCTATATTAAATATTACGAGAAGCTACTAGCTGAACTAGGCAAATAATCGCTTCCCATCTATACAGTCTTTTAAATGATAGGGCCCGCACCGTGTGCGGGTCAATTTTTTTAGGTGCGCGCCGCATGTGAGGAGTTTGCCCAGATCGTTTGCAATTGTCCGGATGTAGGTCCCTTTGCTGCAGGTGATGTGGAGGATCAGGTTGGGGTAATCATAGGAGATAAGCTCTGTTTGGAGGGTGACTTGGATCGGCTTGCGCTCGATCTCGATCCCTTTGCGGGCGAGCTCGTAGAGTTTTTTGCCTTGAACCTTTTTGGCTGAAAACATCGGAGGTATTTGTGAGGTTTGTCCTTGGAAATAGGTGAGAGCATCCTTGATCTGGGAGAGGGTGGGAATTGTAGCGTTTTGAGCGGTGATTTCCCCTTCAGGATCGAAGGTGGTGGTTTCGATGCCGAGATGGAGGGTTGCTGTGTATTCTTTGTCTTGGTTGAGGAAGGTGCCTGACTGGCGAGTGAATTCGCGGCCGATGAGGAGAATCATTACTCCGTCGGCAAACGGATCGAGGGTTCCAGCATGACCAATTTTCTTGATGCGGGTTATCTTGCGCAGCGCATGAACAAGGCTGAAGGAGGTTTTATTCGAGGGTTTGTTAACAGGAAGAATTCCTTTAGAGGGTATTAGCGAATTCATTCCACCTCCACTAAGAGCTTTCTTTTTCCCTACGAGAAGTTCTTCAAGCTCCCCAAACTCGATTTGAGTTTGCTCCGCTTTCCAGAACAATCTCCTAGGAAAAAATCTTAGCTCTTGGCGGTGAAAGCAATTCACTAAAACCCTCTTTTTAATCACTTCCATGGCTGCGGGTGTCTTCTTCGTGATGAATTTTTTCGATGAGGGCGTCTATTTTCATCTGCTCCTCAACGGTGGTGTCGAGCTTGAAGGTGAGGACAGGGAAATAACGCATGACGACTTTTTTGGCGGCACTAATACCGATGAAGCCGGCAGCCGATTCTAGGGCTTCGAGGGTATCACGACGCTGTATATCCGATCCGATGATGCTGATATAGACTTTGGCGTGATGAAGGTCATTCGAGATGTCGACGCTGGCAACTGTCACGAGAGGAGCCATGCGAGGATCCTTGACTTCATTGATGATTACCTCAGAGAGGACTTCTTTGAGCAGAGAATTGAGGCGTTTGATCCGTTTACGCTCAGCCATACGGGCTATAGTTCCTGTTCGAGGTATGTGATATCAAAGGCTTCGATGCTATCGCCTTCTTCAAATTCGTTGAAGCCTTGGAGGAGGATGCCACATTCGAGTCCTTTGCTCACTTCCCGTACATCTTCTTTACCCCGTTTGAGGGAGGCGATAGGGCCTTTCCAGAGGATTTCTTCCGCCCTGCGCAGGCGGGCATGATGGCCACGCTTGATGATGCCATCAACAATTTGACAACCAGCAATACGTCCGAGGTGAGAGGATTTAAAGACGGCTTTGACTTCAGCTTGGCCCATCTCGTTTTCTTGGGCGACTTTGTCGAGGAGGCTACGCATGATTTCTTTGACCTCGTCGACGGCATGGTAGATGATGTCGTGGAGTTTGACGGTCACTTTTTTCGCTTTGATTAGTCCTTCAGCATGGCTTTCGATTTTAGTGTGGAAACCAATGATGGTTGCACCGGAGGCTGCAGCGAGCTCGACATCGGATTCTGAGATTTGCCCCACTTCTTCTGAGACGATATTGAGATTGGCTTTATCCGATTTGATTTTTTGAAGCGATTGTTTGAGTGCTTCGAGAGAGCCTTGCACGTCGGCACGGAGGAGGACGTGGAGGACTTTTTTCTCTTGGGCGGCGGCTTTAGACTCGAGGAGTCCTTCGAGGCCTCGTTTTCCTTTTTGAAGGAGTTTGTGTTTGTGCTCTTGCTGGCGTGCTTCGGTAATGTTTTTGGCTTCTTTCTCTGAGGCGACGGTAATGAATTCATTACCCGCTTCGGGAAGCCCGGACAGTCCTGTTATTTTCACGGGTGTGGATGGGCCGGCTTCCTGCAATTCTCTTCCATGTTCTTCGTGCATCGTTTTGACACGGGCAAAATTGAGGTCGAAGACGAGGCAATCCCCAATTTTAAGTGTTCCATTTTGTACGAGGACGGTTGCTACAGAGCCGAGTCCCTTGTGCATGGCCGATTCGATCACAGAGCCGCGTGCTCGTGCTGAAGGGTCGGCTTTAAGCTCGAGAACTTCTGACTGTAGAGCGAGCATTTCAAGGAGGTCTTTCACTCCGGTACCTGTTGTTGCAGAGCAATTGACGGTGATTGTGGAGCCACCCCATGCTTCGGGAAGGAGTTCGTGTTCGGAGAGTTGGCGGTAGACATTTTCTGGATCGAAACCTGCTTTGTCACTCTTGTTGATGGCGACGAGAATGGGGACTCCAGCTTCTTTGGCTTTGTTCATTGCTTCAATGGTCTGGTCGCGCATCCCTTCATCCCCTGCGATGACGAGTACGGCGAGGTCGGTCACTTTGGCACCACGCGCACGCATGGCGCTGAATGCTTCGTGTCCAGGAGTGTCGAGGATAGTGATGTCGCCGATGTCAGAGTGGCATTTGAATGCGCCGATGTGTTGTGTAATCGCGCCGGCTTCTCCAGAAGCGATGTCGCTTTTGCGGATGGCATCGATGAGGCTTGTTTTTCCATGATCGACGTGTCCCATAAAGGTGATGACTGGAGGGCGCAAAATGAGGTTTTTGGGATCGGATTCGGAGATCTCTGTTTTGACGGTTTTGTCGGTGACTTGGATCCGTTTTTCTTCAGAAGTATCGATGGAGATTTCACATTGGAATTCTTGCCCAAGAAGCTGAACAGTGGTTTCATCATCGAGAAAGTCATTGATGGTGACGGCAATGCTTTGTGCGAAGAGCTTTTGGATGAGTTGGGAAGCTTTGAGTTTCATTTCAACCGCTAGGTCTTTGATCGTGATGGGAAGGCGAATGTGGAGTGTTTTGGGACGGATGGTGAGATCTTCTTTTTCTCGACTCCCCATTCTTTTATTGCCCCGTTTTTTGCGCCATTTTTCATCATCGCTTGGACGCAACCCCATTCGGTCACGTGAATCAAAGAAGCGATTTTGTCCAGGTTTGCGCTGGGAGCGGACATCTCGAAAGTCTTTGAAAACTCCGGGTTTGCGTGGAGCGGTTTTTTCTTTTTCAGCTTTTGGTTTTGCTGCTGCTGTGGATGCGGGTTTTTTCTCTTCGGGTTTTGCATCTTTGCGTTGGACGGGGAGTTTCTTGAGAGGAAGGGCTCCTCTTTTGATTACAGGCTTGCGGAAATCATCGACAATACCGGGCTTTTTTGCCTTGGGCTTTTCTGGAGCTTTTTCTTTCTCAACTTTGGGAGCCGGAGCTTCCTCTTTTGGAATAGCAGGTGAAGCCGCTACCTTCTCAGGAGCGGGCTCTTTTTTGGGCTCAACTTTTTTTCTGACGACTTTCTTTTTTGTCGTCTCAGCTTTTTTTGCTTCTTCTTTTTTCTTCTTTTTGAGCTTATCGAGCTGAAGTGCTTCTGCAAGCTGTGTGTTTTTGATTTTGAGTTTTAGATTTTTTGCCAAGCTTTATAACCTCTTTATAGCCTCTTTTGACGGACTTCCTCCAAAATTTTATCGACCATTCCTGAGCTAATTTCGGGGATTTTTAAAAGCTCTTCTGTGCTAGCACTGAGTACTTTTCGTGGAGTGTCATAGCCAGCACTGATTAGGGATTCGATAATAAAGGAACTCATTCCTTCAATTTTGAGCGGTTCGTCGAGAGTAGGATCATCCATCAGGGCGAGTTGTGCCCGTTGGATATTCATTGTAGTTTGATATTCACTCATCCTTTGGACATCGAGTTCTATCCCAATGAGGGCACCACAAAGGCGTGCATTCATGCCTCGTTTGCCAAGAACTGTGGGGTAGCTCTCATCGTCGACGACAATGGAAATGACGGTTTCTTCTTCATTGATGTTAATTTTTTTGATTTCGACAGGAGAAAGAGCGTTTTCGAGGAATTGGACTTTGTCCTGTGAATAGGGAAGGATGTCTATTTTTTCGTTATTGAGTTCGCGGATAACGTTTTTGACCCGTGTTCCACGCACACCCACACAAGCGCCGACAGGATCGACTTTGGAATCATTGGAGACGACGGCTAATTTGGTGCGGTAGCCCGCTTCGCGAACGATTTTCTCGACGACAATAGTGTTATCTTCGAGTTCAGGAACTTCTTGCAAAAAGAGCTGACGAACAAACTCGGGATGGCTGCGGGAAAGGACTACTTCAGCGCCTCCGCTATCTGTGTCGCGCACTTCATAGAGAAGAGCCTGGACTCTTTCACCGACGTTGTAGCGCTCAATCTTAGGGTAGAAACGTTCAGGGAGGATCGCTTCGACTTTTCCGAGATCGACGATCAGGGTAGCTCCACGGACAATACGCTTGACGGTTCCCGAAATGAGTTCGTTGATCCGATGGCGGTATTCTTCGTAGATGACGTCCCGCTCGGCACTGCGCAGTTTTTGTGCGATGACTTGGCGGGCTGTTTGTGCGGCAATCCGCCCAAAATCTTGGGGAGTTGCTTCAATATCTACCCAATCACCCAATTCACAATTGGGATTGAGTTCTTGAGCCTCTTCAAGGAGGATTTCCTCATCGGGAATGGTCACTTCATCGACCACTTCTTTTTGAGCAAATACTTCAATTTGGCCCGATTTAGAGTCGATTGAGACAGAGACATTCAACAAGCCTTTGATGCTTTTACGCGCAGCGACTCGAAGTGCTTCTTCAATTGCACTAATGATGATGTCGCGCTTGATTCCTTTTTCGCGCTCGAGATATTCGAAAATGGCAACGAGGTCTTTATTCATCGGTTTTCTCTTCCTCTGTCTCGGCTTCTTCTTTCGTTTTCTTTGTTTTTTTGGCCTTTCCAACAACGATGTCGTCACGATTGACGGCGTTGGTGTCGATCAGATATTCCTTAATCGATAGGGCAATTTTTTTGTGCTCGGGATCGAGCTTGATGACCTTAGCTGTCACAGGGTCACCCGCCTTGATCACATCTTCTACTTTGCCAAACGGTTGATCCGAAAGCTCTGTCACGTGAACGAGGGCTTCGAGTCCGTTTTCGAGTTCGACAAATGCTCCGAATGCGGTTGTTTTAATCACGGTTCCTTTAACGAGTGATCCGACAGGCAAGGTTTTTTCAATGGTTTCCCAAGGATTGAAGCTGAGTTGCTTCACGCCGAGTGTGATTTTTTTGCTCTCTTTATCGACAGAGAGAATGATAGCTTCGACTGAATCGCCTTTTTTCAACACTTCAGAAGGATGAGAGACTTTTTTGATCCAGCTCAAATCCGAGATATGGATCAATCCTTCGACACCCGGTTCTAACTCGACAAATGCACCATAATTAGTCAGGTTGCGCACTTCGCCTTTGATGCTGCTTCCCGTAGGGTATTTGTCTTCGACATCTTCCCAAGGGTTTTTCTCTAATTGCTTGATGCCAAGAGAGATTTTTCCCTCATCTTTTTGGACGGCGAGAACGATAGCTTCAACTTCATCATTCTTTTTGACAACTTCAGAGGGATCTGTGATGTTTTTCACCCAAGACATTTCTGAGACGTGAATGAGGCCTTCAATCCCAGGCTCAATTTCAATGAAAGCTCCGTAGGGAACGAGATTGACGATTTTCCCTTTGATGAGTGTTCCTGTAGGGTAGCGCGCTTCGATGTCTTCCCAAGGGTTGTTCTCTTTTTGCTTCATTCCAAGAGCGACGCGTCCCTTTTCTTTATCGACGTTGAGGATCATCACTTCGAGTTCTTGACCCACTTTGACCATCTCAGAAGGATGCTTGATGCGCTTCCAGGTCATGTCTGTGATGTGCAAGAGGCCATCGATGCCATCGAGGTCGAGAAAGACTCCAAAATCCGTGATATTTTTGACCACTCCAGAGC
>SDBS01003768.1_pt1 | contig 14885 bp, 11 predicted proteins | sample 2277091 | NCBI WGS metagenome assembly SDBS01 (sample SAMN10404972, study PRJNA504765) | marine sediment metagenome | isolation source: marine sediment core GS10_PC15, 163 cmbsf | place: Arctic Ocean: Southern Knipovich Ridge | collected 2010 | reverse complement strand
AGGGGACGAACCTGGTCCTTAACAAGAACTCGGGCCGCCACGGCCTGAAAGCGCGACTGGACGAGCTGGGCTACGAGATCACCAGCGCCGAGCTGGACAAGGTCTTCGGCGCCTTCAAGGAGCGGGCCGAAAAGAAGGGCGAGATCGACGACCGCGACCTGGACGCGCTCGTTTCCGGCGAGCGGCGCACGATAGGGGACATCTACACGCTGGACGTGCTGCGGGTCGCGTGCGGCAACCAGGGCGAGCCATCGGCGACGGTGCGCATTATCGGTCCGGAGGGCGCAGCGAAGGAGGCGACGTCGGGCGGCACGGGACCGGTGGACGCCGCCTACCAGGCACTCAACTCGATCATCGGCGTGCCCAATCAGCTCATCGAGTACAGCGTGAACAGCGTTACCGAGGGCATCGACGCGCAGGGCGAAGTGACCGTGCGCATCGAGGCCGACGGGCGGACGTTCGTCGGCCGCGCCGCGGACACGGACATCGTGGTGGCGTCGGCCAAGGCGCTGCTCAACGCGCTCAACCGGGCGATCGCCCAGTTGCCGCAGGGCAAGACGGAAGAGGCCTGGGCGAACCCGTAGGGCGCAATCGCAGTCGCTAGCGAACCGCCGTAGGGGCGCAGCGCGCTGCGCCCCTACGCGATGTTTCAGTGCGCGTTAGTGACACGGGGCGGTTACCTTCATCTCGTCGCTCTGTTACAATCCCCTCCGCGCTCTTGTCTACACACCAGTCAACACCCATCGATCAGGAAGATCTTGCCGTCCTTCTGACCATCTATCTCTCCCAGCACGCCGCTGGAAGTGCGGGTAACCGAGACATGGCCACCCAGCACCTGCTTGAGCTCACCTTGTACAACAGCGGTGGAACAATTCCCGCCGTCGATCTCAGCGACCGCGTCGGAGAGGTTGCTGGGCTTGACGCCCCTTTATCGGGAGAGATGCTGAAGCCGGCACTCGACTGGGAGATCGAGATGGGGCGAATCGTAGAGAATGCAGGCGCGCTTAGTCTGACAGTCGAGCGATCGACGTTGATCAAAGCGGCCCACGAAAAGGCCGCGTCAGACGAGCGGCACTTTCTCGGACATGTCGTGGATGAGGTAAGCAAGCACTTCGACGCGCCCCTAAACGCACTAGCTGAGCAACTGATCGCCCAGTCAGTCGCGAAAGTAATAATTGAGTGCGCCAGGCGAGGTCAGTACGCACTACAAGATACGGCTACTCGAATCGCCAACAATCAAGGTGCTCCGCTATTCGACGCGTCAGAATGCCTAGCGGGGGAGATGACAGTGGTGTCATCCGCTTATCAAGTTGAATTACGCACTCTATTGCTAGGCGTCCGGGCTTACTTCAGCTCACTCGACGAGGACTGCAAGCGGCACATCCAGTGCATTTACCACAAAGTGTTCTGCCACCAACTCCTCAACTTTGATCCCGCCCTCTATCCCGCTCAGCAAGAAGCGCTCTCGTCAACTAAGCTCTACCTCGACACCAACATCGTGGTGGACTATTTGCTCGGGCATCAGAGTGAGACAAGTGATGCGACCTGCGAGATTCTAGATGCGAGCAGAGACCTAGGAATACAACTCCTCGTGTCACCGGCTACGGTTTCGGAGTTGACGAATCTGCGTGATTCCGCATCGAGGCAATCAGGGCTGCTCAAGGATGGTCGTCTTCGAGCGGTCATTACGGCGCGTCCCGGACACCGGACAAATCCGTTCATCCTCGGCTACATTAATCGCTCTCTCATCAATAAGGGACTCACATGGGCCGGCTATGTCGCCCCATACAAGGATCTCGAGCAGGCGCTACTCGGCAAAGAAGTCCTGCCAGAGGAACAGGGTTCAGAGGAACTGGAAAAAGATCCTGACTACGGCACCGGCTGGGACAAGATGCGATCCGTCAAGCACCAAAAACCCGATTTCACGGTAGCTCATGACGTGAAGAATTTCATACTGGTGAAGCGGCTCCGTGAGCGGCACAAGGGAAACGTTCTCTTCGGCCCCTCTGTCTGGCTCATCACCCGCGACTCAGCCCTTCGCAACTTCGATCTCGCGGTGTCAGATCAATTCCAAGTCCCTCACTCTCAGCACATTGATCTTTGGGGCGAACGACTACTTCCCCTCCAAACTATTCACGGGTTCGTCGCGACCGACTACGTCGCGCATCTCTTGCAGGCTAGGTTCGGCGTCGTGCCAGACAGTGACGGCGTCGACCTAGATTTCGTGTCCATGCTGAACCGAGTCGAGTTCGACATGGAGACTATCTTGACGCTAGAGCCAGCGCATGCGGCTCAGGTTCTTATCAACCTGCAGAGCGATGCCCAGGCCTTCGACCTCACAACAAGAGCCGCGGCGTCTGAGAGCCCAGAAGAACGCGCCGAACTGACTCGAGATATATCGAACCGGGCTCTCGCAATTACCGTCGATCAGCGGGACACCGCGATTCGGTCTGGTCAGAAAATGAGCGCCCGCATTGGCGACCTCGAGGCGATTATCGAGGTCCTATCTGCTGATGCCAGAGCCGCCGAAATTAGAGCGTCTCAACTGGAAGGCAGGGTCGACGCGGTCGAGTCTGAGGGTTTCCTTAAGCGACTACTTCGGGTTTTCCGACCGCGAACGTGACAGAGAAGGCCCCTGCGCGCCCTTACGCCGCTTGGGCGCCCCTGCGCGACGCCAGCTCCTGCACGACGAGCTCCAGCGCGACGCGGTCGTCCATGAGGCCGCGCTTGACGTCCAGCTCCGACTGGATGATGCGGCCGTACGCCCAGCGGATCGTCGGCCAGCTGTTGCGTGAGGCCTGCTCCATTAGCCACCTGATCGCGTTCGGCTTCATGCCGAGGCGGCGCGCGATCTCGGCTGCGGGCGCGGTGTGCTCCATCATCTCTTTGGCGACGGCGATACGGCGGTAGCGGCCGGCGACGGTCGACAGCAGCACCGGCAGCGCCGCGCCGTCGTCGATCAACTCCTGGAGCAAGCGCGCGGCCTTCGCGCCGTGCCCATCGACGACCGCATCGGAGAGAAAGTAGCCCTTCTGGTCGCTCGCACGGCTTACCAGTTCCCGAACGTCGGCCTCGTGCACAGTCTCGCCGTTGGCCAAGGTGCAGAGCTTGTCGAGTTCCGAGGCGAGCATCCACGTGTCCGGGCCGATCAGGCCGGCGAGGAGCCGCACGGCCGGCGCATCGATCTTGAGGCCGATCTTCTTCGCGTGCGCGTTCACCCAGCCGGGCAGGTCGCGCTCCGACGGCGACGTGAACTGCTTCACCTCTCCCAGCGGGCCGAGCTTCTTGAGGAGAGCGTTCTTTACCGTCACGGCGACGTCCGTCAGTACGAGCACGGAGCTCGGCGGCATGTTCGGAACGTAATCGACCAGCGGCTCCCAGCGGCCGGCGTCAGGCGGCGGCTCCTCCTCGTCGTCGGCGCGGCGGCCGCGCCGGGTCGCCTGCGAGAGTAGCCCCTCGACGATGATGAGCCGGTGCTCGCCGAGGAACGGCACGGTGTCGCAGGCGGCGATCACTTCTTGCGGCGATGAGCGCGCGGCGTCGAGGTACGTCGTGTTGGTGACGAGCGAGCCGTCGCTGTCGAGACTTTCCTTCAGCCGCTCGAGCGCGTCCCTGCGGGCGAGGAGTTCCGAGCCGTAGAAGATGTAGAGCACGCGGTCAGGTTAGCATGCGGCGGCGGACAGTCAGGCTCCCTGCGGGCCCGTTGGGAAAGCCTGACCCTCTCGTGGCGCACGCGGCGGTGGCCCCGCCGTCAGGCTCCCTGCGGGCCCGTTGGGGAAGCCTGACCCTCGGCAGGGACGGTCGCGCGCTCACGTGCCCGAAGTGTCCGGTAGATGCGCAGGACGCCGAATTCGTAGCGACCTTCCAGCAGCGCGTGCACGCCGGTCAGGTTCGTCCAGCCGAGCTTCTCGAAGGCGGCGGCGATCGCCGGCTCGTCGTCCTCGGCGACCAGGCGGCGGAGGTCGACGTCCTCACCAAGCTCTGCGGCGCGGCCGAGGTGGCCCATGACGGTGTTCGCCTTCAGGTCGCGCTCGTTGGCGATCTCCTGTGGCGATTGCCCATCGCGGAAACGGCGGAGGGTCTCCCATTCCGAGCCACCCAGCGCCTTCTTCGGAGCGGCAACGGGCGGGCCGGAGAACTGCCGCTTCTCGCTCCCGGCCAGGTGCTCTGTGATCTCGGCCATGAAGAGCGCTCCGTACTCAGCAAGCTTCGCCGGGCCGACGCCGCTGACGCGGGTGAAGGCGTCGGGCGTCTCGGGGTACTCGCGGGCCATCTGGCGCAACGCCGCGTCGCTGAAGACGACGAACGCCGGTGCGTCGCGCTCGTCCGCGAGGCGCTTGCGAAGCGCCTTGAGGCGGTCGAACAACGACACGTCGCACTGGCTGTCGTCCGGTTTCGGCTTCTCTTTGAGGGGGGCAAGCATCGCCGTGCCTTCGCCGGCGATGAGCTGCCGCCCGGTAGGAGTTACGTTAAGCACGGGCCGCGTATCGCGAGTGCGTTCCAGATAGCCCTCGCCGATCAGGCGGCGGGCGATCTCCGTCCACTCCTTGCGGCTGCGAGAGCGGCCGCCTCCGTAGGCCGTGAGGCGGTCGTGGCCCCAGCGCAGAACCTTCTCCGACTCGCTGTGCGTGAGGACGTCGGCGATGTGGCCAGCGCCGACGCTGAACCCGCTGGCGCGCTGCACCTGCAGTAGGCAGGCGAGGAAGCGGCGCGCCTCCAGCGTAAAGTCTTCCTTCGGGGCCGCCTCGGTCGTGCAGTTGTCGCAGAGGCCGCAGTTGTCGCCCGGGAACTCTTCTCCGAAGTAGGCGAGAAGCTCTTTGCGGCGACAGGCTTCGGACTCCGCGAAGGCGACGAGGCGTTCGAGCTGCTCGCGCGCGATCTCTCGCTCGCGGGCGATGGTCTTCTCTTCGATGAAGCGCTCCTGGCGGATCTGGTCGCCGCGGCCGAAGAGCAGGAGACAGTCGGCCGGGGCGCCGTCGCGGCCGGCGCGGCCCGTTTCCTGGTAATAGCTCTCGATGTTCTTGGGCAGGTCGTGGTGGACGACGAAGCGGATGTTCGGCTTGTCGACGCCCATGCCAAAGGCGATCGTGGCGCAGATGACGCGCACGTCGTCGCGCAGGAAGCGCTCCTGGTGGTCCCCCCGCACGTCCGGCTCGAGGCCCGCGTGGTACGGCAGCGCCGAGACGCCGTCGGCGCTCAGGCGTGAGGCCAGCGTCTCGGTGGAGCGGCGCGTGCTGCAGTAGACGATTCCAGCCTCGCCGTCGCGCTCGCGGAGGAACGCCAGGAGGCGAGCGTAGGCTTCGTGCTTCGGCTCGATATGGTATTTCAAGTTTGGGCGGTTGAAGCTGGCGACGTAGACGCCCGGGTCGCGGAGTCCGAGCTGGGCGACGATATCGGCGCGCACCCGGTCCGTCGCCGTTGCCGTCAGCGCCATGAGCGTCGTCCGGGGAAAGCGCAGGCGCAGCTCGCGAAGTTCACGATAGTCGGGGCGGAAGTCGTGGCCCCATTCGCTGATGCAGTGCGCCTCGTCGATCGCGAACATGGTGACGTTCCAGCGATCGAGACGCCCGAGAAAGCCCGGCTGCATCAGCCGCTCGGGAGCGACGTAGAGCAGGCGGAAGTCGCCGCGGTCGAGGCCGCGGATCACTTCCTGCAGGCGGTCCGGCGCAAGCGTCGAGTTGATGAGCGCGGCGGGAATCCCGCGCCCGCGCAGGAAGTCGACCTGGTCCTTCATCAGCGCGATCAGAGGCGAGACGACGACCGTGAGGCCGGGCCGCACGAGGGCGGGAAGCTGGTAGCAGAGCGACTTGCCGCCGCCGGTCGGCATCAGCGCCATCACGTCGCGGCCGGCAAGGCAGTCGCCGATGATCTGCTCCTGAAGCGGACGGAAGGAGCCGAACCCGAAGTAGCGCTTGAGCACCGCGTTCAGGTCCGGCGCCTCGTCAACGGGCGCGGCGTCGCGGGCATCGCTCTCGGGGGGTGCTTCGGCAGGGTCCGTGACGTCGTACCGCACGACCCGCAGGATGGCGCACGCCGGGACGCTCCGCAACGGGCAAATGTCACCGATATGTGGATGGAGACTGTCAACGGGCTGTCAACGGGCTGTCAACGGATAGGGGGAACGGATGAACGGATCGTGAAAGATCAAGATATGGGGCGGCGGAACCAGACCGCTCGAGTTTTCGTCTTGACAATAGGCCAGGATTTCCAGGAAAGAAGTTTCGACATGGACAGCGTCACTTTGACGATAATCGGCCCGGCGTTGATTGCGGGCGGATCAGTCCTGTATCGCTGGCGTGAGGCGGTTGCAGCGAGGGCATTCGGCGCCGCCATCACCGCGGCGGGAGGCGTGATGGCCCTCATAGGTTGGGTCAACGCTCTATCAGGAACTGCCTGAGTAAACCGCACCAGCCGGCCGCGCCCAACTGACCCACCACCGGACGTGAGCGTCGTTGACACGCCGCGTGCAGGCGCGATACGTTGCTCGACGCTATGCCCGAAAAGCCCTGCGACCTCTTGATCCGCGGCGGCACCGTCGTCGACGGCACGGGGTCGCCCGGCGTCCGGGCGGACGTTGCGGTGCGCGACGACCGAATCGCCGCGATCGGCGACCTGGCGGGCGAGCCAGCGGTGCGGGAGATCGATGCCGCGGGGCGAGTCGTGGCGCCGGGCTTCATCGACGTGCACTCGCACGACGACGCGGCGGTGCTGACGACGCCGATGGACTTCAAGCTGATGCAGGGCGTGACGACCGATATCGTCGGCAACTGCGGCGCCGGCATCGCACCGCACAATCCGGAGCGCGGACTCGTTCCGGCGATCAGCATGGTGCTGGGCGACCTCGGCGAGGCCACATGGAGTTCGTTCGGCGAGTACATGTCGGCGGTCGAGAAGGCGCGCCCGGCGATCAACGTCGCCTGCCTAGTCCCGCACGGCGTTGTTCGATACGCAGCGATCGGCATGGACACACGCGCGCCGGAGCCGGGTGAGCTCGACGAGATGCGCGAGCACGTCCGCGAAGGCATGGCGGCAGGCGCGGTCGGCCTCTCGACGGGGCTGATCTATCCGCCCGGCCGTTTCGCCGCGACCGGTGAGCTCATCGAGTGCGCTAAGGAGGCCGCGGCGCAGGGCGGCCTGTACGTCAGCCACATCCGCGACGAGGGCGAGCGGCTGATGGAGGCGGTGGAGGAGGCGGTGCGAATCGGCGCAGAGGCCGGTCTGCCCGCGCAGATATCGCACCACAAGGCGAGCGGCGAGAAGAGCTGGGGCCGCACGCAGGACTCGATCTCCTACATCGAGGAACGCCGCGCCGCGGGCCAGGACGTGACGTTCGACGCTTACCCGTACACAGCCGCCAGCACCGTGCTCAGCGCCTTCATCGCGCAGCCGGAAGGCGCTGACCCGGACTCGGTTCTGCTGGCGTCGGTGCCGGGACGGCCGGAGCTGGAAGGGAAGACGCTGCGTGAGGCCGCCGAAGAGCTGGACCTGCCGGTTGAAGACGCGCCGAGCGCGATCCTGCGGGACGCGCCGGGCGCCGTCGCCATCTTCTTCACGATGGACGAGGCCGACGTCCAGCGCGTGATCTCGCACGAGATGTGCATGATCGGCTCGGACGGCATCCCGACGCCCGGTGGCAAGCCGCACCCGCGCCTCTACGGCACGTTCCCGCGCGTACTCCAGAAGTACGTCCGGGAGGAGCGTCTGCTGCCGCTCGAAGAGGGCGTGCGCAAGATGACGTCGCTCCCGGCGCGGCGCTTCAAGCTCGGAAGGCGCGGCGAACTGCGCGAGGGTTGGTGCGCGGACATAGTCATCTTCGACGCCGACGCGATAACGGACGTGGCGACGTACGAGGAGCCGAGGCAGTACCCGGCGGGCATCGACTACGTGATCGTCAACGGGATCGTGGCGGCCGAGAGCGGACGCCAGACCGAGCGCCACGCCGGGGTGTTGGTACGAAGGGAGAACGGCTGATGGCCACAATCGAGAAGATTTTCCCGCACATCTACGCCGTTCCGCTGGGTTACGTGAACGCGTTCATGCTGGAGGATGAGGACGGCCTGACGCTGATCGACGCCGGCCTCCGCGGCAACGAGCGCAGGATCTGGAAGGCCATCGCCAGAATCGCGCGCAAGCCGTCCAACGTCCGCCACGTCCTCGTGACGCATCACCATGCGGACCACGTCGGCAGCCTGGCGGCGATCAAGGATGCCGGCGGCGCCGAGACCTACGTTCATCCCCTCGACGCCCCGATCGTCGCCGGTGAGAAGCCGCGACCGGCGGCCAACCGCGCCAGCGTCACCGGCCGCCTTCTCGGCAGGATAATCATGCGACTGCCGGCGAACAAGCCCGCACCCGTGCCGGCCGACCACGAGATCAACGACGGCGACGAGTTGCCGATCGGCGGCGGCGTGCGCGTGATCCACACGCCGGGGCACACTGCCGGCCACGTCTCGTTTCTCGTCGAGGGGCACGGCGGCATCCTTTTCGCGGGCGACGCAGCCGCGAACATGTTCAGCCGCATCGGCAAGCCGCTGCTGATGTTCACGGAGGACATGGACGAGGCGAAGCAAAGCATGAGGAAACTGGCGGAGATGGAGTTCGACACGGCCTGCTTCGGTCATGGCAAGGTGCTGAAGGGCAAGGCGAACGTTGCGTTCAGACGATACGTCGAAAAGATGGCAAAATAGAGAGAAGGAGGTGCCCCAATGATTCGTGTTTCAGTGCTCTATCCGTCCGGCGGGAAGTTCGACCACGACTACTACGTCAACACCCACATGAAGCTGGTCTCGGACCGTCTCGGTGACGCGCTACTCCGCTTCGAGGTGGACAAGGGCGTGGCCGGCGCGGCGCCGGGCTCACCCGCGCCGTACATCGCGATCGGCCACATCTACTTCAACTCTCTACCGGAGTTCGCTCAGGCGTTCGGGCAGCACGCGGGCGAGATCATGGCGGACGTTCCGAACTTCACGGACGCCGAGGCCCAGATCCAGATAAGCGAGATCATCGCCGGCTAGCCCGGCGGTAAAGGGGTCGCTCAGAGGTCTGCCTCAGAGCAGGCGTGGTCGTGGAGGCCTGTGCCGTGCTGTGCCCGCGGCTGAGCGATTGGGGTTGGTGAACGGTCGGCGCTGCGCACAGCTGTTCGTGAGATAAGGCCTCCGCTACATGCGTTGCGGCGGTCGTGGAGGCCTGTGCCGCGCTGTGCCCGCGGCTGAGCGATTGGGGTTGGTGAACGGTCGGCGCTGCGCACAGCTGTTCGTGAGATAAGGCCTCCGCTACATGTGCTGCGGCGGTCGTGGAGGCCTACGCCGCGCTGTGCCCGCGGCGGTGCGGTGGGGTTGGTGAGTCGCCGGCGCTGCGCACAGCTGTCCATGAGATAAGGCCTCCGCTACATGCGTTGGCGTCTCGCTCAGAGGCCCGCCTTCAAGAGCCTGTCGACGGTGAACTCGAAGTAGGTCACGGCCTCCGAGAAGACGAACTTGTCGCGGTCCCAGACGATCTCCGGCTGGCCGTCGTGGTTGACGACGAGGTGCGCGCCGAGGCGCGGGAAGAACACCACGTTCATGAACTGTCCCTGGCCCTGGAGCATCTCCGGATTGCGCCGCAGGAGTTCCACGTAGGCCGCCGACGATAGCTCGACGACCTTCTTGTAGTCGCCCGCCTTCAGCGCGGCCTGCGCGTCCGCGAGCGATCCTCGCAGCGCGTCGTCCTGGATGCGGTCGACTTTACCGGGCATCGTTCAGGCTCCGCTCATCCTTCGATCCCTCAGGACGAGCGGGAACGGACGCAACTCCCAGCCGCTCATGGTGAGGCTCTCGAACCATCCGCCCCTCGAGAACCTCAGGAGGAGCGGGGCTGGTGCTGTGATTCCGAGATGTGGGCATGCTGGCTAGATCGTCGAGTTGATCTGGTGTTCGACGCCGGCTAGCTGCTCCGCGCGCCACTTCTGGTGCTCTTCGTGCCGTTCCTTGAACTCCGGGATCACCTTCGTGCCGGTGCGGTAGATCGAGTCCATAACGTCCTCGTGGCTGCGCGCGCCGCACTGGGCGACGAAGATCATGAGGTCGAGGTGCGAGTCCTCGTAGTTGCGTAGCGTGTCCTTGACGAAGTCGGGCGTGCCGACGCAGCCGCCGCGCTGAGCGGCCCGCCAGAGAGCGCGCGTGACTTCGTCCTCGGGCTCCTCTTTGGCGGTGCCGCCGGCAAAGCCGCCGAAGCCGCGAAAGGCTTCGCCGAAGGGGCCCCAGCGCTCGTCCTCGGGCGCCTCGATGAAGTCCTTGTAGATGTTCTTCTGGCCGGGCTTGTGATTGCCGCCGGTGAACGGGTTGTAGTAGTAAGCCAGCGAGTAGGCGAAGAACTGCGCGCCCTCCATGCCCTTGGCGATCGCCTCTTCGTCGGACTCGAAGCAGGAGAGGATCGTGACGGCGGCCAGCGCAGGGTTGATCGCTGCGCCGATCGGGTAACACTCCTCCCGCACCAGGCGGAAGTACTCGTCCGCCCGCTCTTTGGCCTCGTCCGGCGTCTCGAAGGCGAAGCCGAGCGAGCCCATGCCGAGGCGCGCGGCGACCATCGTCGTCTCGCGCCGAGAGGAGGCGACCCAGAGCGGCGGGTGCGGCTTCTGCAGCGGCTTGGGGACGACGTTGCGGGAGGGCATCCCGAAGTACTCGCCCTCGGTACCCTTGTACGGCGTCTCGGTCATCATCTTCACGACCTCGCGGGTGGCCTCTTCCCACATCTGCTTCTTCTCTTCGCGGCGCACGCCGAAGCCGCCCATCTCCATCTCGGACGCCGATTCGCCGGTGCCGAACTCGACGCGGCCGTCGGAGACGAGGTCGAGCGTGGCGATCCGCTCGGCGACGCGTGCCGGGTGGTTGTAGCGGGGCGGCATGAGGGTGATGCCGTGGCCGAGGCGGATGTTCTTCGTGCGCTGGCTGGCGGCGGCGAGGAAGACCTCGGGCGCCGACGAGTGAGAGTACTCCTCCAGGAAGTGGTGCTCCACCTCGAAGATGTAGTCGAAGCCGAGCTGATCCGCGAGCTCGATCTGATCGAGCGCGTCCTTCATCATCTTGTGTTCGGCATCAGGGTCCCACTGCTCCTTGTCGCGGGGCCTGGGGATCTGGTGCTCGTAGAACAGACCGAACTTCATGGGCTACCTCCCGGCTTTCTGATGGGGCAGATCATTGCATCGGCGCCGGGCGGAAGTCAATCAGTGGCCGAACGGTCACTATGATCCGCCATCGTTCACTTCCTGGGCTTCTCGGCGTGCCGAAGCGCGCCCCCTGGTACAGGCGGCGCGGCTTCCTTCCGGGCGAGGCGCGATCGGCCATACAAGAGGATGATATGGGCTGCGACGCCGTACGATGCAGTATAATATCGCCGCCGTGGAAACGCCCGCAAGAACCGCCGCACGGATAGCTATCGAGCCCGCACAAGCTCGCATCGATGAGCGAGTCAGCATCCGAGTGCTCGGCCTGGAGCCGGTCCAGACCGTCGCCCTGCGGGCCCGCATGCGGGATGACGTGGAGCGGGACTGGTCGTCCCACGCGACCTTCCGGGCCGACGCGACCGGCGCGGTAGACGTGAGTTCGCAGCCGGCGCTGTCGGGCACCTACGATGGAGTCGACCAGATGGGGCTGTTCTGGTCGATGGCCGGGCAGCTCGACGACAGGAAGGGGTTTCCGTCGTTCATGAAGACGCCCCTCACGACCACTCTGACTGCGGAAGTAGGCGGCGAGGTGGTCGCGTCGGCGACGCTTGAACGAGCCCCTCATGCGCCCGGGGTTCGGGTCATCCCGGTCCGCGAGCAGGGCCTCGTGGGCACGCTGTTCCTGCCAGACAGCGACGGGCCGCGCCCCGCCATCATCGTCCTGGGCGGCTCCGAAGGAGGACTGTGGGAGGGCCCAGCGGCCCTGCTGGCCTCCCACGGATACGTTGCCCTTGCCCTCGGCTATTTCGGCCTCGAGGGCTTGCCCCCGGACCTTGTCCGCATCCCTCTCGAGTACTTCGAGACGGCCATCGGGTGGCTACAATCCCGGGATGATGTGGCTTCCGAGAGGCTGGCGGTGATGGGCGACTCGAGAGGGGGCGAGCTCGCGCTCCTGCTGGGGTCTACGTTTCCCCAGATCAGGGCTGTGGTGGGCGTGGCGTCCGTCGGTGTGATGTTGCCCGGATTCAAAAGCCGTCGCTTTGAGATGGTGGGTCTCGTTGAGATGGTGATAAGACGCCCGCCGGGCTGGACCTATCGCGGCACACCACTTCCCTGCTGGGTCCCGGGCAGTTCCTTCTCCAGCATCCTCAGCTACGGGTGGAAGAGGCTGGTGCGGGCTCCCGTCGCCGCAACACCGTTCTTCCTGGAAGCGATGAAAGACAAGGACGCGCTGGAGCGCGCGGCGATTCCCGTGGAGAGAACCAACGGCCCGGTCCTTCTCCTCTCAGGCGAGGATGACCAGTTCTGCCCATGCGGCCCGTTGTCTGAGATTGCCATGGAGCGCCTCGCCGGGCACAAACACCCCTACCCGTACGAGCACGTTAGCTACCCCGGGGCGGGCCATATCTTCGGGATGCCGCCCTACCTGCCAGCGACGGTGACCAAGGGACGTCACCCTCAAACCGGCGCGGTTTACCTCGCAGGCGGCAACGCCAGGGACAACGCCTTCGCCGCAATCGATTCGTGGGCTCGGATTCTTAGCTTTCTGGGAGAGAGCCTGGGCACTTCCGCCTAACGCCTCGTGATCCCAGCAATCGCCGTCACGCTGCGTCCTCGCCGGGCGGATCGGTTCTGGCTGGCGCGACCTTGCGTACGCCATCACGTACAATCGTCTGAAGGCCAGCAGCGAGAGACCCCGCATTGACGCAGCCAGTCCAGACAGAACAACCGCCAGAACCCGGCGAAGAGCTACAGCAGCAGCTTCAGTACGTGCGCCTGTGGCGCCTTAGCGTTCGCCTGGAGTACGCGGTGCTGGGCGCCATCGCCGTATTTGCGACTAGCCTCGCAATCGCCTTTGTCGTGCTCAGCCTTGGTGAGGACGACATCACCGGCGGCTGGGGCTATCCGATGCTGTGGGTGATCTCCGGTTTGCGCGCGTCGTCGGTGATCCTGCCGATCCCGGGCGGCGGCCTGACGATCGCCGCCGGTGCGATCATGGACCCGCTCTGGGGGATCCCGGTGCCGATCGCGGTCGGCGTCACCGCCGGCTCGGCGGAGTCTCTGGGCGAGTTCACAGGCTACTGGGCCGGCCTCAACGGCGGCAAGCTGATGGAGGGCCGGCGCCTGTACGAGCTGATCCGCCGCTGGATCCGGAAGGCGCCGTTCCCGACGATGTTCGTCATGGCGTTTGCGCCCTCGCCGGTGTTCGACATTGCGGGGATCGCGGCCGGCGCCGCCCGCGTCCCGATCCGCATCTTTTATCCGGCGATCCTGCTGGGGAAGATCGGGCGGGGTATAGCGATGGCCGCGGTCGGTCTCTACGCCAGCGACTTCGTGATCGACCTGTTCGACGCTATGGAGCTACGGTTCGCCGGCGATCTGCTTGACTCGTGGGCTGGGCGGGCCGTTGTCGGCGTCGCGACCCTCATCGGCATCGCGATCGTCGTGGTGGCGTTCCGGGAAGCGCGCAGGCGCAACCTCATCTGATCCGCTGACCACCGCCCGCGCCACCTGACCGGCACGGTATATTGGCTCCGATGGCACACACGCTGCGCGGACTGTACGTGATCATCGATCCCGCCGTGGCGGGCGAGCGGGACGTTCTGCACATCGCGCGGGAGACGATCGCCGGCGGTGCCGCGGTCGTCCAGTGGCGCGACAAGACGCGCGAGAAGGGCCCGCAGCTTGACGATGTCCGCGCGCTCGCGAGCATCTGTCGCGGGGCCGGCGTGCCGCTGATCGTGAACGACGACGTAGACCTGGCGCTGGCGGCAGAGGCGGGCGGCGTCCACGTCGGCCAGCGAGACCTTCCGGTGGCGGCCGTGCGCCGCCTCGTCCCCGGCGGCTGGATCGTGGGCGCTTCGACGAACAACGCAGACGAGGCGCGCGCAGCGGAAGCGGACGGCGCGGACTACGTCTCCGTGGGCAACCTCTTCGGCACGACGTCGAAGGACGACACACGACCGGCGACGCTGGACACGCTGCGCGAGGTGAAGGCGGCGGTGCGGGTGCCCGTCTGCGCGATCGGCGGCGTCGACGAGCCGAACATCGCCGGCGTAGTTGCTGCGGGCGCCGACATGGCGGCGGTGATCTCGGCGGTGATGGCCGCGGACGACCCGCGCGCCACGGCGCAGCGGCTGGCGGCGGCCCTGCGCGTCCGCCGGACGTTCGGCTAGCGGCAGAAGCGCTGCGGGGAGAACGGCGACAGCCGGCGGTCGGTGCGGCCGTTCAGCACAAGCTCGGCGACGAGAGCGCCGGTGACGGGCGCGAGTAGTACGCCGTTGCGGAAGTGGCCCGTCGCCAGAAAGACGTTCTTCTTGCCGGGAAAGCGCCCGATCACCGGCATACCGTCCGGCGAGCCGGGTCGCAGCCCAGCCCAGCTGCTCGCCACCTTTGCGTGTCGCAGGCGGGGCACGAGGCCCGCCGCCATCCGCCGCAGGCCGGCGAGGCCATGCTCCGTCGTCTTCTTGCGGAAGCCCACGTCCTCGACGGTAGCGCCGACCCAGACGAAGCCGCGCGGCTTCGGCACGAGATACCCGTCCTCGCCCCAGATGGCGTGCCGCAACGACTTCGAGCGATAAGCGATCATCTGGCCGCGCATGGGTGGGCTGGGCAGCTTCGCACCGAGGCGCATCGTCAGCGACTCCGTCCACGGCCCGGCGGCGAGGACGACAGCGTCGATGTCGCTGACAGTGCCCTTGTTCGTGACGACACCGTCGATGCGCCGCCCGTCCTTCTTCAGGCC